>Ga0207689_10000674_pt1 | contig 32586 bp, 19 predicted proteins | sample KBSMisM52_FD_184312 | JGI IMG/M metagenome (GOLD analysis project Ga0207689, IMG submission 184312) | Miscanthus rhizosphere microbial communities from Kellogg Biological Station, Michigan, USA - KBS Miscanthus M5-2 (SPAdes) (version 2) | ecosystem: Host-associated > Plants > Roots >...
TCGATGTAGACCTGAACGCGCAACCGATCGCGCGCGAACGAACGCACGTTCTCGGCGCCGAGGCCGGTGGTGCGCTCCACCTCGTCGATCGACACGCCGGCGCGCGCGCGCATTCGTGCGAGCTCGGATTCGATGGCCTCCGCGGTGGGCTCGGGCGGCGGGAAGCGGTTGACCTCCTCGACCAGCAGGGCACGCTGCACCATCTGCTCCACGGCGTCGTCGGATTCCGCCGGCCCGTCGACCAGCCCGAACAGTACCGCGGCACGAACGTCGCTCAGCAGGATCACGCTGCCGTTCACGCGCGCGACGACGCGATCCAGCAGCGTCTGTGCCGCCAGAGAGACGCCGAGACCACACGCGACGATCAGTGCGAGCGCCGCGCGCCCCAGAGGCATCAGAAGGCCTGCCCCAGCGAGATGTGCCAGATGCTGCGCCGCTCGAGCCGTCCGGGCGACAGCTCACGGCGATCGAGCTTGAACCCGAGGTCGAGACGAATGGGTCCGACGGGCGTCCCGATCCGGATGCCGAACCCGGCCGCCGTGCGCAGGTCGAAGAGATCGATGTCGCTGGCGCGGGCCACGACGTTGCCGGCATCCACGAAGCCGACGCCCTGGACCCGCTTGGTCACCGCCACGCGCAGTTCGCTGTTCAGCACGATGACGCCGTTGCCGCCCTTGGGGAAGCCGGTGTCGCTGATGGTACTTTCGTCGCCGAGCCGATCGAGCGCGAACCCGCGCACGGTGGTGTCGCCGCCGGCGAAGAAGCGCTCGCTCGCGGGCAGGTCCTGGACGATGCTCACGATCTGCTGGCCGTCGGCGCCGACAATCGGCTGGCCGCGGGAGTCCACGAGCGGGACCGATCGCGGGAAGCCGTGTGCGGCGCCGAAGCGCGCGGCCAGTGCCACCACGGTCCGCCGGACCGACGGCACCTCATAGAACCGCCGGACCTGCGTGTAGGTCTTCACGTACCCGACCTCCGAACCGATGGCGCGCGCCGCCAGGTCGGCTTCGACCACGAACAGGGTGCCTTTCGCCGAGTCGAGCACGTCGTCGCGGGAGTCGCGCAGGAACGAGCCCGCCACCGTGGACAGCCGCACCTGGGGAAACAGCCGGTCGATGAGCGGCCGCTGGGCCGGGTCGGTGATCTGCTCGTCGAAGATCCGGGTGCGCTGCAGCGAGTAGCGCCCGGTGACGCTGTAGAGACGCGACAGTCGCACGCCGGTCTCGACCCGCGCCTCGCGGCGGAGGAAGTTGAAGCTCGATCGAACGGCCTGCTCCAGGATGCCGGTGACGAGGACGTCGGACCCGATGCCGAAGGGGCGCGGCTCGCGGAACGTCCCCACCACCCGGTACTCGTTGAAGCGGGCGCGCCCCTCGGCAATCTCGACGCCGTTCCGGCTGACGACGACGTCGCGCGTGCGGAGGCTGACGCGGGTGAACAGGTTCACCGAGCGGTTCCTGCCGAACAGGTTGTTGCGCCCGATCTGGAAGAACCCGCGGGGCGCGAACTCGAACTGTTCCACGGCGTCGCCGCTCGCGTCGCGGAGCACGGTGAACGCGCCTTCGATGCCGGGGCCGATCCCGATGACCGTCGGCTTGGCCTCCTCGACACGGACGAAGATGTCGCGCCGCGGCTCGCCCGCGTGCGGCAGTTCTTCGATGGTGACGCGCCGGAAGAGGCCGAGCGCGCCGAGCCGGACGCGGCTCTCGATCAGATCCGAGTAGCCGAGCGGCTGGCCCGGCTTCACCAGCAGCTCGCGCTCGATGGTCTCGGGCTTGGTCCGCGTGTTGCCGACGATGATGACCTTGTCGACCAGAACCTGCGGCCCTTCCTCGATCGTGTAGCGGATGTCGGCTTGCGTGTCGTCCTCGGCCGGCATCACGTCGGACCGCACCGCCACCTGGTCGTAGCCGCGGTTGCGATACTCCAGGTCGATCCGATCGCGATCCGCGGCCACTTCCCGCTCCGAGAACGGACGGCCGGCCCCCAGCTGGACGACGGCACGGATGGTCGCCTCGGGCACCGATTTCGTGCCCTCGAATGTCAGCGCCCGCACCACTGTGCGCGGCCCCTCGGTGACACGTACGGTGACGTTCACCATGCCGTCGCCGCTTCCCGACGGCGCCACCACGGCTTCGACGGGTTCCACCTTCACCAGCGCGTGGCCGCGCGCCAGATAGGCGTCGCGCAGCCGGGCCGCTCCGGCGCCGAGCGCGTTCTCGGTGAACGGCTCGCCGTCCTTGATCAGCAGGAACTCGCGTACTTCCGGCGGCGTCATCGACATGGCGCCGGTCACGTCGACCGTGCCGAACACGAAGTGGGCGCCGCGCCGCACGTCGAACGTAATGGTGACGGCGCGCGGACCGGGCGTGCGCGTGTAGGTGGCGCGCGCCTGCCGGTAACCGCGCCCGCGCAGATAGACCTCGATCGCCCGTGCGGAGTCTTCGAGCAGGTCTTCGTCGGCCGAGGCCTCGGCGCGGATCGGCACCAGGCGCTCGCGCTCGTTCTCGCTGAGCGAGTCGCCGGTAAAGGCCACCGTCACCCGCGGCCCCCGCGTCACCGACACGCTCAGCACCGCGCCGTCCGGCGGAAAGAGCACGCCGTGGCTGGCGCGCGCCTCGTAGTAGTTGCGGCCGCGCATGCGATCGGTCCAGCGCTGCAGCTCGCGATCGACGGTGGCCTTGTCGTAGGGGACGCCGGTTCGGAGGGCCGGCCGGTCGTCGAGCAGCCCCTGCTCATCGGCGTCGAGCTGCGTGAGCTGGACGTCGACGATCGGCGGGTGGGGGCCGCTCTGCACGTTCATGACCAGCGTCGCGCGATCGGGATCGTGGGTCGGCACGATCTCGCCGCTGACCGTCGCCGTCGGATAGCCGCGATCGCGGTAGAGCCCGCGCAGCAGCGCCGCCACGTTCTCGACCTGCGCCGCGCGCGGAATCTCGCCGAAGCGGTCCTCCACGGCCTTGCGCAGGTCGTTTTCCGACAGCCCGAGCATGCCGCGAAACTCGACGCGGTCCACCGGATGCGCCGGCACCAGCCGGTACGTCAGGCGGACACCGCCTCGCCCGGACGGCTCGGACAGCACCTGGACGTCGTCGAACAGGTTCAGGTTGACCAGATGGGCGATCGTCTCGCGCACCTGGCGCATCGACAGCGGCTTGCCGGCGGCGGTGTCGATGAGACCAGTGACGGCGGGGTTGACGACCGGACGCCCCTCGCGCTCGGCGCGGATCTCGTCCACCACCGTGCCGGCCGCGGCGGCCGGGGTCTGGGCCGCGGCCCACGGCGCCGCAAGCACACCGAGAACCAGGGCAAGACCGGCCGCGGCCGGGCGGGCCGTCAAAATGCGCGTCTCATCCGGACGTCGAGCGCGTAGGTACCGTCTTCGTTGCGCGAGAGAATCCACGAGAACTGATCTGTCTGATCGTATTCGAGCAGGATGATCTGATCACGCGTCGACGACGACAGGCTGCGGGAGTAGGTCAAATAGAGGCGCTCGGACAAGCGTTTGCCGATGGTGAGCCGCGCGCCGGGGTCGAACCGCGACGACTGCGTATTGGGGTCGACGAGCGACGGCGTCAGCTGGAAGGTATCCACACCGAAGGCCTGCTGCGCGACGCGGCCGACATCCGAAGTGACCGAGCCGGTGAGGTAGCGGGTGGCGCGCTCGCGTACCAGCTGCTGCTGCGGCGTGATGTCGGTGCTGTAGCGGCGGAACTCGACGTCCTGCCCCGGCGCCACGTCGCTGAAGAGCAGCGCCAGGATCTCGGCCTCGGGAAGCGGCGGGTCCGATGAAAAGCCGGGGAGCGCCCGATCGACCGTCCCGTTCAAGGTGATCGTCACGCGATAGGTTTCGCCGGGCACACGGACTTGCGCCTCCATCTCGAGATCGACGAAGGGATCGAACTTCGTGGGGTTGGCCTGGTCCATCGACCCGCGCGTGATGCGGTAGCGCTTGCCCTCGAACAGGAACTCGCCGCGATCGACCTCGGCGCGGCCGAAGAGCTGCGGCCGGTCGAAGGTGCCGCGCAGCTGCATGTTGGCCCGCGCCACCATCTGCACGACGTTGTTGCGCACCTGCAGCGTGGAGGGCGCGTTGATCTGGACGTCGTAGCGCAGCGGCAGCCTGGATGGCGCCGACGCCGCGCCGCCAACGGGAATAGCCGCGGCGCCGAGCTCCAGGAAGTTGTTTCCCAGGTTGAACGGGCGGGTATACACGGCCTCGCGCACGTCCACGGTGCCGCTCAACGTCGCCGCCGCCGGCGTGCCGCGCACCGCCAGCTGTGCGTCCACGATCGAGCGCACGCCTTCGGGAAACCGCAGGCGCATCTGCTCGCCGGTCATCGTCACGTCGATGCGGCCCAGCTGATAGCCGTCGATGCCGATGGTGCCGCCAAAGGCCACCGGGCCGCCGCCGAGGCGCGCCGTGATCTCGTCGAGGCGGATCGTGCGCGAATCGAAGCGGATCGGGCCGAGCACGTTCTCGAGCGCGTTCGGCAGGTCGAAATGGCGGATGCGGCCGTTCTGCACCGTCATCGCGCCGTTCACGAGCGGCGCCTCCAGGCTGCCGTCGAGCGTCGCCTGCAGCGACGCACGGCCAGAGCTGCGCACGTCGGGCAGGAACCCCTGCAGCAGGCCCAGGTTGGCGTCGCCGCGCAGCCGCACGGCAATGCGCTGGTCGTGCAGATTGGCGGTGCCGGTGAGTTCGAGCTCGGTGTCCTCGCCGGCCAGCCGGAAGTCCGCGAAGCGGACGATGTGGCGATCGAGCGCGATGTGGATGGGCGCGGCGTTGCGCACCTGGTAGTCGAAGAAGCGCGCGTCGAGGCTGTCGACCGTCGCGTCCACGAGCAGGTGATCGATGTCGGCCAGCTCGCCGACGACGCGGATGCTGCCGCTCGCCACGGCCGTGGTGTAGGGCGACAGCCGCGGCTCGAACGCACGGATGTACGGATCGAGCGACGTGTCGGTGACGCGGAACGAGAGCTCCGTGTCCATCTGCGGCGTCAGGGCCACACGGCCCGATCCGGAGATCGCGAGGCGCGACGACGCGACCTCGAGCTTCACGGTCATCAGGTCGCCGGTGACGCCGAGTTCGCCCTGCATCTGGCCGATGCCCTCGTCGCCGGCGAACAGATCGCGCACGGTCGCCCGCACGTTGTAGCGCGGCGACTCGAAGGTCCCGCTGCCGCCGGCGGTGAAGTCGATGAGCCCCGACAGCGGCACCGAGGTCTTCTTCGACAGGCTGACCGTTTCCACCGGGATGGCGCGGCCGTCGAGATTGAAGGAATAGGTGCCGTTCCAGCCCACGTAGGCGGCGCCGGTGCCGCGGCCCTCTCCTTTCGCGATCTGGATGCTGTCGAGGCGCACGCCGTCGCCCTCGAACCGCACCGAGGCGGTGGCCGAATCGAACGGCTCGCCGTACGCGACGCCCTTCGAGATCGTCATCGTGCCGAACCCGAACGGACGCTGGTACGGCCCGTAGGGATGGAACTCGCCCGTCAGCACGCCGTCCACGTTGTAGTCGAGGATGCCGAACGCGCGGCGCAGCTCCTCCACCGGCCAGTTGGTGACGCGGACGCGGGCGTTGATCTCCTCGCCGCCGTCCTTCCGCGGGAAGCCGGCCGAGAAGCGGCCGTCGGCGTGGATCTCCCGATCGGGGCCGCCGATCACCACGTCGGTCGCGTCCACGTAGCTGTTCTCGACGACCGCCTTGCCTTTCACCGCCCCCCAGTCCACGCCCCAGGCCCGCATGTGCTCGCCGGCCAGCACGCCCTCGATACGCGGGTTCTTGAACGCGTTCAGCATCGTGCCTTCGAAGCTGCCGTAGCCGCCGATCTCGATGGCGCTGGTCTGGGCGCCGAAGGCGGTCAGGATGCCGGCCATCAACCGATCGCTCTCCTGCCAGTCGGAGGTCGTCACGTGGAACGGGATGCGCGAATCGTTGCCGTAGGCGGTGGCGCCCTCGAACTCGACGAGCGTGGTGGGCGTGGCGAGCTGGCTGCTGCCGATACGGAGCCAGTCCGGCTCGATCGTGTAGGTCATCGAGCCGCCGACCGGAACCGGCTCGAGTGGCCGGTGGTTGCTGAACGGTCCGAACGGTTCCCCGGCCGCCCGCAGCGTCGCGAGCCGCTCGACCGGAATCTGCCGCGTCTGCAGGTCTGCGCCGTCGGGTGGGACCACGTGCAGCTCACCGTCGCCAGTCCTCTGCGCGAAGGCGCTGCGCGGCCACACCATGTGGTTCCGCCCCGACGCCTTGCCGGCCAGCGTCAGCCCCTGCATCTCGAGGTAGCCGCTGAACGTCGTGAGATCGACGTCGTGATACGCGGCGTCGAAGGTGTAGAGCGGCGTGACGCCCGCCTGCCCCAACGGCGCCATCGTGTAGCCGAGGTCGAGCCCGCCGCCGTAGAACGTGCTGGTGGTGTCGGTGACCTCGAACGACTCGGGCACCCATTTCAAGGCGCCGCGCAGCTCTCCGAACTGCAGCGTGTTCAGCCCCGCGGTGCCGCTGTGGAACGTGCCCTTCAACTCGCGGCCCGTGCGGATGCGGCCACCCGGCATGGTCTCGCGGAAGAGATGGAACGTGCCGGTGAACGTCCCCTTGCCCGAGAGCTCGAAGGTGTTCTTGGCGAAAAAGATCTTTCGCATCCACGGGAAGTCGATCTGCGACTCCATGCGGTACATCTGCTCGGGGAAGTAGCGCAGGTTGGTATCGCCGACCAGCCGTGTCTTCGTGCCGCCGGTGTCGAGATCGATGTGCGAGAACACGAGCCGGGCGTCGTTCACCGTGAACGCCGAGTTCATGTCGAGGTCGAACGGCTCGTAATCCTGGATCTTCACCGTGCCGCCGCTGAACCGCGCCAGGCCGCGATACTCGTCGTTGCTGCGGGCAACGGTGACGTCCAGATGGCGGGTGACGACACTCCACGGCGTCCCGTAGTCCTTGTAGGTCGCCTCGCCGTTGCGTGCGCGGACATAGCGCAGCGTCGTCGTCCAGGCCGAGGGTCCACGCTGCCGGCCGCGCCCGAATCCCGGGAAGCTGCTCGGGCCGTCAGCGAGCTGCTCCACGACCATCGTCCAGCCGTCCATGTCGATGGAGCTGAGAACGACCCGGCGCTGGAAGAGCGGCGCCCACTGGAGACCGACGCGGAGCTTCTTGACGGTGAGAAACGGCGGCGACTGCGGCGTCAGCCCTTCGATGACGAAGTCGTCGAGCTCGAACTGCCCGTTCCACAGCCGGATGCTGAGCCGGCCGATGTGCATCGGGCGCTCGATGAACGTCGACCCGCGCGTTTCGGCCTGCGCCTTGAGGGCCGGCCCGAGATCGACCGTGACGCTGGTGACGACGGTTACCGCCAGCGCCACCGCCAGCGTCGCCACGGTGCGGCGCACGATGACGCGGGTCCGCTGCGTGAGCGGGTGCTTGAAGACGGCAACGAGGGACTGCAGCGTCACGTGCGATTCGATCCGGTCCTAGTCGATGACGACGAGCACGGTCTGGGCCTCCACCGAGGCGCCCTCGGCCACCCGCACCTCACGCACCACCCCGGCGCGCGGCGCACGCAGCTCGTTCTCCATCTTCATCGCTTCGACCACTACGACGCCCTGCCTTGCTTCGACGGCCGTTCCCGGCGTCACGAGCACCTTGACCACGCGACCAGGCATGGGCGCCACGACGCGCCCGTCGCCGGCCGCGGCACTGTGCCCGCCCCGCCGCAGCCGCTGTGCGGAGGTGCGCAGGCCCGCCTGGACCATCCGGCCGTCGACGTGAACCTGCCAGGTGCCCCCGGCCGCCGGCTCGAACATCACATCGTAGCTGCGCCCGGCTGTCAGCCCACCCGCGTCGGCGTCGCTCACGAGCAGCGACCACCGGTCCCCGGCGCGCACCATCGACGCGCGCCAGGCGCGTCCGTCGATGACCACCCGCCAGCCGGGGCCGTCTGGCGCCACGTCTACCGCGCGCGGCTGCCCGCCGGCCTCGACCTCGAACCTCACCCGCGCAACCCCTCGCGGCGCGCCGTCGCCTTCCACCCGGCGCGGGGGAGCACCGACGGCGCGTCAACCGGACGCCCGGACGTGACCGGCGCCGGAGCCGCCAGCGCCTCCTGGTTCGAGGCGGCGCGGAGCGCGACGGCCATCGCCGCGACCTCGATGTCGGACAGTTCTGGCGTTTCGAACGGCTCGCCCCGCCTCGACTGCAAGAGTTCGTCCAGATAACCGGTGTGAAACTCGCCCCGGGCAAACGCCGGCTCCCGCAGCATCCACCGGAAGAAGGGCAGCGACGTACGAACCCCGGACACTTCGTATTCCTGCAGCGCTCGGCTCATGCGGGCGATGGCTTCGTCCCGGGTGTCGCCCCAGACCACCAGCTTCGACACCAGCGAGTCGTAATAGATCGAGATTTCAGAGCCTGCCTCGACACCACTGTCGTCGCGCACGCCCGGCCCGTCGGGGGCGCGCAGGCCGAGCACCCGGCCGGGCGACGGCAGGAACCCGGCATCCGGGTCCTCGGCATAGACGCGGCATTCGATCGCATGGCCGCGCGGCGTGACGGCGTCGCGCGGCGCGACGTCGAGGCGCTCCCCACGGGCGATCCGGATCTGCCAGGTCACGAGATCGACGCCGGTCACGAGCTCGGTGATCGGGTGCTCCACCTGGAGCCGTGTGTTCATCTCGAGGAAGTAGTAGCGGCCATCCTCGTCCAGCAGGAACTCGATCGTGCCCGCGTTGGTGTAGCCGACCGACGCCGCCACGGCGGCCGCGGCGCGCGTGAGCCGCCGCCGCAGCCGCGGGGACACCGCCATCGACGGCGTCTCCTCGATGACCTTCTGATGCCGGCGCTGGATCGAGCACTCGCGCTCGACGAACGGCAGCACGGTGCCGTGCTGGTCGGCGAGGATCTGCACCTCGATGTGGCGCGGGCGAATCAGCTGCCGCTCGAAGTAGATCGCCGAATCGCCGAACGACGATCCCGCTTCCGACCGCGCGGCGCGGACCGCACTCGCCAGGTCCTCGGCGCGAGACACGACCCGCATGCCCTTCCCGCCGCCGCCCGCCACCGCCTTGACCATGATCGGGTAGCCGACGCGGCGCGCCGCGGCCACGAGCTCCGCGTCGCCCGCCTCGGCGCCGATCGGCGCGAGCGTGCCGGGGACGATGGGCACGCCGGCCGCGCGGGCGGCCTCGCGCGCCGCGGTCTTGCTGCCCATCAGGTGGATCGCGTGAGCGGTGGGGCCGATGAACGTCAGCCCGGCGCGCGTGCACGCGTCGGCGAACTCGGCGTTCTCCGCCAGGAATCCGTAACCGGGGTGGACCGCGTCGGCGCCGGTGGCCCGCGCCGCGGCGACCATCGTGTCGATCCTGAGGTAGCTCTCACGCGGCGGGCTGGCGCCGATCGCCACCGCCTCGTCGGCCATGCGCACGTGGCGTGCGCCGCGGTCGCTTTCGGAGAAGACCGCCACCGACGCCAGGCCGAGGTCGCGGCAGGCGCGGATGATCCGCACCGCGATCTCGCCGCGGTTGGCGATCAGGATTTTCTGCAAGGCCCGTTGATCGTAGCACCCGGCTGCGACCAGGCGGGCCCTGCTGGACGGATTACTTGAGGACGGTCGCGGTCACTTCCACGGTGACCGATCGATCACCTTTGGGGCTCACCGCGCGGGAAATCCGCAGCGGCTTTCCCGACTCGAGCAGCGGCTGTGCGCGCACCTGGACGAACGGCACCTCGTTACCGCTCTGGAACTCGAGACCGATACGCGTCAACACCTTGCCGTTCGGCTGCACCACCGGGCGGGCGTCGACGTTCAACGTGCCTTGTGCGTTGGCGGCCCGCTCAATCGAGCGCACGGACCCTTCCTGCCGATCAGCCAGCGTGAGGGTCATGCTCTTTCGCGACGGCGCTTCGGTGCCGCCTTCGGTGACGAGCGTGATGTCGATCTGAATGTTCACCAGCTGACCGGGGGTCGGATCGACGATGACTACCGGCGCCGACCCTGGCGGCGCGGGCGCGGCGGGCGCGGGAGCCGGCGCCTGCGCCCTCGGCGCGGAAGCGGGCCGCGGTGCCTGAGCGGCCCGCGGCGCGGCGGGCGGAGCCGGTGCCGCGGGCGCTGCCGGCGGCGCCGGCGCCGGTTCCTGCGCGAAGGTCGGGTGTGGCACCGCGAGCGCGAAGGCGAGGGCGGTAACGGCTACGACTCTCATGGAGACTCCTTTTCGTACTACTCGACCAGTTCGCCAAGCTCGGAGATCCGAACTCGCTCGATGTCTATGGGTGCGATCAAAACCATTTGCGGCGGCGCCTGCGCGCGTGTCGCCGCGTCGTCCTCTTTCAAGGAAACGACCGCCACGGGGCTGATCTCGACGATGCCCGGCGTGGTGGGCGCGACCGTCTGCCGTGCCACTCGCGCAATCGGACGCGGCGGGCGCGGCGCGACGTGGGTCACGCGAGCGACGTCCGGGCCGGCCGCAGGGCCATGATCGCCGCCCGCCACCACCGCCGGTCGCGCGACGGGCTCGGCGATTGCCCGACGCGTCTGCTGCGGCTCACCACCCGGTCTCGACACGACGACCACCGTCACGACGACCACCGCCAGCGCCGCGGCCGCCGTGGCCACGCGCCATCCGAGCGTCCACGCCGGGCGGCTCGTCATGCGCGCCGCGATCGCCGGCCGGAGATCGCGTGGAAGCTCCGCCTGGGTCATCGCCTGCGCGACCTCGTCGATGACGCCGTCGAGATCTCGCGATTCGTGCTCCATCCTCATTCCCGATCCACGTACCCCAGGACCGCGAGCCGCTCCTTCACTTTCTTGCGCGCGTCGAACACGCGCGACTTGAGCGTCCCCACCGGTACCTGCAACATCGCCGCGATCTCGTCGTAGCCGTATTCGCCGGCCTGCGCCAGCAGCAACGCGTCACGCAGCTTCGGCGACAGCCCGTCGATGGCTGCGGCCACGTGCCGCGTCAGTTCGCGCTGGCGCAGCGCGTCGTGCGGCCCTGCCCCGTCGCCGCGCACGCGATCGGCGGCTTCGATCGGCGCGCGACGGGCCAACCATGCACCAATGGACCGCCGGCGGCTGAGCGCGCGGTGCCACGCGATGCTCAACAGCCACGTACGGAACGCCGCGTCGCCGCGAAACGACCCCAGCTTCTGCCACGCCCGCACCAGCGCGTCCTGTGCCGCCTCCTCCGCTTCCTCCGGCGACCGCAAGGCGGCCAGCGCGGCCCGAAACACGGCGGACTGATGCCGGACCACGAGCTGGTCGAAGGCGCCTGCGTCCCCCGCCTGGGCGAGCCGCACCAGCTCGTCGTCCGTCACACAGCCTGTAGACCCGGGCCGGGCCTCGGCGGTTGGGTGCCGTGCAAACAAAAAGGCCGGCGCAATCGCGCCGGCCCTTCCTGCCTGTCCCACCTGTCCTACCCGTCCCACCTGTCCGGCGGGGTTGTCGTTACTGCCTCCCGCGACCTCGGCCGCGTCCCAGAGGGCCGCCCTGCGTCTTGGTGAACCCGTCAGGAATCGCAAACACCGAATCCGGGAAGGTTTGACGCGCCACGCTCGTGAGCTCGGTCACAACTTCACGCCCGGCGATCGTCGTGACGCGCCGCACGGGCACGCCTTCGTATCCCTGCTCCTGCACGCGGCCAGTCTGGAACACCTGGTCGGCGCCCTGCGGGATCAGCCCGCGCATGAAGGTGGCCAGCTGCCCGGACACTTCGAAGTCCGTGGCGGTGAAGCCGAGCGCGCTCGCGCTCACGGTGCAGACCTCGCCGGTCTTGGCGTTGTTCTGGTAGCCCTCGTAGACGTCGCAGGTCCACTTCGACACTTTCGACGTGCCGGCGCGGCGGTATTCGGTCTTCGCGGCGGCGCCGCCGCCCACCGGCAGCCCACCCAGGCGGCCTTTCATCATGGCTTCCATCTGCGCGCGCTGCGCCGGCGGCATGCCCTCGAGCGCCTTCTGCATCTGTGCCATCGCGTCGCCCACCTGCGCGCCCGCCGCGTCGACGTCGGCCTTCGTCATCTCGCTGTACGTCTTCGCGACGGGGTCGATCATGTAGAGGATCTGCTTGGTCCCGTCGAAGACGACGACCTGCGTCGCGCCGTTCTGACCCGCGATCTCGGTGCGCATGCGCGACCGCTCGATCTGGATCTGCGTGGCGCGCGGAGTGCCGTTGACCGTGGAGGTTTCCACCACCAGCACGCCGTCGGCGGCAGCCGCGGTGGAAGCAGCGGCGCACACGGCCGCGAGAGCGAAGAGGAAGGACGCGCAACGTGTCATGGGGAGCCTCCTGGGCCCGTAGGTTACCCCTCGATGGCCGACAGGTCGAGCCGATTCAGCCGGTCCGGGTCGGCCAGGATGTCCATCTCCACGACCTTGCCGTCCGCGATCGTGAAGCCGATCACCGACAGCACGCGCCCGTCGGGAAGGCGCGACACGACGCCGATGTTGCCGTTCACGAGGGCCACCTGGCTGGACAACCCGAGCTTCGAGAACGCCGCAGCCTGTGCCATCACGGCCTGGGCGCCGCGGACGAATCGTGACATCCCCTTCACGGCTCCGCCATCGGCCCGCAAGACGATCTCGGGATCGAGCACGGTGACCAGCGCCTCGAAGTCGCCGTTCTGGACCGCCGCCAGGAACGCCTCGACGACCCGCCGCTGCTTCCGCAGGTCGGTCTCCGACGTCGGCGCCTGCCCCTGAACCCGTCGTCGTGCCCGGCTGGCCAGCTGGCGGGTGGCGACGACCGAGCGGTCGACGACCGGCGCAATCTCCTCGAACGCCATCCCGAAAACGTCGTGGAGCACGAACGCCAGCCGTTCCGCCGGCTCCAGCTTCTCGAGCACCACCAGCAGCGCCAGGCCGACCGAGTCGGCCAGCATGGCGTCCGCCTCCGGCCCGGTGCCTCCACGGCTCTCCGCGCGCTCGACGATCGGATCCGGCACATGGACGTCCAAGGGATCCTCCCGGCGCGACGTTCGCGCGCGCAGCATGTCCAGGCACACCCGCGCCACGACTGTCGTGAGCCAGCCCCGCAGGTTGTCGACACCGCTCACGTCGGTGCGGCTCAGACGGATCCAGGCTTCCTGGGCGGCGTCCTCCGCCTCGCTGACCGACCCGAGCATGCGATACGCCACCGCCCGCACGTGCGGCCGGTGCGCTTCGAACTGCTCCGCAAGCTTCTCAGGTGTGGGCATCAGTCACATTCCCGCGCCGCGCTCCGTCATTGTAGTGACGGACCGGACGTGACCGATGTGACACGGCAGGAGAAGGCGAGATGAAGATCAGGCTGACGAGCGTGTACGTGGACGACCAGGAGAAGGCGTTGCGCTTCTATACGGAGGTGCTGGGCTTTGCCAAGAAGGCCGACTTCAGCAACGGACCCTTCCGGTGGCTGACGGTCGGCTCGCCGGAGGAGCCGGAGGGTGTGGAACTGCAGCTGGCGCTCAACGACGACCCGGCCGCCAGGGCATATCAGCAGGCGCTGTTCGATCAGAGCCGGCCGGCGGCCATGTTCTACACCGACGACGTCAAGAGCGACTACGAGCGGATCAAGGGCCGCGGCGCCGAGTTCACCATGCCGCCCACCGAGGTGACCGGCTCGACGATTGCGATGCTGAACGACAGCTGCGGCAACCGCATTCAGCTCACCCAGCTGGCACGCTGGTAGAACAGGCCGCTAGAAGCGGAGCAGGCGGTTGATCTTCACGATGACGGCCCGGTTGACGAGGTCGGGGAACCGCGCGGTCTCGGTGTCGCGCTGCTCGTTGAACACCACGAAGAGCTCGCTCCCGGGGCGGTATTCCCAGCGCAGCCGGACGTTGGCCGACACCGCGTGCACGCCGGTGTTGTACTGCACCAGGGCACTCGCGAACATCGTCGGCGTCATCGTGTAGGTCACGCGCGTGCCGGCCAGGTGGGTGGTGGACCGGCTGTCCGGCAGGGTCACCCAGTTGGCAAGATAGGTCGGCTCGATCGAGAGCTGCGACGACAGGTTCAGTCGTCCCTGGCTGATTGTCAGCGTCGTCTTGTCGCCGCTGTAGAACTCGCCGCGCTCCACGGTCACCGATCCCGAGGCGGGGCGCTGCTGACCAAACGTGAAGCCGACGCGGGCGGTGGCGTAGTCGTAGCCGCCGGGCGGGATCGTCAGGCCGACGATGTGCAGCGGCTGCGGCAAGCGCTCGAAGATGCCGCCGTAGCTGGCGGTCAACTTGTCGCTGTTCTGGAACTCGATACCGAACTCGCCGCGCCAGTCGCGCGTGTCGAGATGGCCGTCGCCGGTCTCGGTGTAGACCAGCGCGCCCGCATAGGAGTACTTGCGCACCAGCCGGCTCGCGCGTGGCCGCGGGCTGAAGCGAAACAGGCCGAGCGATCGCCGTATGTCGTCCCGGCGCACGTAGCCGATCTCGGGCCGGAAGTTGTCGCCGACGGCCAGGTGCTCGATCTGCACTCCGTAGCGATCGCCGGCGTAATCGAGCTGCGCCCGGTAGCTGGCGTCGTCGCCCGACACGCCGTCCGTGTGGGTGCGCGCCCAGTAGGTGTTGATGGCGAGATTGTCGAAGAACGCGAAGGTGCCGTCGACGCCGTAGGTCTCGTTCGATGCAGTGTTTCCTAGAGCGGAGGCCGGCACGTGATCCCGCCCGGTGAAGATCATGCCGATGCTGCTGCGGCGCAGCAGGTCGCGCTTGACGCGCAGCACCGAGAAGTTGGTGCGCGGCCCGCCGGACGCCTCGTCACGATCGGATTCGATGTTCAGCAGCCCCATGCTGAACCGACCCACTCGTCCGGTCAGGCGCCCGCCGGCTTCGATAGGCACGGCGCGGCCGGCGTCGAATCCGATGCGGCGGCTGTGAAACAGGATCGGAACGTCGCCGCCGCCGGTCGCGGCCACGCCGCCGAAGCCGAACAGGCCGAGGTTCTCCAGGAAGAAGTCGCGCTTCTCCGGAAAGAACAGGCTGAAGCGCGTCAGGTTTACCTGCTGCTCGTCCGCCTCCACCTGCGCGAAGTCGGTGTTGTAGGTGAAATCGGCCGTGAGCCCCTGCGTGACGCCGACCTTGGCGTCGATGCCGAAGTCACCGGCCGGATCGTTCGAGATGCGCGGCGTCGCCGCCGCATCGCTCGTCAGGCTCGAGGTCACGTAGGGCTTCACCTCGAAGATTCGCGATCCAGGCGGCACTTCGAGCCCCGTCAGCGTCGCGGCCAGCGACGCATGGAACAGGCCCCGCTGCCCGAGCGCGCGCGGTACGTGCGTCAGGAACGACGTCTCGTTCTTGGCGCGGTTCACGCGGCGGACGTTCATGCCCCACACCTGGGCGCGACCCGGCCCGTACCGCAGCGACTTGAACGGGATCGCCACTTCGATCGTCCAGCCGCCCTCGAAGCGGCCGACCGCCAGGTCGTACACCGGGTTCCAGTCGGCGTTGAACTGCGTCTCGTTGGAGATCTGGCCGTCCCAGCGGCCGCCGATGGCATTGATCGCGAACTCGACGCCGTTGCGGCGATCGTGAAAGGTGTCGAGCAGGAACGCCACGTGATCGTTCTGGAAGATGTTGGAGTTGTCCCGCCGCATCTCGTTGGCGACGAGCGCCGCCATGTTGCTCTCCCACGCGCGGATCGAGACGTAGAGCCGATCGGCGTCGAAGAACACCCAGAACTCGGTCTTCTCGGTGGCGCCCTCGCCCTCGACCGGCTCCTGCTGCCACAAGTCCGACACCGGAGGCACGCTGGCGTAGACGGCTTCGTCGAGATGTCCGTCGACTTTCAACGGAACGGCCACACGCGTCGCGTGCAGCTCCACGTCGGGTGCCGACTGTGCGAACGAGGGGGAGGCCAGCGCGAGCGCCGCAACCGCGGCGATGACCAGGGGAAACAAGCGGAGCTGCATCGTACCTCAAAGGAGGGATTGATGCCGGCGGGTAGTATGGCGAAACGTGTCGATGACGGCCCATTCGCGCGCCTGGTTCCAGATTCACGTGTGCGTGGTGCTCTGGGGCTTCACCGCCATTCTGGGCCGGCTGATCACGCTGCGCGCCCTCCCGCTCGTGTGGTGGCGCATGCTCCTCGTCACGCTGGCGCTGGCGCTCTGGCCGCCGTTCTGGACGGGCGTGCGGCAGATGCCGCGGCGTCTGATCGCGATCTACCTGGGCATCGGCGTGCTCGTGACGCTGCACTGGGTCACGTTCTACGGCTCGATCAAACTGTCGAACGCGTCGGTGGCCGCGACGTGCATGGCGCTGACCCCCGTGTTCGTCTCGTTCATCGAACCGTTGCTCGCGCGCCGGCGGCCACGGCTGGTCGAAGTGGGCATGAGCATCGCCGCCTTGCCGGGTGTGGCGCTGGTCGTGCGTGGCACGCCGGCCGGCATGCGGGACGGGATCCTCGTCGGCGCATTCTCGTCGTTGATGGCAGCCCTCTTCAGCACACTCAACAAGCGCACGATCGGCGCGAGCCCGGCGCTGGCGGTCACCGGAATCCAGATGGCGGCGGGCGTCGTGGTGCTGTCCGCCATCGCCGTGCTGCTGCCGGTTGGCGAGCCGATCGTCGTGCGCCCCGATCTCCGCGACGGCCTGCTGCTGTTCGCGCTGTCGATGGCGTGCACGCTCTTCCCGTACGCGCTGGCGCTCGTCGCGCTGCGCCACCTGAGCGCCTTCGACACCACGCTCGCCGTCAACATGGAGCCCGTGTACGCGATCGTGCTCGCCATCCTGCTCCTGAACGAGCAGCGCGATCTCGAGCCGAGCTTCTACTTCGGCGTGGCCCTGATCATGGCGATTGTGTTTTCACACCCGTGGGTGAAGAGAAGACAGTCCGTGGTCCGTAGTTCTTAGTGCGTGGTCCGTCCTTGGTCCAGGGTCCCTGGTCCGCACCAAGGACCAGGGACGGACCGAGAACCAAGAACCAAGGACCAAGGACTACAAGGTTCAGAAATCGATCTGCGCCCCCACCTTGGCGAAGCGCGCCGGCATGATCAGCGTCGGCGTGCCCCACAGCGCCGGGTTGGCCGTCGAGTAGGTGCCGTTGTAGGTCTGCCCGGTGCTCGAGTTGAGCGCGTTGAAGATGTCGATCCCGAGGTTGGCGCGCATGCGGCCGAACCGCAGCAGCTTGGCGATCCGCAGATCGAAGGTCGAGATGCTCTCGTAGAACGTCTCGTTGGTCTCGAACACGTTGATCGTGACGGTCTGGACGCCACCTGACGGCACACGGCCCAGCGTGCGGGCGATTTCCGCGGCGGTGTACTGCACGTTGGCCACCACTGGCGGTCCCGGACGGCTGGTGAACGTGCCGGCCACCTGCACGGCGATCTTCGGGATGGTGTAGCTGCCCAGCCCCTTGAGCTCGGTCTGGATCGGCGTCACCGTCTTGCAGTTGCGCATGCTTGGCCCTTCGGGGATCCCGGTGCCGTAGTAGCCGTTCTCGATGTAGGTGCACCAGTCGTCGCCCGCGGTCGAGAACACGGCGCCGCCGCGCAGCGTGATGCCACCCGACAACCGGGCATTGACGTTCAGATCGACCCCCTGCCACCAGTTCTTGCGGTTCACGCCCGGGGCATTGTTCTCGAGGTAAGTCTCGTTGTTGATCTGGCCGAACTTGGCCTGCGAGATGTTCCAGAGGTCGTTCACGACACGAGCGCTGGCGACGCCGAGCCGCGGATCGGCGGGGGCGACCACCGAATAGGGATCGAAGTCGGCGTGCGTGTTGAGGGTGTTCTCGATCAGCGTCCACTTGTCGATCCAGCGGCGGTGATAGCCGACCTCGATCGACATCCCGGCGCGGATCTCACGCTGCACCGAGGCGCCGAGTTCCCAGTCCATCGGACGGGTGAACCAGCCTCTGAACATGTCCGGGTCGTAGGAGGTGCTGAAGACTTCGGTCCCGAACGTGTTGTTGTTCCAGGCCCCGCACTGGTCACCGCCCGACGCCCGCAGATCCTGCGCCGCCGGGTTCAGGAGGTCGCAGTCGGGAGTGAAGTTGGTGTTGGCGTCGTTCCACGACCGGCCCACCGTCGTCTGGATGCGGCTCAACGGGTTGCCGAGCGTCCATCGCCCGTCGCTCGACGCCGAGTCCGTGTAACGGCCGGCGTTGAACTTCACCGACGTCTTGCCGTTGCCGGTGAGGTCGTAGATGACGCCCAGGCGCGGGTTGATGTCGTGGAAGCCGGTCACACCGCCCTCGGTGTCGGTCGGGAAGTCGAGGAGCCGCGGGTGGAACTTGCTGCCGCCGAACTCCTGATGCGGATAGATGCTCCGGGCGTAGTCATAGCGCGCGGCCCCCTGCAGGGTGAGCCGGCTGAGCGTCCACTGCTCCTGGACGTAGGCCGACTGGCTGTAGGCGCGCGATCGATAGCGGATCGGGTTGTCACCCACCATCGTGAGTGATTGCGGGATGCCGTTGCGGAACGTGTACGAGATGTCCTGGGTGTTGGTGAAATTGAGGTTGTCCTGATCCTGAACGAACCCCATGTAGCCGACCTTGAAGCTGTGGGCGCCCGTGACGTACGCGCCGGACATCTTCCACCGCGGCACGAAGGCGTGGTTCTCGTTCCAGTTCATCGAGCGGTAGGTCACCGACTGGATCCCGCTCTGGATCCCGGTGTCGGACACACGCACGAGGTCGCGCGTCGCGTTTCCCGGGCGCTCGCGCCCGCCATAGTCGTAGATGCTGGTTGAAAACGTGGCGTCGAGCAGCAGTCGATTGGTCCACGGCGACTGCCAGCCGGCCTGAATCAAGTGCTGGGGATAGGCGTCGGCGGTCCCGGACGCTTCGGGAGAGGTCGTGGCGGTGCCGCCGCCGTCGTGGTTGTCCTTGAGTGACTGCTCGTCGAAGTAGAGATTCAGCTTGTGGCGCTGCGACGCCTGCCACGTGAGGCGGACGTTCCCCGCGTGCGTGGTGGAATCGTTGAATGCCTGGCGCGACGCGTCGGCCTCGTAGAGCCACGCGTTGATGCCGGCGTTCTTGTTGTAGAGCATGATCGGCACCTTCTTCTCGGTGCGCTTGGTGCGGCCGCTGACGAAGAACCACACCTTGTCCCGCGTGAGCGGGCCGCCGATCGAACCAGTCAGATCGCGCATGGTGATGAGGTCTTCGGTGGCCGGGCGGGTGCCTTGCGCGCGGAGCTCGTCGGTGAGGTTGTTGCCCTGGAGCGCGCTGTTGGCAAAGTTGAAGAAGAACGCGCCTGACGGGGTGTTGCCGCCGGACTTCGGGATGACATTGATGACCGGCCCGCCCGATTCCGCCTCGCCGAGCGCGCCCGAGGTGGTGACGGCCAGCTCCGACGCATTCCCCATGTCGGGCTGGAAGTAGCTGGTGCCGCCGCCGCCGGAGTTGGCGGTCGCGCCACCGGTAGGCCCGCCGACGCTCATGCCGTCGAGTTGCAGGCGCCCGTCGTCCACGCGCCCCCCGTGCGCGGAAAAGTTGTTCACTTCGGCTCCGCCGCGCAGGCCGCCGACGTCCAGCGTGCCGGTCACCGCCATGCCGGGAATCAGGATGGCGATGTTCTGGATGTTGCGCGCCGCCGGCAGCTCGGTGATGAGGCTGCCCTTCAACACGTCCTGCCGCACGGTGCTCTGTACGTCCACGATCGGCGATGCGCCGGTGATGGTGACGGTCTCCTCGATGCCGCCCACCCGCATCTCGACGTTGACCGTCGCGGTGAACGCACCGGAAAGCGCGATCGCATCACGCACCACGGTGGCGAACCCCGAGATGGTGAAGGTGGCTTTGTAGCTGCCCGCCGGCAGATCGACGATGCGGTACTGCCCGCTGCCGTCGGTGACTGCCGTCCGTGCCTTTTCAATCAGCGCGTCGCTGCCTGCTTCAACCGTCACACCGGGGAGCACCGCGCCGGAGCTGTCCCGAACCGTTCCCGTCAATGATGCCTGGGCCCACGCACCTGCCGGTACGAGGAGCACGAGTAGCGTCAGCGCGCTGCCGCATCGCATCCGCATGATCTGCCTCCGTTTCGCCCTGCGCCTCCACAGAGCGGGCCCGAGTCTAGACAGCGGATCGCGCCGGCACACTACACAACCCGGGCTACGCCAAGAGAGGTACGCGCACGGCCACCCAGGCACGTGGCTGCGCATCGCGACGCGCTTTCTGATTCCGCCGGCCAGGTAAGCGCTCCCGGCGCTTGACTCCGGCCGCCTGCGGATCCACAATGTGAATGATCGTTTACTCACTGATATTAACCAATGCCGAGACATCGATTTACGGACACGAAGGAACGCATCGAACGGGCCGCGATCGCCCTGTTCGTCAAGAAGGGCGTGGCCGAGACCACGGTGCGGGACGTCGCGCAAGCCGTCGATATTTCCGAAGGTGCGCTCTATCGCCACTTCGTGGGGAAAGACGAGCTGGTGTGGGAGCTCTTCGAGCGCCACTACGTCGCGTTTGCCGGCCGTCTGCAGGCGCTGGCCGACAGCGGGACCACGGCGCGAGAAAAGTTGAGCGCGATGATTCGCGGGTTCACCAGGGCGCACGACGACGACCCGACGCTCTTCAACTTCCTGCTGTTCGTCCAGCACGGACAGTTGAGCAAGCTCGCGAGCGACACGCCGACGCCGGTCACGGTGATGCACGCGGTGATCGCGCGCGCGATCGAGACCGGTGAGATTCCGGCGCAGGATGCCACCCTCGCCACCGCGCTCGCGATGGGCATCGTGCTGCAGCCGATGACGTTTGCCGCCTATGGCCGGCTGCCCCAGGCGCAGGCGCCGATGGCCGATCGGCTGATTGCGGCGGTGTGGGCCGCCGTGACCACTGTATGAAGGAGACGACGATGCGATCGCCACTCGTGCGGCTGTTGACCACGCGACGGTTCGCGCCGCTCTTCATCACGCAGTTCCTCGGAGCGTTCAACGACAACCTGCTGAAGAGCGCGCTGGCGATCTTCGTCACGTTCCGCCTGGCCGATGCCGCGGGCATGCCGGCCGCCACCCTCGTGATGATCGCGGGCGGGCTGTTCATCGCGCCGTTCTTCCTCTTCTCCGGCGCGTCGGGCACGCTGGCCGATCGCATGGACAAGGCGGCGATCGCGCGCTGGGTCAAGCTGGCCGAAATCGGCATCATGGCGCTGGGCGCCTGGGGCCTCGCGCGCCACAGCGTGCCGCTGCTCCTGGCGGCGCTCTTCTGCCTGGGCACGCATTCCACCGTGTTCGGCCCGATCAAATACGCGCTGCTGCCGCAGCACCTGCGCGACGACGAGCTGGTGGCCGGCAACGCGCTGATCGAGGCGGGCACGTTCCTGTCGATCCTGCTGGGCACGATTCTCGGCGGCAGCATCGTGCTGTTCGACCGGGGCGCGATCGTCGTCGGCGGCGTGGGCATCGCGGCGGCGGGCCTTGGCCTGCTGGCCTCCCGCTTCATTCCGCCGGCGCCGCCGTCCTCGGGCAGTGATGGTCCGCGCCCCCGGCTGATTCACGACACGATGGCCGTGCTGCGGCACACCACGGGGCGGTCGGAGCTCTTTCTCCCGATCCTCGCGCTCTCGTGGTTCTGGCTCTTCGGCGCCACGGTCGTGTCGGGCCTGCCCGTGCTGGCCAAGGACGTGCTCTTCGCCAACGAGCACGTGGTGACGCTGATGCTGGCGCTCTTTGCCGTTGGCGTCGGCATCGGGTCGGTGCTCGCCGAGCGGCTCCTCCACGGCGAGGTGAGCGCGCGGTTCGTGCCCGGCGCCGCCTGTGCCATGGCGTTCTTCGCCTTCGACCTCTATCGCGCGAGCGCCGGGCGCACGGCGGGGACCGAGCTGGCCGGCGTGATGACCTTCCTGCAGACGCCGGGCAGCGTGCGCGTGCTCGCGGACCTGGTGGCCATGGCGGCGGCGGGCGGCCTGTTCACCGTACCGCTCTACGCCGTGCTGCAGCACGAGAGCGAGGCGGACCATCGCGCACGCGTCATCGCATCCAACAACATCATCAACGCGCTGGCGATGAGTGTCGGCGCGGTGGTTGCGGCCGCGCTCCTGGCTCGCGGGCTCACCATGGGCGAGCTCTTCGCGCTCTGCGGCATCGCCACCATTCCCGTGGCCTTCCTCTCGGCCTGGTTCGTCCGCGTGCAGCTCGTCAAAGCGGCGCTGCGCATCGTGCTGCGCGTGCTGTACCGCGTGCAGGTGAGCGGCCTCGAACACGCGCGGGCGGCCATGCCGCACGCGGTCATCGCCGCCAACCACTCGTCGTTCCTCGACGGTCTTCTGCTCGGGGCCTTCCTGCCCGGCCGCCCGATCTTTGCCGTCGATACGCTCATCGCCACCCGCTGGTGGGCCCGACCGTTCCTGGCGCTCGTCGACGCGATGCCGGTGGATCCCACCAACCCGCTGTCGATCCGCGCCATGATTCGCGCCGTCGAGGGCGGCTCGGCCTGCGTCATCTTCCCGGAAGGCCGGCTCACGATGACCGGCTCGCTGATGAAGGTCTACGAGGGGCCGGCAATCATTGCCGAGCGCACCGGGGCGGCGCTACTGCCTGTGCGCATCGAGGGCGTCGAGTCCACGTTCTTCTCGCGTCTCGGCACCAAGGTACGCCGCCGCCTGTTTCCTCGCGTGCGCATTCGCATCCTGCCCCCGCGGCGGCTCGACGCGCCCGAGGGCGTGACCGGACGCGCCCGGCGCGCGGCGCTCAAGCGCGCGCTCGCCGACGAGATGGTTCAGTCGATGTTCGCGACCGCGCCGATCGACACCACGCTCTTCGACGCGTTGCTGGAGGCCAAGCGGTATCACGGCCGCGGGCATGTCATCGCCGACGACCTCGATCAGAAGCCGATGACGTATGGCGGACTGATCACGGCCAGCTACGCCCTCGGCTCGGTGCTGGCCGCGCGCACCCGCCCCGGCGAGCGCGTCGGCGTACTGCTGCCGACCTCGCGCGGCGCCCTCGTCACCTTCTTCGCGCTGCAGGCGGTGCAGCGCGTCCCGGCGATGCTCAACTTCTCCACCGGCACCGCCTCGCTTCAGGCCGCGTGCCGCGCCGCCGAGATCGCGATCGTCCTGACGTCGCGCCGCTTCGTCGAGAAGGCGAAGCTCGAGCCGCTCGTCACCGCGCTCACGGGCGTCACCACGGTGGTGTATCTCGAAGACCTGCGGCCCGAAATCGGCCTCGGGGCAAAACTGCGTGGGATGTGGGGCTCCGTCGTGGCCCGCGGCCGGACCGACGCCGCGCGCGCGGTCGAGCCCGCGGTCGTCCTGTTCACGTCAGGATCGGAGGGCACGCCGAAGGGCGTGGTGTTGAGCCACCGGAACCTGCTGGCCAACCGTCACCAGCTGGCCGCGGTGGTGGACATCAACCGCACGGACGTCGTGCTGAACGCGCTGCCGGTGTTCCACAGCTTCGGCCTGACGGGCGGGCTGCTGCTGCCGCTCTTGAACGGGGTGCGCACGTTCCTCTACCCGTCGCCGCTGCACTACCGCACGGTGCCCGAGCTCGCCTACGGCCTGAACGCCACGATCCTGTTCGGCACCGACACGTTCCTCGCCGGCTACGCCCGCGTGGCCGACACCTACGACTTCTACTCGGTGCGCTACGTGTTTGCCGGCGCCGAGCGGGTGAAGCCGGAGACGCGCCGCGTCTGGTTCGAGAAGTTCGGCATCCGGATTCTCGAGGGCTACGGCGCCACCGAGACCGCGCCCGCCATTGCCGTCAACACGCCGATGCACTTCAAGGCCGGCACGGTGGGACGGCTGCTGCCCGGCATCACGCAGCGGCTCGAGCCGGTCGAGGGCATTGCCGGGGGCGGCCGTCTCTTCGTGCATGGCCCCAACGTGATGCTCGGCTACCTGCGCGCGGAAGCCCCAGGCGTCCTGCAGCCCCCGGACGGCGGCTGGTACGACACCGGCGACATCGTCGAATTCGATGCCGAGGGGTTCGTCACCATCAAGGGGCGGGCGAAGCGTTTCGCCAAGATCGCCGGCGAGATGGTTCCGCTCGGCACCGTCGAGGAACTGGCCGGGCGCGTGTGGCCGCAGGCGGCCCACGCGGTGGTGGCGGTGCCCGACGCGAAGCGTGGCGAGCAGCTGGTGCTCGTCACCGAGCAGCGCGACGCCGCTCGTGCGACACTCGCGGCCGCGGCGCGCGAGGGCGGGCTGCCCGAGATCTTCGTGCCGCGGTCGATCGTCACGGTCGACGCGCTTCCGATCCTTGGCACGGGCAAGATCGACTACGTGAGCGCCGCTCGCCTGGCGGCCGACCCCATCCCGGTGACGGTGTCGTAACGACGGTTCCCAACGGCAACGCGGTGAGGACTGGAGACGCTTCGCCATGCTCGGACTCGCGCTGACGCTCCTCTCGATCCCCTTTCTCCTGCCGATCATCTCGTGGGTCATGACCTACCGGCTGCGCTCGCGCGTCGCGGAGCTCGAGGAGCGCCTGTCGGAGCAGCGGGATCAGATCTCGACCCTCGGCGGCCAGGTGATGCAGCTGCGCAAGCAGGTGCTCGACACCAGGCCCGCGGCCGAGGCCGCGAAGCCAGCGGCGCCGGCGCCCGCGCCGCCACCGGTTGCGGCCGCACCGAAGCCCGTCGCATCGCCACCACCCGTCGCCGTCGTACCGCCAGCGCCCCCCGTCGCCGCCGTACCTCCGCCGCCACCGCCGGTGCGTCCGCCGGTTGCGGCCGCGACGCCCGCGCCTGTCCGCGCAACGCCGCCGATCCCTCCGCCCACGCCTCCCCGGCAAGCGCCCCCGAGCGAACCACCGCCATCGCCGGTGTGGTCGTTCGACTGGGAGCAGTTCGTGGGCGTTCGCCTGTTCTCGGCCATTGCCGGCATCGCGCTCGTCGTCGCGGCGGTCTTCTTCCTCCGCTACTCCCTGGACAACGGCTGGCTGCAGCCGCCGGTGCGGGTCATCATCGGAATCCTGGCCGGCATCGGCCTGCTCGTCGTGTGCGAGCTCAAGGCGGCGCGGAAGTATCCCGCCACGGCCAATGCGCTCGACGCCGCGGCCATTGCCACGCTGTTCTCGACCTTCTTCGCGGCGCACTCGCTGTGGAACCTCATCCCGGCGACCCTCGCGTTCGTCCTCCTCTCGCTCGTGACCGCCACCGCGGTGGCCCTCTCGATCCGGCGTGAGTCGCTGTTCATCGCCGTGCTCGGGCTGCTCGGCGGCTTCGCCACGCCGGCGCTGCTCTCCACCGGCGACAACCGGCCGATTCCGCTCTTCGCCTACCTGCTGCTCCTCAACATCGGCCTCGCCTGGGTGGCCTACCGCCGCGGATGGACGATCCTCAGCGTCCTCACGCTGGTGTTCACCACGCTCTACCAGTGGGGCTGGGTAGCAAAGTTCCTCTCGGCCGCCGATATCCCTCTGGCGCTGGCGGTCTTCATCCTGTTCCCGGTGGTGGGCTTCGGCATGTTCGCGGCCACGCGCCTGCGCGATCGGGTGGACGACGACGAGCACGCGACGTTCGAGCTGACGGCGCTGGCGTCGTCGGCGATGCCCGTGCTGTTCGCGCTCTATCTCGCGAGCGTGCCGGCCTTCGGCGACCGCTATGCACTGCTCTTCGGCTACCTGTTCGTGCTCGATGCCGGACTGGGGGCGGTGGCGCTGGCGCTGCGCCGCGAGGAAATGCTCGTCGCCGCCGGCGCGGCGACGCCGCTCGTCTTTGGAGTCTGGCTCGCGCGGTCGTATGCGCCGGGACTGGCCGTGCCCGTCGCGGGCTTCGTGGCCCTGTTCGTGGCGTTCTTCCTGGCGGTGCCGGCCATCGCGACGCGGTTCAAGCGGCCGCTTGGCCCGACGGGAACCTCGGCCACCTACGCCGCGCCGGTCCTGATCTTCGCGTTCCCGATCCTCATCGCCCTCGAGCCGGCCGCGGCCAGGCCCCAGCTCCTCTTCCCGGCGCTCTTTGCACTGGTTGGCGTCCTCGCCTGGCGCGGTGTCGCCTCCGGGACCGGCGCCTACTACTACATCGCGGCGTTCTTCGCGCTCGCCGCGGAAGCGGTGTGGTCGCGACGCTATCTGACCAGCGACACGCTCGCGTCCGGCCTCGTGCTCTTCGCGGCCTTTGCCGCCGTCTACATCGGCGTACCGCTGGTGGCGCGTCGCGCGGGCCGCCCGCTCACGCCTGCCGTCGGAGGCGGCGTGGTGCTGCTGGCGAGCACGATCCTGCTGCTCTTCATCGCCGCTGGACCGTCCACCCACACGGGATTGTGGGGGCTCGCCTTCCTGCTCGCCGTCCTCAACGCGGGGATGTTCGTGGAGAGCGCCGCCGGCGCCCTGCCGGCGCTCTCGCTTGGGGCGAGCGTGGCGTCGTGGGCGGTGCTGTTCGTCTGGTGGACCCGGAGCGCTTCCGCCATCGGCCTGTTGCCCTCGCTGCTGTTCCTCGTCGGCCTGACGCTCGTCATGGTGGCCGGGCATGCGTGGGTGGCCCGGCGGACGGCCGCATCAGAACGGCCGTCCGACGCCGCGGTGGCGGGTCTGCTGGTGCCGCTGGTCGGCCACCTGTTCCTGATCGCCGTGGCGATCAATCCCGAGTGGTCGATTCCGCCGTGGCCGATGTTTGGCGCGCTGGCGGTCATGACGCTGGCGCTGAGCGTGGCGGCGCTCGCGGCGGAGCAGCCGCTGTTCCACACCGCGTCCATCATCGCGGCCGCCGTGGTGCTCTCGGCGTGGCATGTCACCACACAGTCGGCCGGCTGGGCCGACGTGAGCCTCGCTGCCTTCGGGGTGCTGGCGGCCTACGCGCTCGTGGCCATCCGGCTGGCGCGCCGCGCGCCGGCCGTTGCGGCGATCGCCGCCGCGGTCGTCCTCGTCATCGCCGAATTGAACACGATCAGCGCCGGGCTCGACCGTGGCATGCCGCCGCTGGTGCTGCTGCTGACCGCACACGCCGTCGCGTTCGCGCTGCTCCTCGCGCTCACAAGGCAGTTCGAATGGACGTACGGCGCGACCGCATCGGCCGGTGTGGCGGCGCTCGCGCTCGTCGGCGCGGATGCCGCACAGGATCGTGCCTGGCCGGCGCTGCTGCTCCAGGCCGCGGTGATCTACACGCCGTTCGCCCTGTATCCGCTGCTCGCCGGCACCCGGCGCGCCACGCGCGACCCCTACGTGGCTGCGCTGATCGTCGCGGCGGTAGGGCTGCTGGCCGGCCGGCAGGGCATGATCGACGGCGACTACGAGTGGATGGTCGGCGTGGTGCCCGTGGTCATCGGCCTCGTCACCACGGTGCACCTGCGCCAGCTGCTCCGCATCGAGCCGTCGGGCGCCCGCGACATGGGACGCCTGGCGCTCGTCGGCGGCGGCGCCCTCGCGTTCCTCACCGTCGCCATCCCGATGCAGCTCGAGCATCAGTGGATCACGATCGGCTGGGCGCTCGAAGGCGCGGCGTTGGCCTGGCTGTTCACGCGCGTGCCGCACCGCGGCCTGCTCTATGCGTCGCTGGCGCTGCTGGGCGCCGTCTTCGCGCGGCTCGTGCTCAATCCCGAAGTGTTCGTCTACGAACCGCGCGGCGACCTGCGGATCGTCAACTGGTACCTCTACACCTACCTGCTGGCCGCGGCCGCAATGGGGGTCGCCGGGTGGTGGTACTCGCGCGGCGACGACGCCCTGGCGCCGCGGGTTCCACGGCCGCGGCACCTGCTGCCGGCCGCGGCGGTCGTGGTGCTGTTCTTCCTCGTCAACATCGAGATCGCCGACTTCTACGCGACCGGACCCGAAATCGTGTTCCGGTTCGGTGTCACGATCGCGCAAGACCTCACTTACACGATCGCGTGGCTGCTCTTCGGCCTGGTACTGCTGGCCGCCGGCATCATCGCGCACGCCAGGCCGGCTCGCTTCGCGGCGGTGGCGCTCATCACCGTGACCACGTTCAAATGCTTCCTCTACGATCTGAGCTCGCTCGAGGGCCTCTATCGGGTTGGCGCCTTCCTCGGCCTCGGCATCTCGCTGGCACTCGTATCGCTCGTGCTGCAGAAGTACGTCCTGGCGCCAAAGGAGGCCCAGTCATGACGAAAGCCGGCACCGCGTTGCTGGCCGTGCTGGCCGGCGTCTCCACCGCAGTCGCACAGCCCGTCCCGCCGGGCGGCTTCCGCTACGAACGCGACGTGGTGGTCACCGCACCCGGCCCCCAGCGGCTCGATCTCGATGCGATCTTGATCGCTGGAGCGCGGACGGTCATCACCGAGCCGGTGACGACGACCGACGGCCGCGTGCTCGCCTACCCGCCGCAGGATTTCCGCCTCTACACTGCCGCCGGCGTCGAAGTGCCCTACCTGCTGGTCGGATCGTCACGCGAGACGCACACGATGCTCAACGGGCAAGTGCTTCCGCTCGCGACGACCGAGAAGACGAGCGGCTTCGAAGTGGACTTCCGCGCCATCGTGCCCGCGCTCGACGCCGTCGCCGTGCGGCTGCCACCGCCGTTTCTCAAGCGCTTCAGACTGGAAGGCAGCGGGGACCGCGAGCGCTGGACCGTGCTGGTGGCCGAAGGCACGATGTTCGACCTGCCGGACGAGCAGCTGCAGCACATCAAGGTCGAGTTCGAACCCGGCGCCTATCGCTACGTGCGCGTCACCTGGGACGATACCAACAGCGCCCGCATTCGCCCACCGTCGTCGATCACCGGCTTCAACCGATCCGAACCTTCGATCGGATCGCCGCTTCGACTGCCACTGCCGTTCGAACGCCGCCCGTCGGAGCCGGGGCGCAGCCGGTTCCGGGTCACGCTGCCCCACCTGGGACACGCTGCCCTGGCGCTCGGCACGACGCTCGGCGCGCACCTGCCGATTCGAGCGCTCGAGTTCACGATCGGCGGGAGCCGCGTGCGACGCGACGTGCGGGTGCTCGAGAACATCTTCGTGAGGGCCGGCGCCGACGAGCCCAGCATGGGGCCGCTGAAAACCGGCGAGGCCCGCTTGAGCCGAATTCAGCGAGACGGTGCGACGGCCGAGGCGCTGCGCGTGGAGATCCGGTTTCCGAGACAGCCCGAGCTCGACCTGGTGTTCGACGATGGCGACAACCCGCCGGTGGATCTGCAAGGCGTCACCGCAGTCTTCGCCGAGCTCCCGTGGATCTACTTCGAAAGCCAGCCCGGCACGCTCGTGGCGCGCTTCGGTCATCCGACGGTGGAAATGCCGCACTACGATCTGGAGGCGGCGCGCGGAACGATTGCGGCGATCACGCCGAACCGGGCGGCCTGGGGGCCCGAGCCGCCCAGAACCGCGGCGGCCGCAGCCGCGCCGGGTCTGCCGATGCCCACGCGCGGCGCGCCGTTGAAAGCCGACACGTTCCGCTACGTGCGCGCGATCCCGACGGGCCCGCCGGGGCTCGTCACCGTGCCTCTCGACGCCGCGGCGCTCGCCCACAGCGCCCGCCACGGGCGTTCGATTCGGGACGTGCGCGTGCTCGACGGCAACGATCTGCAGGTGCCGTACCTGATCGAAGAACACGACGAGCCGCTGACGGTCGACGTCCCGCTCGAGCGCATGACGCTGCCGCCCTCTCGAAACCGGGACCGTGCCTCCGTCTCGAACGACACTCGCATCAGCACCTACAGCCTCACGATCCCGGACGCGGGTCCGGCGCTGGAAGTGCTGCTGACCACTCGGGCCCGCGTCTTCCGCCGTGGAGTGCGCGTGGGCGTCTTCCACCCGGCCGACGGCCGTCGTGACGCCGACGTGGAGATCGTGTCCACGCACCTCTGGACACAGGCCGATGACGCCACCGCGGCGCCGCCGTTGCGATTGCCCGTCAGAAAGAGCATCGACCGGAAGATCGTCTTGCAGATCGAGGAAGGCGACAACCAGCCGCTCCCCATCGAGCGCGCGACGCTGCTGCTGCCGAACTACGCGGTGCGGTTCCTTCGCACCGATTCAGGCCCGCTGCGACTCGCCTACGGGCGAAGCGATTTGAGCGCACCGCAGTACGACCTGCAGCTGCTCGCGCCGCAGCTGCTCGGACAACCCGCGACCGAAGTGCGCGCCGACTCTGAGCGGGGCCCGGACGGCAAGCCGGTTGCCGATGCCGGCCCGCCGCGGCCACTGGTCTCTCCCGCCGTCTTCTGGGCGGTCCTCGGCGTGGCCGTGGTGGTGCTGCTCGGCGTGGTCGCGCGATTGGTACGGCGGGAGACGTAGGCAGGCCTGTGCACGGGCCGCCTGAAGGCGGCCCCTACAACGGAATGTTGCCGTGCTTCTTCGGCGGGTTCTTGTCGCGCTTTCCCTCGAGCGCCGTCAGCGCCGCGATCAGCTTCCGCCGGGTGTCGCGCGGCGCGATCACTTCGTCCACGAAGCCGTGGCTCGCCGCCACGTACGGATGCGCGAACTTCTCGCGGTACTCCGACACCTTCTGCGCCCGCATCGCCGCCACGTCCACCGCCGCGTCGAGCTCACGCTTATAGAGGACGTTCACCGCCCCCTCGGCGCCCATCACCGCAATCTCGGCGGTGGGCCAGGCGAAGTTGGCGTCGGTGCGCAGGTGCTTGCTCGACATCACGCAGTAGGCGCCGCCGTAGGCCTTGCGCGTGATCACGGTGAGCTTCGGAACCGTGGCTTCGGCAAACGCGAACAGCAGCTTGGCGCCGTGGCGGATGATGCCGCCGTATTCCTGCTGGGTGCCCGGCAGGAACCCGGGCACGTCCTCGAAGGTGACGAGCGGAATGTTGAACGCGTCGCAGAAGCGGACGAAGCGCGCGCCCTTCACCGACGCATCGATGTCGAGCACACCGGCCAGATGGGCCGGCTGGTTCGCCACCACTCCGACCGATCGGCCGCCCAGCCGCGCGAACCCGACGATCAGGTTGCGCGCGAAGTGCCGGTGCACTTCGAGGAAGTTGCCGTCGTCCACGACGGGGTGCACGACGTCGAGCATGTCGTAGGGCTGCGACGGCAGCGCCGGCACCAGCGCGTCGAGCGACGCCTCCGCGCGGTCCGCGGGGTCCGACGTCGCCGCGGCGGGCGGATCGTCCAGGTTGTTCGACGGCATGAACGCCAGCAGCTCGCGGATGAGGAGCAGGCACTCGCGATCGTCCTCGACCGAAAAGTGCGCGACGCCGCTCTTCTCGTTGTGCGTCTGCGCGCCGCCGAGCTCTTCCTTCGTCACCTGCTCGTGCGTCACCGTCTTGATGACATCGGGGCCAGTGACGAACATGTAGCTGGTGCTCTTCACCATGATGGTGAAGTCGGTGATGGCCGGTGAGTAGACGGCGCCGCCGGCGCACGGACCCATGATGGCCGAAATCTGCGGCACGACGCCCGAGGCGAGCGTGTTGCGCAGGAAGATGTCGGCGTAGGCGCCGAGCGACAGCACGCCTTCCTGGATGCGGGCGCCGCCGGAGTCGTTGAGCCCGACGACCGGCGCGCCGATCTTCACCGCCAGATCCATGATCTTGGCGATCTTGGCGCCGTTGGTTTCCGACAGCGAGCCGCCGAACACGGTGAAATCCTGCGCGAAGGCACAGACCAGACGGCCGTTGACGCGCCCGTGCCCGGCGACGACGCCGTCGCCCGGAATCACCTGCTCCGCCATCCCGAAGTCGCGGCAGCGGTGGGTGACGAACTTGTCGATCTCTTCGAAGGTGCCGGAGTCGAACAGCGTGTCGATGCGTTCGCGGGCGGTGAGCCGCCCGCCGTCGCGCTGGCGCAGGAGCCGCGCCTCGCCGCCTCCGAGCTCGGCGCGGCGATGCAGGTCGTCGAGGCGCGACTGCGGATTCATCAGCGCGGCTACGCCTTTGCGGAGGCTGCCTGCGCCTTCTCCCAATCGGCGAGGAACTTCGCCAGGCCGATGTCCGTGAGCGGGTGCTTGAAGGACTGCTCGATGACGGCCGGCGGGCAGGTCACGACGTCCGCGCCCATGCGCGCCGACTCGACGATGTGGATCGGATGGCGGACGCTGGCCACGAGGACCTCGGTGCCGAACTCGTAGTTGTCGAAGATGTCCACGATCTCGCGAACCAAGTGCATGCCGGTCGTGCCCACGTCGTCGAGGCGCCCGACGAACGGGCTCACATAGGCGGCGCCGACCTTGGCGGCCAGCCACGCCTGCGTCGCGGAGAAGATCAGCGTGACGTTGACGCGCTTGCCTTCGGACGCCAGCGTCTTGCACGCCTTGACCCCGTCCTTGGTGAACGGCACCTTGACGACGATGTGCTCGTCGATCCCGGCCAGTTCGCGCCCTTCGCGAATCATGCCGGCGGCGTCGGTGGCGACCACTTCGGCGCTCACCGGCCCCTGCACCAGCTTGCAGATCTGCTTGAGAATCTGCCGCGGGTCGCCGCCCTCCTTCGCCATGAGCGATGGATTGGTGGTTACGCCGTCGAGGATCCCGAGGCTCGCGAGCGGCTCGAGTTCCTTGAGGTTGCCGGTGTCCGCAAACAGTTTCATGGCATAGCTCCTATCGTGCCGTCTCCTCGATGCGCGTCGACTCGGCACTCATGTTGGGCACCGGCAGCCGTGAATCGACGGCCAGCACCGCATAGACGTAGCGCGTGCCGGGCACGACCGCGGTGTCGGTGAAGTTGGTTTCGATCACGGGCACGGCGGTGAGCGGCTGCAGTGTGGCATCGCCGGGAGCCCCGCGCAAGACCACGTAACCCCAGACGTCGGCGTCGGCGCTCGGCTCCCACAGCAGATCGACGGCGCCCTCGCGGACGTTGGTGGTCAGGTTCGCCGGCGGTTCGGGGGCGAAGACGTCCA
>Ga0207689_10000675_pt1 | contig 32583 bp, 27 predicted proteins | sample KBSMisM52_FD_184312 | JGI IMG/M metagenome (GOLD analysis project Ga0207689, IMG submission 184312) | Miscanthus rhizosphere microbial communities from Kellogg Biological Station, Michigan, USA - KBS Miscanthus M5-2 (SPAdes) (version 2) | ecosystem: Host-associated > Plants > Roots >...
CTGGACCGAGATCAACTTCGAGACGCCCGGCTCTTCCATCGTCACGCCGTACAGCCGGTTGGCAATCTCCATGGTCTGGCGGTTGTGTGTGATGAGGATGAACTGGGTGCGATCGAGCATACCGCGCAGCATCTCGACGAATCGATGCACGTTGGCGTCGTCGAGCGGCGCGTCGATCTCATCGAGCAGACAGAAGGGGCTCGGTTTGTACTTGAAGATTGCAAACATCAGCGCGATTGCCGTGAGCGCCTTCTCACCGCCGGAGAGCAGCTGAACGCTCTGCAGCCGCTTCCCTGGCGGCGACGCGACGATATCAATGCCGCTCTCGAGCGGATCGTTCTCGTCGAGAAGCGCCAGGCCCGCCCTGCCACCGCCAAAGAGCGTGCTGAAGGTAACCTGGAAGTTGGCTTGAATCGCCGAGAACGCCTCGCTGAATCGGACCTTGGTCGTCTCGTCGATGCGCGCGATCGCCTCCGTGGTCTGAGCAATCGATTCGACCAGGTCCCGGCGCTGCGTCGTGAGGAACACGTGACGGCCCTCGAGCTCATCGAACTGCTCGATCGCCATCATGTTGACCGGCCCCAGACGCTCGATTTTCGTCTTCAGACGCGCGATCGCTTCTTCGGCCGTCATGGTCGTCGGGACATCAATGGCAGCAGCACGCTCGACGGCCGCCGGCTCGTCTGCTGCCGGCGCGGCGCCTGTCTCGTCCTCGGCTTCAGGGTCGGGTTCGTCAGCGGATAGCGCAGCAGCGTCCGGCGTCGCCTGGCCACTCTGCTCCATCTGTTCAACCTGCGCGAGCACCTCGTCCAACGTGGCTTGAACCGCGTCGACACACGTCTGCGCCAGGTGCGTCAGATCGCTCTCGGCGGTGACCCGCGCCAGGTCGAGCTCTCCAACTTCGACACGGATCTCTTCCAGCGCGCGTCGTGACTGGCGAATCGTCGCATCCTGCTCGTCGACTCTCCCACGAAGCGCCGCGGCCGCGTCATCAGCCTCGCGAAGTGTGCCGCGCATCGACTCGAGCGCGAGCACGTCTTCGTCGAGCGCGCGTTCGCCCGAGGCGATGGCCGCAATCAGCGCCTCGCGCCGGCTGTGTGTCTGCTGCCGCTCGGCGAGCCTCGTCGCAATCCGGATCTCGAGTTCGCGTGCGCCTTCTTCGAGACGCAGCACCTCTGCGCCGACGGCAGCGGCTCGCTCAACGAGCGCCGCATGCGAGGCGCGCGCCTCGGCGGCTTTCGTCGCGAGGGCACTGGCCATGTCTCGAGCAGCGGCAAGGCGTCGTTGCGCCTCCCCAAGATCTTCCTCGACGACTCGTTGTTCCTCGGTGAGCCTGGCGATAGATACCTCGGCTTCCGACCGGCGCGCCTCGAGTGACGCGAGCTCCTCTTCGGCACGACGACGCTCCAAGGCGACGACTTCGGTCTTACGCGACAAGCGGAGGTTATCTTCGGCCGATCGCGCCAGCTGCGCGTCGTGCGCGACGAGCGCTTTTTCCTCGTCGTGCTCCTCGTCCTGCAGATTCTCGATGGCCGTCGTGGCTTCCACGATGTGGGCGTCGAGCTGCGCCACGTCGTCGGCGAGGCGCACCAGCATCTGCCGATCGCGGTCTACCTTCTCGCGAAGCTCTTTGATCTCGCGTCGGGTTGCGAGGATGCCACGGGACTCGACTTTCGCGCCGCCCGCGACCAGGTGTGGGCCGCGAAGCACATCGCCGTCAATCGTCGCGATCGGTGCCGGCGTCTCGTGCGAGAACGCGACAGCCTGCTCAAAGCTGTCGGCCACATACGCCTCGGGGATCACTTTGAGAATCGTGGCGGCGTGGGGGCCGTTGACGCGCAACACCTCCGACACGGACACGATGCCGGGCGCGCGCAAGGCGTTGTAGGGATGATATCCGTTCGAGCCTGGTTCGACGACGACGAAGCCACAGCGGCCAGCGTCCTGCTGGCGAACGAGGGACAACCCGGCAGCCGCCTGGTCGTGCCGTTCGACGATCACGTGCTGAAGGAGATCACCGAGACAGGCTTCGACAGCGCGCTCGTAACGACTGTCAACCTCGAGATAGTCGGCGACGGCGCCCTGCTGGCCGACGCGGCCGTTGGCCTGCACCAACACCATTCGCGCAGCATCACCGAAGTCCGCCCGGCTGGCGGCCAGTTCCTCGAGTGATGCGAGCCGGCCCTCGACCGCGGCCAGCTCCTGCTCACGCGCGCGAAGATCTCTCGTCCGCTCTTCGAGCTCGCCCCGAGACAACATCAGCTGCGCGCGTCGCTGCGCCAGCTCCGACGCGATTCGCTCGAGCGCGGTCTGCGACTGACTCCGCGCATCGGCGGCGGCCGCGCGATCCGCATCGACTTTCTCGCGCTCCCGTCGCACATCATCTTGCTCGATGTCCAGCCTGGCAAGCTGCTCGACCACGCGCTCGTGATGGGTCGCAGTGTGGTCCATCACATGACGCACCGTCATGGTCGCGTTCGACGATCGAAAGAGCTCGGCGCGAACTTCTTCAACCCGTGATTCGAGTCGTTCTATTTGCGACTGCGCCTCGGCATGCTCGGCGCTGGCTGATGCCATGACGGCGGCAGCCTCGTCCCGCGTTCGCTCGACCTCGAGAGCCGCACCGCGGCGCGACTCGAGGGCGGCATGCGCCGGCTCGCGACGCGACTCGAGCCCTCGAATCTCCGCGGCGATCTCCGTCCCGCGGGCGTCCAGCGTCTCGATCTGCTGTCGATTGAATTCCTGCTGCTGCTGGCGCCGGTTGATATCCAGCTCTCGCGCGTGGGCGTCTTCGCGAATCCTGGCGGATGCGGCCTCGGCCTCGGTCTGCTCGATGCGCAGCCGCGCCAGTTGTGCCTCGATCTCGGCAAGATGGGCGTGCGCTGCTGCTTCACGCTCCCGGGCGACGGTCAGCTTGCCGCGCGCCGACTCGATCGATGCGGCCAGATCGCGGTACCGCCTCGCGAACAGCACCTTCTCCCAGCGGCGATATTCTTCACGCAGCCGGCTGTAACGGCGCGCCTTGGCCGCCTGTCGCTTCAACGCCCCGCGCTGCTTCTCGACCTCGAAGACGATATCGTCGATGCGAACAAGGTTCTGCTGCGCCGCTTCGAGTTTCAGCTCCGCGGCCCGGCGCCGCGAGCGATATTTCGTGATCCCGGCGGCTTCCTCGATCAGCTGTCGGCGGTCGGCCGGCCGCGAGCTGAGAATCATGCCGATCTTGCCCTGCTCGATGATCGAATACGCCTTCGCACCCAGCCCGGTGTCCATCAACAGCTCGTGCACGTCGCGGAGGCGGCACACGGCGCCATCGATCAGGTACTCGCTTTCACCAGAGCGGTACAGCCGCCGCGTGACTTCGACGTCACGCGTGAACGCGTCGGCCAACTCACCGATCGAGGCGTAGCCGTTTCCATTCCCATTGGCGCCATCGTGTCCGTTACCGTTCTGATGCGCGGGATGAAACTCTTCGAGCTCTGGCACTTGGGCCACGGGCGTGACCGGACTGGGGGGCGCCGGAAGGCCGGCCAGACGCAAGCGGACCTCAGCGGCCGCGCCCGGCTTGCGGGCGTCGCTCCCGTTGAAAATCACGTCTTCCATCTTGTCGCCGCGCAGGCTCTTGGCGCTCTGTTCACCGAGGACCCAGGTAATGGCGTCGGCGACGTTGCTCTTGCCGCATCCATTGGGACCGACGATGGCGGTGACACCCTGATCGAAGGAGAGCTCCGAGCGATCGGAGAAGGACTTGAAACCCGAGATTTCGAGACGCTCGAGACGCATTACTGCCCCTTGATACCTTGACATACTGGACCCGGCCGGCGTGCTGGGAACAGGCGGCGGGCAGCTGGATAAGATGTAAGCCGAACGGGTTGGAGTCTAGCAGGGCCTAGTTATTGTGGCAAGACCTAAGTCCTACCACAATATTTTGGGCTAGCCGCCCAAGGCGGCGGCTAATCCTCGGGAATTTTCCCTAGCGAGCGGCTCGCCGACCTCCGCTCTGCCGGGTCATGTTCAAAAGCTGCTGCGCCTCCGGGAAAAGCCCCAGGGAGAACTGCAGCTGCGGGTCGTGCTTCGCCAGATTCTTGTACGCGGCGGCCAGGCCGAATAGATCGACATCGATCTCGCGGTGAATCATCGCCTTGATGAACTCGAGATCGGTCTGCCACGCCATCTCGTCGAAGGGGATCGGCGACGCCTGCACCAGTTTCTTGAACTCACTCAACATCTCGTCAGTGACTTCGAAGTCCGGACTCAACTCGCGAACCGGACCGCCGCGACGGGCAACACGCGTGTCTCCCTGACGCGTAAACTGCTGCGCGTAGTTGTCGAAGAGATTGCGCGCCGCAATCGTGCGCGCGAACCGCGATGGATTGAAACCGTCGGATGGACCGTCGAAACGTCGATCAGGTTCGATACCACCACCGCTATACACCTTGCGTCCCGCGTCGGTGTATTTCATATCCTCGGTCTTGTGAACTTTGTTGCCGTCCTGTTCACGCCACGTGTAGGTCAGATACTCATCGAACCCGACATCCCACGGACGCTGAATCAGTCGGCCACTTGGCGTGTAGTAGCGAGCCGTCGTAATCGCCGCTCCTGCTCCCTCCGCAACACGGTAAACGGACTGCACGAGCGCCTTGCCGAACGTGGTCTCACCGACAATCAACGAGCGGTCGTGATCCTGCAGCGCTCCCGACACGATCTCCGAGGCGCTGGCGCTGCTGCGATTGACCAACGTAATCATCGGCACGCGCAGGTAATCGCTCTGTTCCGTCGCACGATAATCCTGATCTGAATTCGGCACGCGGCCGCGCGTGTAAACGATCAGGTCGCCCTTGGGCAGGAACCGATTCGACACGCGAATCGCCTGATCGAGAGCACCGCCAGGGTTTCCGCGCAGATCGAAGACGAGTCGCTGCATTCCCTGCTTCGTCAGGCTCTCGAGCGCACGACCGAGCTCCTGATCGGTGTTCTCACCGAAGTCCTGCAACTTGATATAGCCGGTCGTCGCGTCCAGCATCACGGCAGCAGGTACTGTTGGAATATGCACCTCGTCGCGCAGCACGGCGAGATCGATCAGCCCGTCATAACCGGCGCGACGAATGGAGATATTGACCGATGACTGCTTCGGTCCGCGCAAGCGGCTGACGGCCTGCTCGCTCGTCCAACCTTTCGCGTCCTCGCCCTCGATCTTCGCGATCACGTCACCGCGTCGAAGCCCCTTCTGATGCGCCGGCGATCCTTCGAAGACGTTGAAGATCGTGACATCGCCATCGACGACGTTGATCGTGATACCAAGGCCGTAGTAGCGCCCCTCTTGTCGCTCGCGCATCTGGGCGAAACTGCGAGGGTCCATGAAACTCGAATGCGGATCGAGCGTCTGCAACAGGCCACTGATGGCGCTGTAGACCAGTCGGTCCGATTCGTAGTCCCCGACGTAGTTCTCCTCGATGGCACCAAGCGCTGACGTGAAGACTTTGTACTGATCGGGAATCTGATCCTGGGCAACGAGCGCGCTACGCCCCCAGAACCCGCCGGCTACGGCACAAAAAGCGATGACGAGCCCACCAAAGGTGAGGAAACGAGAATTGCGAATCCCAGGCATATAACTAGCAATGTACACCCTCGTCCGGACCCCGTCCAGAACGGATTTCTGCGGCATGGGAGGGGTTTCTGCAGTCTTATGAAGGATTTGCAGGGAGCTATAATCCTGTGAAGGGTTTGCGGGGGCTATAATTCCCGTGAAGGCCCTTCGCAGCGCCGGTTCAGTGAGCCGGCTGGAGTACGCTTATGTTTGGCTCTATTGGAATGCCCGAGCTGGTCATCATACTGGTGATCGCTCTCATCATCTTCGGCCCCCGCAAGCTGCCTGAGCTTGGCCGTTCGCTCGGCAAAAGCCTCGGTGAATTCAAGCGAGCCTCGAACGAGCTTCGCAACACGCTCGAAGAGGAAGTCAGAGTTGAAGAACAGCGCGAGCAGAAGGCGAAGATGCAGGCCGAACAGGCCTCAGCTCTTGCCGCAAGCGCTCAGCCGGTCACCCCCGGATCGTCCGGTTCGCCGGTGACGGAATCCGCGGAGCCGACCGTCAGCCGCACCAACACCGGCACATCCGCGTAGGTCTACCCGATGGCGCTCGTGCCGTTTCCGCAGAAGTCGGCGTCGTCAGCGCCGGACGACGATCCTGATTGGGAGGACGAGGAATCCGAATCCGAACAGGGGAAGATGTCCTTCCTCGATCACCTGGACGAGTTACGGCGGCGGATCATCATCTCGCTCGTGGCTGTCCTGATAGGGTGCGGCATCGCGCTGGTCTTCGTCGGGCCAATTTTTCAGTTCGTTTTCCAACCGATGCAGGCGTTGCTGCCCGCCGGCCAGACGCTCATCTACACCGACCCGAGCGAAGCCTTCTTCCTCCAGATCAAGCTCGCGCTGATGGCCGGGCTCATCCTGGCGTCGCCGGTGGTCGCCTCACAGGTGTGGCTGTTCATCGCACCGGGGCTTTATGCACACGAGAAGAAGCTGGCGATCCCCTTCATCGTCATGTCGTCGGCGTTGTTCGTCGCCGGTGCGGCCTTCTCGCACTACCTCGTGTTTCCGATCGTCTGGAGATTCTTCGTCAGCTTCACCAACGATTTCCTGACATTCATGCCCAGGGTGGAGCCGGCGTTCTCCATGTACCTCCGCCTGATCCTCGCCCTCGGCATCACGTTCCAGCTGCCGACCCTCGTGCTGTTCCTCGCGCGGCTCGGACTCATCACGCCGCGCCTGATGATCCGCCACTTCAAGTATGCCGTGCTGATCATCGTGATCGCCTCGGCCGTGCTCTCGCCGGACGGCGGCGGCGTCGGCATGCTGGCCATGGGCGGACCGGTGATCGTGCTCTATATCCTCAGCATCGGTATCGCCTGGCTGTTCGGAAAGAAACGAAACAAGCAGCTCGAAGAAGCTTCGTAGCTTCGGGTCCCGGACGACGTGACGTCAGCACGCACACGGCCCAGTGAGGTGGATCGGCTGATTGCCGATCTCGAATCATCCGATCCAATTCGTCGGGACGCGTCCGCCGCACGCCTGCGCGTGCTCGGCGCCCGCGCGCTTCCTCGACTCGCCAGGTTCATCGAATCGTCAGATGCGCCGGGCGCGCGTGCGCTCGCGCTGAGCGTGCTCGAAGGCGTCGACGACGCCCATGCGCCTGAGATCGCTCTGACCGTGCTGAATGAGCCGGACGTCGGCATCGTCGTCGCGGCCCTTGCGGTCCTGCGCAGTTGGGTGACGCGGGAAACAGGCACGCGCCTCCTCGAATCGATCACGGCAATCGCCGTCGACCGCACGCGCAACGCGCGTGTGCGCGTCGCGGCACTCGATGCGCTCTCTGAGTTGCCAGACGACCTGGTGAAGCCTGTCCGCGACCAGGCACCGCCGCCGGAGGACGCTGGTCCCCCGCTCGACAATCCAGTCGCGGCGCGTGAATGGATCGAGGCTCACGGCAACAAGGCTACGCTGGCTACTCTGCATGAGGTGATCAAAGCGTTCCGCGATGCGGAGAGCCGCGCTGATACGAGCCGAGGGCGTGAAGAGTGGCTGAAAGCACGCGGGGCCGCTCACGGCGTGCTGGCAGCACGCGGGAGCCGCCTGGCCTTGTACGACGCCCGGGAAACGTTCAGCAGCGCGCGAGCGCCGCTGCCCCCGGGATTTCTCGAAGTGATTCGACACGTCGGCGATACCAGCTGCCTCGAGCCACTTGCCCAGGCATGGTCGGCGGCGCGAGAAGCCAACTGGCGCGCGCAGCTATCGGAGACGGCGCGAGAGATCGTGGCCCGCGCCAAACTCACCGGACGGAGCGCGGTCCTCAAAGGAATTCGCGCGAACTGGGCGGGGTTTATCTAACGCTCCAACTCCCAACGTATCAAGTCTCGCCGGAGTTGGCTCTTTGGGAGTTGGGTTCTTGGGAGTTGGGAGTTTCGCGAAGCGCTATTTCTCCACACGCAGGGTGCGCGTTGCGAACGATTGCCCATCCACCAGAATCTCGACGGAGTAGTCACCTGGTGGAAATCCGCTGGAGTTCTGAATGTGGAACTCCGTCGCGGCGTGATCGCGGTAACTGACCGTTCTGGTTTCCTCGCTCACGAGCCGACCGGCGAAACGCCACCGCACGCCGATCGTGCCCGAGCCGGGACCGTCCGTGAGCACTGAGGCAAACATCGTGTCGTCCGGCTTGAACCTCGTCGTGTGATTGCCGACGCTCTTGTCCGAGTTCAACGATTTGCCCGTCTGAATCGTCGTGACGCGAAGCGGTCCACTTGGTCCGCATCCCGCAGACGCGAGGCCGAAGACGATCAACGCTGTCGCGACGAGTATCCCTGACGTTCTGAACTGACCCACGTTGCCCTTTGAGCTTCGCACTTCTGACTAGTATGCCTTAGCAAACCAGGCCTGGACGGCCGCGTCCCCGTCACACCTGAGACACTTCTTCCCGGCGGCCGAGGTCACGTTGAACGGAATGTTTCGGATCGTCGCCTGCGTCTCGGCTTTAATCTCAGCTTCACACCGCGCCGAGCCGCACCAGGGCGACACCACGAATCCCGGCCGTCCTTCCATGATCTGCTTGAACTCGTCGTACGAGTCGGTATGTGTCGTGTGATCCTCGCGGAACGTCAGCGCCCGCTGGTAGAGCGCCTGCTGAATCGACGCCAGCATGCCGACGACATGCGCGGCAAGCCCGTCCATCGCGGCGGACGACTTCTCACGAGTGTCACGCCGCGCGAGCATCACCTGCGACTTCTCGATGTCCTTGGGTCCGATCTCGAGGCGCAGCGGCACGCCGCGCAATTCCCATTCGTTGTACTTCCAACCGGGTGTCTGTGTGTCGCGGTCGTCGAGCATGACGCGAACGCCGTGCGCCACGAGATCATCGCGAATAGCTTGGGCGCGAGGCAGCACCGTCTCTCGCCAGTTCCCTCGCGGAATCGGCACGATCACCACTTGATATGGCGCGATCCGCGGCGGCAGGATCAGACCGCCATCGTCACCGTGCGTCATGATCACACCACCAATCATGCGCGTCGACACACCCCATGACGTGCCATAGACGTACTGAACCGACTTGTCTCGCGCCTGGAACTTGATGTCGAACACCTTGGCGAAGTTCTGGCCAAGGTTGTGGGACGTCCCCGCCTGGAGGGCGCGACCGTCGCGCATCAACGCTTCGATGGAATAGGTCCGTTGAGCGCCCGCGAACTTCTCGCTGTCGGTTTTCTGACCGTCCACGACCGGCATCGCCAGCTCGGTTTCAGCGAAGTCCTTGTAGACGCCGAGCATCTTCCGCGTTTCCTCTTCGGCCTCCTCGGCGGTTTCGTGCGCCGTATGTCCTTCCTGCCAGAGAAACTCCGTCGTGCGCAAGAAGAGGCGGGTCACCTTTTCCCACCGCACCACGTTCGCCCACTGGTTGATGAGAATCGGCAGGTCGCGCCACGATTGCACCCACTTCGCGTACATCGTCCCGATGATCGTCTCGGACGTCGGACGTACCACGAGCCGCTCCTCGAGCACCTCGGTGCCGCCCTGCGTGACCCACGCCACTTGCGGAGCAAAGCCCTCGACATGCTCGGTCTCCTTCATCAGGAGACTCTCCGGGATGAAGAGCGGAAAGTACGCATTGACGTGCCCTGTCGCCTTGAAGCGGCGATCGAGCCCCTGCTGCATCAGCTCCCAGATGGCATAACCATAGGGGCGAATCACCATGCAGCCCTTGACCGGCGAGTAGTCTGCCAGCTCGGCTCGACGGACGACGTCGATGTACCAGCGTCCGAAGTCCTGTGACTGCGGCGTAATCTCGGTTGGAAGGTCTGGAATCTCGGTTTCTTTGGACATGAATTTAGCCCGTTGCGCGGGCTCGAGCGCGAATTGTCTACCCGTTGCACCAACGCGTAACGGGCTCGGCGCGCGGAGCGCGCCAAAGAGACACTGGACTAGTCGAGGGCTTCGCTGGGATATTCAGGGCGGAGCCCTGGACTAGTCAGGCCAACACGTCCGAGACGTGCTTCTGCCAGTGTATATCGTCGCGATGCGGGAAATCCGTGCGGAAGTGTCCGCCGCGACTCTCCTCGCGTCGAAGCGCCGCTCTGGCAATCAAAAGGCTGACCGTGACCAGACTCGACAGCCGCCGGAACTCTCGCTCCGATCCGGTTTCGCTCTGCGCGTGGGCCAGCAATCCCCACCACGATGAGAGTCGGGCCACGAGGCTCTCCAACGTGTCACGCGAGCGCAGGAGTCCGGCGTGTCGCCACATCAGGTCGCGCACCACGTGCGCAACAGGGGAATCGCCACTGCACTCGGATCGCAATGATCCCGGCTGCTCCGCTATGCCAAAGAGGGCGGCCGCTTTCACCGGTCCGGTCATCGCAGCCGCTGCGCGGGCGCCGAAGACGAGTCCCTCGAGCAATGAATTGCTGGCAAGGCGGTTCGCTCCATGAACGCCGGTACATGCCGCTTCGCCGGCGGCAAACAATCCGGCGATCGACGTGCGCCCGTCCAGATCGGTCTCGATGCCGCCCATCACGTAGTGGGCGGCCGGGCTCACCGGGATCCGGTCGGTCGCCAGGTCGAGCCCCGCCCGCCGGCATGCCTCGGTGATCGACGGGAATCGCTGCCGCACGTACTCGTGATCGAGGTGGTCCATCGAGAGGAACACGGGCGCGTTGGTCCGCTCCATTTCACGAACAATGGCGCGCGCGACGAGATCGCGCGAAGCCAGGTCGCCAGCCGACTCGTAGCGATGGACGAAGCGCTCGCCGGCGGCGTTCACCAGCCATGCGCCCTCACCACGCAGCGCTTCCGACAGCAGGAAGCGCGGCGCACCCGCGACGCTGAGCGCGGTCGGATGGAATTGGATGAACTCCAAATCGACGACACGGGCACCTGCTTCGAACGCCATCGCAATGCCGTCGCCAGTAGCAATGGCAGGATTCGTCGTCTCGCGAAATACCTGACCCGCACCACCGGTCGCGATGAGCGTCCGCGACGCCTCGACGCGATCGGGTTTTCCGTCGCGGTCGACGAACAGCACACCGCGACATTCGCCGCCGTGCGCGATCAACGACATCGCCAGGGCGTCGTCGAATACCCGGACTCGAGGATGCGACTGCACCTTCTGCCACAGGACACGCCCGATCTCACGGCCCGGCGTGTCTCTGGCGTGAAGCACGCGGCGAACGCTATGTGCCGCCTCGCGCCCGAGTGCAGGATGACCGGTGGAATCGCGATCGAAACCGACGCCCCATTCGATCAACTCACGCACGTACTTGGGGCCGTCATCGACGAGTACCCTGACCGCGTTGTCGACGCAAAGGCCGTCGCCGGCAGCGATGGTGTCGGAGAGGTGCAGATCCGGCGAGTCGTCTGAACCGACGGCAGCCGCAATCCCACCCTGCGCGTAGCCGGTATTGCTCTCGCGCGGATCGGCTTTCGTGAGCATGACGACGTCACCGGTTTCCGCCAGCGAGATCGCGGCGCGAAGCCCGGCGATGCCGCTGCCGATGACCAGAAAGTCGCCGCGCACGCCCACGGACTGTTATCCTATCAAGAGCGGGCTTGAGCAATCCCACCCATATCGACGTCACCACCGGCAACCGGACCTCACCCATAGTCATCGGCGAGGGACTCTCTGACGAACTCGGCCCTTTGCTCGATCGTCACGGCGTCGGGGCACGGCGGTTCATCGTTTCCAATCCGGTCGTGTGGCGGCTGCACGGTGAGCGGTTACGTGTGGCCCTCGGCGGTGGAGATCCGATCCTCCTACCCGATGGGGAGCGCTTCAAGAACCTGCAGTCCGTTTCGAAAATCTATGAGCCCCTGATCAGGGCCAATGCCGATCGCGGAAGCACCATCATCGCAGTGGGGGGTGGCGTGGTCGGCGACACCGCAGGGTTCGCCGCGGCGACGTTCCTTCGCGGCGTCGCGGTGGTCCACGTGCCGACGACATTGCTTGCGCAGGTCGACAGCTCGATTGGCGGTAAGGTCGGCGTCAACCACGCGCTTGGCAAAAACTTGATCGGTGCGTTCCATCAGCCCGCTCTCGTCGTCATCGACCCGGCGCTGCTCAAAACCCTGCCGCGGCGCGAGTTCCGCTCCGGCTTGTACGAGATGGTCAAGTACGGAGTGATCTCGAGCCGAGACCTCTTCGATCGACTCAACGCAGACATCAAGGCGCTCTTCGCCAAGGACGGCCGCGCCCTCGTGCCGGCGATCGTCGAGTCGTGCCGAATCAAGGCGGATGTGGTCTCCAAGGACGAGCGTGAGAGCGGGCTGCGGCGCATTCTCAACTACGGGCACACCGTCGGCCACGCGCTCGAAGCGGTCACCAACTATCGCCGTTTCAGGCACGGCGAAGCGATCGCTCTGGGCATGCTCGCCGCCGCCGATCTCGCTGTGGCTCGCGGCGCCCTCGCCGAACGCGAGCGTCAGGCGCTGGCGCAGCTGATCGCCAAGCTGGGACCGCTTCCGTCGGTCGCCGACCTGTCGATTCCAGAAATCCTGGAGGCGATGCGCCGCGACAAGAAGGTCGTCAATGGCCGCCTGCACTTCGTCATCGCGATCGAGATCGGCGCCACGATGACGGTAGATGACGTCACCGAGGACGAGCTGCGCGCGGTGCTCGTCAGGTTGGGACTGAAGGGTTAGTTCAGGCCGTAGGTCTTGAGCTTCTGAACGAGCACTCTGTGGGCGAGCTGAAGCGCATCGGCCGCGTGCACTGCGTTGCCTCTCGCCTCGTGCAACGCCAGCTCGATCTTCCGACGTTCGACTTCCCCTGCGACTCGCCGCTGCGCCTCGGCCAGCGTCCCCGATAAATCGATCTGATCCCACGGACTGGCGACGGGCTGCGGCGATGACACTTGCCGAAAGGACAGATTCAGGTGGCGCTGATGAATGGCGTCCCCTTCCGTCAGAATGACTGCGCGCTCGATGCAGTTCTGCAGCTCACGCACGTTGCCTGGCCACGCATAGGTCTTCAACTCGTCTACGGCTGAAGGCGCTAACGAGAGCGACTTCTTGCTGAGATCCTTGCAGAACCGATCGATGAACTGACGCGCAAGAATCAGCACATCGTCGCCGCGTTCGCGCAGCGGCGGAATCTGGATCGGAAAGACCGACAGACGGAAGTACAGATCCTCGCGGAAGAGACGCTCCGCAACTCGCTGCTTCAGATTACGATTCGTGGCGGCGACGACGCGAACGTCGACGTGCAGCGACTGCGTGCCACCGACGCGCTCGAACTGCTTCTCTTCGAGCGCGCGCAGGATCTTTGCCTGCAGCGCCAGCGGAAGATCGCCGATCTCGTCGAGAAAGAGTGTGCCCCGGTGCGCGATCTCGAACCGCCCAGGCTTGCGTTGGTTGGCACCGGTAAACGCCCCCTTCTCGTACCCGAACAACTCTGACTCGAGCAGCGTTTCAGGAATGGCCGCACAGTTGATGGCCACGAATGGACCGTCAGCGCGCGGGCTAAGCGCGTGCAGCGCACGGGCGAACAACTCCTTCCCGGTGCCGCTCTCGCCTTCGAGGAGCACCGTGGATCCCGTGGCGGCCGCTCGATGCAGCTGCTGCGAGACCTGCTGGAGCCTCGCGTCTTCGCCGATGATGCGCGGCGCGCCGCGCCGTTCGGCCAGCTCCTGCTTGAGCAGAAAATTCTCCGTGACCAGTCGACGCTGCGCGATCGCGCGTTCAACCATCAACAGGAGATGGTCCGGCTCGATCGGCTTCGCGAGGAAGTCCAGTGCGCCTTCCTTCATCGCGGTCACGGCATCCTGGATGCTCCCGTACGCGGTCATCACGACGACCGGAAGGTCCGGATCGAGCTCTTTGGCGGCGCGCAGAACGCCAAACCCGTCGCCAACCGGTAGTTTCAGATCGGTCAGGACAACGACCGGACGGGTCTTGCCCAGTTGCTCGATCGCTTCCGCCTCGTCTCGCGCCTCGAGGACCGTATGGCTATGCGCTTCGAGCGCATGCCTGAGCATGGTCCTCAGCGAGTCTCTGTCTTCGACGAGGAGGATGGGGTACGAGGACATTGGTGATTGATGATCTTTGATTGTTGATTCGTTGTCGATTGATGATTGTTGATTGTTGATTGGACCGACCGATCAACCGAATGAATCATCGATTATCGATCAACAATCCACGACGAATCTCAACTCAATCGTCGCTAAATCACCAATCGATCAGCGGACCCACCCGGCGGGCACACCGGCACGGCGGGCTTCTTCCTGGATATCGGCAATCCCTTTGGTGTGCTGCGCCACTTCTTTCTTGACACGATCGAGCTCAGCGATGCTCTTCTGGCGCTTGGCTGCGACCTCGTTGCACTGAGGTGGCGCCTGACACGCAGTGAACTCAGCGTACAACCCGTTGATCTGACTTTGCAGCGCGGCGGCAAATGTCTCGGCGCGTGCGAGCGCGTCACGTTCGGCCTTGATTCGATCCCGCCAGTAGGCTTCGTCTTTGACCTGCTTGCCAGACGCGTCCTGTTTCGCTTTGTCGTCGGCGTTCACGTCAGGCTGCGACGGCGTCGCGGGGGCCGGAGTGGCAGCGGGCGTCGAGGGATCGCGCGGGTCCGACTTGAGGCTGTCGTTGGTGTAGACCTTCCCGGCCGGCTTCGCAGTCTTTCGCTTGGCTTCGGTTTCCTTGGCAACGGCGCCCAGCGACTGGGCTGAAAGCGAAACGGCAGCGAGCAGACCGAGTACAGCCGTCAATGCCACGGCGTGTCGTAGAAAATCCGTAACCAAACGTGCACTCATGATCAGATTCTCGGACTCAGACCGCCCCCGGTCAAGACGACGTCGATGGGGCTTCGCCAAGCTCAGAAAGCCTGGCTTTTACCTTTTCGGCTTGAGAGGCGTTGGGGTCCAGTTCGAGGAACGTTCGGTATTCGGCGGCGGCTTCCTGCCGTTTGCCGCTTTGATCGAGGGCCTGGCCGTACCACAGGTGGAAGTCCGCCTGTCCAGGGGCAAGCTCCGCGGCTTTCGCGTATGCCTGTAGCGCTGCTGGCACGTCTCCTTTTGCCTGGAGAGCCTTGGCCAGATTGAACTGGGTCACATAGTCGTCCGGAAAGAGCCGCGCCGCCTCCGTGTAACCGGCAGTCGCCTGGCCCCAATCCTTCAAATCCCCGTAAGCCTTTGCACGATTGAAGTGATACGACCAGACACTGTTCTCGATACCGATCGCTCTGTCGAAGTATGGAATGGCCTCGCGGCCACGGCCCGATCGCACGAGCGCCTGACCGAGATTGTTCAAGGCTTCGGCGTTGTTCGGATCGCGTTCGACCGCGGCGGTGAACTGCGTGACAGCCGCGGCGACGTCACCGCCTTTGTACGCGGCAATTCCCGCTCGCGCAGCATCCGCCCCAGCGAACACGTCATTCTGCGAAATTCCGGATGGGACGGAGGATGGGGTCGGCTGCGTCTCTCGAGGGAGCGGCGAGGCGCTAACCGCCGGCGGCTGAGTCTGCGCGACGGGCGAGAGAGTGCCGCGTCCCATTGCGACTCCTACCACCGCCAGGACGCTTACACCCCCCACGATTGCTACGTGCTTCTGCCACGGTCGCCGGACCGCCTGCGGGGTGGAAGGCGCCTCTTTGGTACTGCCGCCGCATCGACCGCAGCGCGGCCGCCCGGCGGGGACATCCCCACCGCACGCACCGCAGATCAGAGCGTCAGCCACTCACCTCACCTCGCGCCAGGAGAGGATCCGGACGCCAGCTTGTCCGACACCGTTGTTGAAATCCTGCGGGTCGCCAAACATCTGAACCCCATTGCCCGTGCCGAGCACGAGATGCTGATCGACGATGAACGGCGCAGTAGCCCGAGCGCCTGTCGTCGTTTTTATCCTTGTACTGTCTGTGTTGTTCATCTTGCCGTCGTTGTTGGTGTCGTACGCGGGACCCCCGATGAACGTAAACCCGTAGAGGTTTCCATCTGGTTTCGCGCACGCAACATTCTTGTACGACGTGGTCGAAAAGAAGACGATGTCGCCGGCGACAGCCGGGAACGATGAGACCTTCTCGTCGTCGCCCGATCCGTCCACCGCCGTCAGCTTGATGACCGCTGTCTGCGTTCCGCTCGTGCCCTGATCGAGAATGACGAACAACCCGTATTGCACATTGATACCGTTGCTCGGCAGTAAATCGCTGCCGGTACCGACAAACAGGTACTGCTTCGCGTTGCCGATGCTGACAGTCGCCATCGATGAGAATATCGGGTGATCCGAAGCTTTCGACCCGGCACCCGTACTGATTGAGTACAGGTTCAGCATTTGCGTGATTATCGGGGCGCCGCTTGCGTTCAGATTCAAGTCGAAACGCCAGACCTTGCCATCCAGATCCCCGAGATATGCTTTCGAGATGAAGCGTGAATCCGAAGGGCCGGTCGCTACCGGATCAGCCTGCAGTGCGTTCTTGAGCAGTGAGCAGTTGTTGGCCGCCGAGCAGTTGTCGGCCGTCGCCCCCGTCTCACCTTTGCCGTCATTGCCAACGTTCCGGCTGTCCAGAACGTTTCCGGTCGCGATGTCGAGCACGTAGAACGTCGTTCCTGCGACAGTGCCACCGCGATTGATCTGCTGCTGGACGGTGTACTTGAGGAAGCCGGACCCGGTCAGCACGGTATATGGCGACGAAGCCGCCCCGATCTGTCCGACCGCTGGGTCAGACCAGGTTTCGCCCACCGTCTTTGCAACTGCGGGTGCCGCCGACGCGATGTCGCCCCACGGACTCGACGAAGGACAGTTGCTCGCCGCGAACGTGCACTTGTAGTCGAAATGTTGATATTGCGGGAATGCCCACTTGAACGGAATGCTCGACGGCGATGAAAAGTAGCTCAATACATCCGCCAGAGTGTCGCTCGTCGGGCTCACCGTCTGGGCCATATTCTCCAGCGTCACATCGAATGTCTGGTAGAACGTCCCGCCGGGCCCCTCGCCCATGACCAGGTAAGAGCGCCACTCCCCGCCGATCTTGACGTCAGCGACCTTGGGCGAGCCATCCACAAAGAAGCGGAAGTCGCCTAGTGGCTGACCGCTTCGAAGGGCACGCAGTTTCGGAAGCAGATTGAACGGAATGAACGCCCACACTTCCTTGCCGAGCCGCGAGTCGATTGCGTGCAGCATGCCATCGTTGGCGCCAGCCCAGATCACGCTGCGGCGGTCCTTATTCTTGTCAACGAACGACGGGTAGTCTGCGTCCGGGGGTGGATCGAGTGACGGTGGATCCATGATCGCGGGCGTCGAATCGACAATCGCGCCGAGCGGCTGCGAACGAATGTAGTCGATGATCGCGTTCGCAGTGTCGAGGGCCGCCGCCGGCCCGAGAGCTGATATATCCGACGGCTTCAAGAGATAGGGCAACAGCGTCGAAGCGTTCGACGCTGCGAAAGCGACAACCGTCCCACTGGGGAGGGCGGTGTAGATGTTTCTGGACGCACTGTCAGGGGCCGACGCTTCCCACAGCTTGGTGCCGTCCGACACGAACTTGTAGCCTGCCGACTTCGAGCTATCGGGGACGGGTTTGTACACCCGAGCCGCATTGATGCTCCCGAAGAAGCCGGGCAGCTTGAAACCCGTCGTGATAATGATGTTGGAACGCTGAGGGATCTCTGTTCCCGTGACCGGGTGCGTAATGGACGTGTTCGGCAACGCGTTGCCGTAAAAGTCTCGGGCGTTCTCCAGGTTCACGGTCCCGACGATCGGGCTGGTCACCTGATAACGTGTGCTCTGACCAGCGTTGACATCTCCCTGATCGGCAAAAGCCTGTGAGACCGCGTGGTTCACGGCTCGAACGAGCTCGGGCACGAACTTGCCCGAGCCGACGGTCGTGACGTCCACATTACTCGCCGTAATCTCGGTGTACTGGCCGCCGCTGTTGGCTGCGACCGCTCGAAGTTGCAGCCGGTCAGCCGCACTGATCGGCCCAATCGCGATCACATGGATCGGAACGCGCCGTCCGCTTCCGATGTTGACGAACGTCGACGCCTTCGCCGCAACGTTTTCATTCGTGGTCGTGCCCTCGCCGCCACCCACAACGAGGACGGCCACGATGTTGCGGCAGTCAGGTGCGAGACGGATGGCTTCCGACTTGAGGTCGTCGAGCATGTTGTCGACGGGCGCATCGACTGACGTGCTCGTGTCTTGTCCAGCTGGTATCAGAGAGGTGCCAGAGCTCAGTGAGCTCACCACGGTTGTGTTGCTATTCGCTGCGTCCGCGGCCACGAGAAGTGAATACGTCGGGCTGGCAACGTTGGTAATCGAACCGTTGGTCGAGCTAACCGTGGACCGGGTTATCTTCCACTTTCCTCCACCCGCGTCACCATCGAGTTGCTGGAGAGGCCAGCTGGCGTTGACGACCGTTACGGGGCTGTCATTAATTTTCCACGTCCACGCAGGGTCGGACGATGATGCGGCCGTCCCGTATGTCGGCGCATTCTGCCGCGTGCGGATGAGCCCGAATCGCGCGACTCCCTTGTTTGCGTTGACCGCTTCAATGAGCCCCCGTCGCGCAATCGCCATGCGCGTGTACTCGTCGAACTGACTATATGGAGTGCCCTGCGTGTCGGTCACAGCCTCGATGTGATCCGTCTTGAATTCGCGCGGGCTATTCGATGGTTCCGTCAGTCCGACGTACTTGCGACGATACCTGGAGCTCGTGTTGGCGGAGCTGATCCCGAGCGCGACTTCCCATGCAAGCGGAGGATCTGCGTACTTGTATTGGTTCGGATCGCGGTAGTCGCCGTTCGTATCGCGCTGCATGCGAATGGCCGTGTCGACTGCGATCAGCACTGTCGGTCGATCACCAGCCGCAACGGCGCCAACTTTCGGCTTGAGGTACAGCAGCGGATCCAGCTGTGCCTGCGCTTCTTGCGGAAGCACCAAGGCGGCCAGCAAGCCCACTCCGATCAATGTTTGTCGCATAGTTGTCGTTGTCATGGTTGTATCGCGCCCTAGAACGTGAGCGTCGTGTTGGTCAACGCCTTGCCCGGCGTCTGCACAGCAGCTTTACGCGCGCGACGATTCTGTTCGTCCTGACCGCGCTGGCCGGTATAGCCGCGTTCGATTTCCGTCGTATCCGTGCGCGCAAGAGTGGCCTCGATGACACGTCGCGCCCCCGATGGGCCGTAGGCATACGCGAGCATGGAGACGACACCACGGCCGGGGTTCTTACAAGGCGTCCCGCACTTCCCTGAGGCGCCCGACTCGTCACCGTCGACCAGCGGGAGGTCGTCATTCTCGGAGGGGTCGTCGCCGATCCAGACAATCACATAGACGTTCGAGGTGACCGTCGCGGTGGGAACAAGGTCGTTGATGGACCCATACGCGTACAGTTGGTATCTGGGGTTGTTCTTCGCCCACGGGCGCTCGTCGGTCGCGGTGTCAATGTCCGCATCGGTGCAAGTGGTCTTGCCGCAACGGACCATTGCCGTTGCCTGAATGAGATCGATGGTTTCTCCGTTTGGCAACGTGCGCTGGCCGGGAGCACCATCGACGAATGATGACGTCGCCGTTCCATCGAGAATTCGATTCCAGTCCGGTACGGTGAGGACGTCCTGCATGACGCGCTCAACGCCGGCATCGGCGGCGTAGACCGTTTCGACGCCGTCGCGATAGTTCGACGAAATGCGCCGTTCCGTTATGGTGGTCAACGACAGCGCCATGCCCAGCGCCGTGAGCAACAACATCGACAGCAGGGCGATGATCAGCGCGACACCGCGTTCATCACCGAGCCGTCGGGCCGGCGCTTGTCGAATCTCGTCAGTCTGCATGTTCAGCGTCCCAGGTTCAGATTGCGTGGTGACACATCGAAGGACACTTCCTGATCCGGCACGAACCGGGATACGTTTGTCCCGGTACCGCCCTTCAGGAAGAAAGCGCTGGCAGGCCCGCGCAGCGAGGCAAGTGCCGCCTGCACGCGCACCGTCGCCCGCACGCGACGGACACGAAGCAGGTCCGCGTCGAATCGGTTGGCTTTGGCATTGTCAGGGCAAAACGGGCCGTCGCTCAGCATCTCTTTCGTGAGCTCCACCTGGCCCAACCCGCCGCCTCCAAGTACGGGAAGCCGCGCCACCTGCTGTCCGCCCACGACCTGGAAGACGCAGTTTTCACCGTTCGGCCAACCACCCTTCGAATCGAGGAGCGTCGGAGGCTTCGGACCATAGGTCGTCCAGGGACCAACCGTGTCCGTGAGCGCCTTTCCCGTGAGTTGCGGTGGCTGTGGATCGCCGAAGTACTGGAACCGCAGGCGCACGACGTTATCCACGACCGGAAGTGCGTCGTTCCAGCCGTCGTAATACATCAATTGATAGGTCTGCGTCGCATCGTCGGATCTGAGGTAGTACATGGCGGACACCACCTGCGTCATCGGGGAGTTCGCTTCGTACTTGACGCTGAAATCGTCATCGCGATGCTGCATGTGGATGGCTGGGTCCTGCACCTGCGTGATCCGGAACATGTCCCAGTTTCCTGAGGCGTCGAAGATGATCGCCCCATCACCCGCCTCGAATCCGCACAGCTCCTCTCCCTTGGTTGGAGGGCAGTTCGGTTGTGCGTTGACTTTCATCTCCACAGAGTTCGGGGGCATCTCCTGTGAGATCGTCGTCTGCGACGGCGTTGGGGGAACGTAGAGAAGACTGATCGTGTCCTCGCGAAAGAACACACCCGTAGCAGGATCGGTCTTCTCACCCCAGGCGCGATACGGCATGATCGGCGCGATGAAGTAGTTGAGCGCGCCCGCCATCTGTCCGTTATAGGTGCCGGCGCCTGCCATCACGAGGTCTTTCTGCAGCGAGTCGATCCCGACACGAAGACGCTGCTGCAGGTCCGACACTTCCGGCTGTGCCCGATACGTGCCCTGCGCCGGGTTCATCACCGCGAAGACGGCGCCGGTCACCGCGATCATGATGAGCGACGCTATGCACAGTTCGATAACGGTGAACCCCGCGTCGGCGCGAAGAGAGCGCAAATGGCACCGATCGGTTGATGTGCGTGTCATTGCGCTTTCCTCGTCTTGACCGTGATCATCCGCGCCTCGCCGGGAAGCCGTCCGGCAGTAGCGGCCGCGCCTTGGCCCTGCAGTCGGTTGGGAATCACCACAACCTGAATGATCAGCGTGTTGTTGGGATTGGTCGGCAGTGGCTCGACAGACCACCGTCTGGTAAAGGCCGCGGCGCCAGGTGCCACCGCGCCATTGCCCACAATCTGGCCCGTGGGGCTGACGTGATCGACGTAACCATCGGTGTTCGTCTGCAGCGTCGATGGTGGAGAGGGCTGAAGCCCGGTCCCACCATCTGTCGTCATCGGCTCCACTGACGTGTCGCTACTGAAATCGCTCACCGGGAGTCCCTGCACGTCGAAGCCCCACGCCAGGGCACGCAGCTGCTCGATTTTCTGCTCGGCAAGGACCGTCGCGAAGGTATCGTTACGCGCGCCACGGTTCGTCATCGTCGACGTCAGGAACATCTGCGACATCGTCAGGACGCCAGTGGCGAGAATGAGCGTCGCGATGAGCACCTCGACGAGCGTTGTTCCGGCTTCGCCGGACCGCCTATTGGATCTTTCCGAGCGCATTGATCGTCACCGCTTTCGAATACGTTCCTTTTGTGACCGAGACGGAAACGCCGTCTCCCGCGAGCGGAGCAGTCGACGTTCCGTCCGCGTTGACAACCCACGCCGTGCCGGTCGGCCTGAACTCGATCGTCTGGGTAGCCCCGAACGACACGCTGCGATGGATCGTCTGAATGGGGCCGTCGTTGTTCGGCAACGTCAGCGGGTTGTTGTCGCCTGGGAATGGATAGACCGTGTCGCTGCATCGATTGGCCGCGATGTCCTGCGAGGCGGGCGTCATTGGCGTTCCGATCAACTCCACCATTCGCATCTGGCCGGCGGCCGGGCAATTGAAACGAACCCGTATGTTGCGGTTCGACGTCACAGACTTGAGTCGCGCCTGCTGGAGCGTCGACCGTACCAATCGCTGGGCCTCCCCCAGTGCAATGGCGTCGCTGATCCGCTGCATCGCCGGGATTGCGATCGCAGACAGCACGCCGAGGATGGCCATGGCTGCGACCATGTCGATCATCGTGAAGCCGTGCGAAGCGTGAAGCTTGTGTCTCACTGGCCGTCAATTCAGCAATGGCACTGCCAGACTTCTGTCCGTTTTCGCGGACAGACGCCAAGCTCTTGGCCCATCGCTAGTTAGATTGGAAAATACGGTTCTGGGGGCGTCCTGCGGATCACTCGCGTGTGCCACATCGGAACATCGAATGACGTTACTGAAATGACTTGTGAATCGGGCTCTCGGAGTGAGTGGCGCGTGACTTTTCCTATTTCGGCAGAAGGAGCCTGAACTTTAGTACTGTCGCACTTCTCGCCAGGAAAGCACGCGCGTGCGCAAATCGTCGCGCCGCAGCGTTGCCTCGATAACTCGACGGGTGCCGAGAGGGCCGTAGGCATGCACAAGCACTTGAAGGAGACCTGCGCCCGGATTCGGACCGTTTGTCGTGTCGCCGTCGATCATCGGTTGTCCATCTGTCTCGAGTGGATCGTCGGCTACCCACACAACCACGTAGACGTTCGAGTCGATGGAACCCGAAGAACTGACATCAGCCAGCCGTCCCGACGCATAGACTCGCCAGATCGGGTTGTTAGCTCCCCAGGGTCGCGTTGCCGTAACGGTCTGCAGGTCTGCCAGGCTGCACGGTGACCGCCCGCAGTTCACGATGTCGGTTGCCTGCGTGAGACTCAGCACCGATCCGTCCGGCAGCACTCGTGCACTTGACGTATCAACGAATGTCGACAGGCCACCGCCCAACACAGCGTTCCAGTCTGGCGCCAGTGAAAGATCGTGAATCGCTCGCTCGAAGCCGGCGTCAGCCGCATAAAAGACCTCGAGACCAGTCCCATACGATGCGGAGACCTGCCGCTCGCTGGACGTCGTCAACGCGAGCGCCATACCGAGCGCGGACAGCAGCATCATCGCCAACATCACGAAGACAATGGCGAGGCCGCGATCGGGCCTCGGGCGGTTCATGGTTCCGGGTTCTCTGTGCCCGTTCATCGTTGGAGGTTCATGTTTCGAGGTGCGATGTCGAATTGAACTTCGACATCCGGCACGTACTGCTCCCCTGCCCTGGCCGTGCCGGCTCTGAGAAAAAGCACACCGGCGGGGCCTCGCAGCGATGCAAGCGCAGACTGCACGCGCACGGTCACACGAATTTTCCGGATCCGCAGCGCGTCGGCATCGAACCGGTTTGGCGTCAGAGCATTCGGGCACCACGGACCATCGGTAAGCTCCGCTGGCGTCAGTTCGACCAACGCAGGACCGCCGCCCGCAAGAGCGTTGAGTCGAGGAACGTGCTCGCCGTCGATGACAAGAAACGTGCAGTTTTCTCCCTGCGCCCAACCGCCCGTTGTTTCCTCGAGCCGTGGTGGTGCAGGCCCGTAGGTTGTCCACGGGCCGGGTGGCTCACCAAGTGGTGCACCCGTCAGACGCGGTGGCTCCGGATCGGCGAAGTACTGGAACTCCAGTTTGACCACGTCATCGACGACAGGTAGATCGGTGGACCAGCCGTCGTGACGCATCAACTGATAGGTCCGGTTCGCATCGTCTGTTTTCAGATAATAGCTTCCGAGTCTGACCTCGGCGGCGACCGCGCCGGCCTCGTAACGGGCGACCGCTGGTGGCCCACGGTGAGTCAGGGACACCGCACCGCTACCAATCTGATCGACGCTGAAGATGTCCCATTGACTTCCTTTGTCGAGGACAACCATCCGATCGCCGCGTTTGAATCCGCACATTTGAGTGGCCGTCGTTGGAGGGCAGTTCGGACTCCACTCGAGTTGAACGTCGAGCGCGCCAGGCGCGAGCGCCGACGCCAAAATCGTCTGTGACGCGGTCGAAGGAACATAGATGAAGCTGATGGCGTCGCGTCGAAAGAACACCTCCCGCGCCGGGTCGGGCGTATCTCCAAAGGCGCGATACGGCAGAATCGGCGCAATCATGCTGGTGAGCGGGCCGAAAGCAGGGCCACGGTCGGCTCCGGCACCCGCCATCACGAGATCGCGCGTGAGCGTGTCGACGCTCACTCGCAGCCGTTGCTGAAGATCCGATTGCTCCGGCTGCGACTGGAAGGCACGGTGGGCCGGTGCGAGGAATCGAAAGACGACGCCGGCGACGGTCAGCGTGATCAGCGCCGCTAACAGGACTTCCACGAGAGTGAAACCCTTCACGGCGCTCTCCTCGTCCTGATGGCGACTACGCGGGCATGGCCTCGTATGCGGCCCGCACTCTGAGTACGGCCGCCGGCCCCACTCGCTGTCGTCACCAGCACCTGAATGACGAGCGAGCTACCAGAAGCGGACGACACCGGCTCGATCGACCAGCGTCTGGTGTAAATGCCAACGTAGTCGACGTAGCCGTCCGTGTTCTGCTCGAGCGTTGCAGCGGGCGAAATCTGCAGCTCGTCAAACGGCAACGTTCGGAGTTCCTCGAGCTTCTGCTCAGCCGCGATCGATGCCACGGTGCTGCGGCGCGCAGCCAGGTTGGTCACTGCCGCAATGGAAAGGAGTTGCGCCATCGTCACGACGCCCGTGGACACAATGAGAGTCGCGACCAGCGCTTCAATGAGCGACGAGCCTCGTTCCTGAACCCGCGCGTTCATGCCCACTGAAATTCGCAAGGCCATTGCCAGCGGCACCGCGAAGATGACGGAATGACGGAACTCGTACTGCGCCCGCAGCTTGTGCGATTGGACGTGCGCGGGTGTGGTCGAAACGCGCGTGGAAGATCGCAGAATCTGCCGCGCGTTACACGCGATGACGTTAGGTAATTGGCAACGTCACATGAAAGCTGGCGCCGCCGTTCGACCCGCTGGTGACATTGATGCGACCGTTGTGGGTCACGATGATCTTTTGAACGAGGGCGAGGCCGAGACCGGTGCCGTCCTTCTTCGTGGTGAAAAAGGGGCGGAAGACCTTTTCGCGTGCGTCGGCGTCGACTCCGGGGCCATTGTCCTGCACCGTCACGCGCGCGACTCCTTGAGCATGGTCGATCGTCCCATCGACACGTACGTCGGGCGCGACACCATGCCCCTGACACGCTTCGATCGCGTTACGGAGCAGGTTCATGAATGCCTGCCGCAGCAGAACATCGTCGGCCTCGACCGGTGCGAAGTCGCCGGACACAACGATGTCGCCATTGAGCTGGTTCGCTTCCGGCTTCACGTCGTCCACAGCCCGTTCGATGATCGTACCGAGGTCATACGTCGCCAACGACAACTGGGCCGGCCTGGCGAAGTTGAGGAAGTTGGTGACAACCTGACCCATCGCGACTGTTTCCTGGCGAATCCCTTCCACATAGGGTCTGAACTGCGGAGGCAGCGCGCCGGGATCGAGCAACTTGCCGTATCCATGTATGGTCGCCAGCCCATTGCGGAATTCGTGCGCGATTCCTGCTGTCAGCTCTCCCAGCCGTGCCAGTGTCTCTTTCAACCGAAGCTGTTCTTCGAGCTCGACGACAGCGGTCAGATCGGAAAACAGGCAGATCACACCGGAGGGACTCGAGTTCCCGTCCGGGCCCAGCGGAGAGACAGTGACGCCGACGTGCGTCACTGCGCCGGCGTGCGGCATCTCGAGCGCGCGCCTGACGATGGGCTGGCCGGTGGTGAGGCATTCGTTGATCGCCGCAGCCAGCGGCGCGGCCGCAGGCGGAAGGTCGGATAGCCGCGAGCCGGTGAAGTCCGCGATCCCGAGCATCTTGCGTCCGGCAGGGTTCAGGATCTGCAGATCGCCGCCTTGGTTGACGACCAGTAGACCCGCAGTCAGGCTACTGATGATCTGGGTGTTGAGGCGCTCCGAAGCCTCGGCGCGTTCCGCCGTCGCCTTCTCCTGGGCACGGAGTTTCTGGATAGCATCCTGAAGGGCGGCAGCCAATAAGGGTGACTGCCCCGACTCGTCTCGTAACACGCGCCGGCTGTCACGCGCAGCGGCACCGAACCGCAGCATGGCGAACACTACGATCGACACGAGACCGGCAACGAGCGCCGTCAGGCCGATTAGTGCGTAGCCCTGCGGATTCACACGTAAAATCCGACGTACCAATCGACGATTGGTGTACCCCAGATGGCGGCAACGAGAGCGCCGACGGCGAGGAACGTTCCGAACGGGAGCGCATATTTCATGCTGCCCCGCCCGGAGGCAATGACCGCAACGCCAAACAGCGATCCTGCGAACGAGGCGAGAACGAGGGTCAACAACACGAGCTTCCACCCGAGGAATGCCCCGATCATGCCAAGCAGCTTGACGTCGCCCATACCGAGGCCTTCTTCGCCACGCACGCGGTAGTACGTCTCGGCGATCGCAAACAGCACGCCTCCGCCAACCACGATACCGATGAGCGAATCGCGCCACCCAGGCGGCAGAAACAGACTGCAGGCAAACCCCACCACGATGCCGGGGAGGGTAATCACGTTGGGCAAGATTTTGTGCTGCACGTCGGTCACGAAGAGGACGATCAACGCGCAGGCAAAGAGCACACGTACGGCCGCTATTGGTGTGAGTCCGTAAAGAAGGTAACCACTGACAAACGTGAGCGACGTGATGATTTCAACAGCAGGATACATCCACGAGACGCGCGCGCGACAGTGGCGACAGCGCCCGCCCAGCGCCATCCAACCGATAACCGGCAGATTCTCATACCAGGAGAGACTGTGACCGCATGACGTGCACCGCGACCCCGGCCAGAGAAGAGACTCGCGACGCGGGAGTCGATAGATGCAGACGTTGAGAAAGCTTCCGATGCAAGCTCCGAGAACGGCCAGCAAAAGAATCGTGGCTGGCGGGGACATCATTGGGTGAGTCTTGGCATCGTCCCGCTTCGCCGCAGCGGGAAAACCGGAGACTCACGGTCGACGTCGATGGCGCCCGACGCGGGATCGAGCGTGAAAGGCCGGCCGGACGGGTCGAGCGGAATGCCCGGCAGAAGCCGCTCGCGAACCATCTCCTGCCACGACGCGGGAAAGTGGCCAGTTGTGTCGTGAAACCTGTTCACAACCGGTTGCAGCTGCGCAATAGCGGCTTCCGCGTCGAGCTGCATCAATCCCCTGCGCGCTGCCTGGCGGAGCCAGTCATGCTCGGCGCTGGCTTCAAGCTCCGTCCATAACGCGCGGGACGTCCTCTCGTCTCCACCTTCAGCCAGCATCCCAGCGGCCACCGGCCTGAGCCAGGACGGTGACCCGGGCACATCTGCCGCGCGTAACAGCCATTTCGCGGCAGCGTTGGGGTCCTTGTTCCACCAGTACTCAACGAACCCGGCGTCGTGCAGATACTGCCACTTCTCGGGCATCTCCTTGATGGCCTTCTCGAGAAGAGCAATCGCCTGCTCGGTGTTACCGGCTCCGTTCGGGTACCCCTCCGACAACAGGATGGCTCCGAAGCGGTACGCGATGTTGAATCGCGGATCCAGCGTGGTCGTCATGTCCAGCAATGGAAACAGACGGCCGTACTCCTTCTTTTTCTCGCTCGACAGCTTGGTATCGCCGTAGTACTGAACGGAGCGGATCCAGTAGACGTCGGCGAGCAGTGTGTCGAAACTCAGCGCGAGTCGACGCATCAACTGCGGGGATTGAATCCAGTCGACGGTTGGCGCGACTGTCTCGCGCTGAATCGCGCCCTCGACCACGACCTGCGACGCCACCGCTCCGACAGCGAGAAAGATCAATGCGAACCATGTTCGCAACGTCGTTCGAGGCTGGCCTGTCATTACTGCCAGCCTCTACTTGAGATCCCTGCGAGAGAACACGATTGTCGCCCCGAGCACGAGCAAAGCAATGAACAAGCTGCTCGTCACACTGGCAGACACCATATGGAGGGCAGCAACCGACTGACCATGCACGACCTCCGACTTGATGTCGAGCGATGTCAGATTCGGCATGATGTAGTAGAGGCCGCGCGCCACGGTGGCTAGTGCCGGTGATTTCACGATCGTGTCGATGTGTTTCAGGTCTTCGCTGAAGTGCCCGATGATGTAGACGCCCACGGTGAGGGCCACTGAGAGAAACGGGCTCGAGAAGGTGGAGAAGAACAACGCCGTGGCGGTGATGAGCATCAGCTCTACGCCAATCAACGCGAACGCTGCGAGCATCCTCGGATCGAGAGCCGGCGCTTCCCATGACGCTCTCAGGCCAGGTGTTGCGGTCCAATCAAAGTAGGCGAGCACCGCGTACAAGGCGACAGCCATCATGGCGAGATTGATCAACAGCGTGAACGTGAGTCCAAGGTACTTGCCGAGCACGAACTGGCTGCGCGTGACGGGCTTGGAAAGCAGGCTGTAAATGCTGCGTCTCTCGACCTCCTTGGTAACCAGGCCGATGCCAAAGAAGATGGCAATAGAAACACCAATCACCGACGATGCGGCCAACCCGAGGTCCTTGATGATCTTGACGTCCTGACCCGCGGTCAGCTGGGCGAGCAGGATCGATGCCGCGATGAGCATGACGGCAAAGAACACGAGGCCGTACGCGATGCGGTCGCGAATCGAGTCTCTAAAAACACCGAAGGCAACGACAGTGACAGCTCTCACGACGTTTTCTTCACAACCTCACGTTCCCCCGATGCCGCTCGAACATGGTCGATGAAGACATCCTCGAGCGTCGTCCTCAGGGGATTCAGCGATACGACCCGTACCCCACTCGTTGCGAGATCGGCGATGAGCGGCTCGGGCCTCGTCGACGGTGATAGCTCGAGCGAAAACCGACCATCACCGAGCCGGTTGGCGCTCACAATCCTGTGGCGGACACGGTTCAGCGTTTCTTCTGCCATGCCGGAGACAACAACCACCCAACCGCCGGCCTGGAAGGCGATCAGTTCGTCAAGAGAACCGGCGGCTGCCAGACGGCCTTTCGTAAGAATCGCGACGCGACTGCAGAGCGCTTCGGCATCACTCAATACGTGCGAGCTGAAAAACACGGTGCAGCCTCGGTCGCGAAGCCGCAGGATGAGCTCGCGCACCTCGTGCCGGCCGAGCGGGTCGAGACCGGACATCGGTTCGTCGAGGAACACGAGTTCCGGATCGTTGATGAGGGCCTGCGCGATCCCCACCCGCTGAATCATGCCCTTCGAGTAACGCCGCAGGGCAAATCGACGTTCCGCTCCGATGCCGACTTCGTCGAGCAACCGCGTTGCGCGTTGGCGTCCCTCGGAGGATGAGTAACCGAAGACACGCGCGAAATACACGAGCAGCTCTTCGCCCGTGAGGTTGTCGTAGAAATACGGATTCTCGGGGAGATACCCGATCCGTCGCCGTACGGAAAGATCTCCGACCGCCTTGCCGAGGATCTCGGCATGACCCGCGGTGGGGTAAATCAGTTGCATCAGGAGCTTGAGCGTGGTGGTCTTGCCGGCTCCGTTTGGTCCGAGGAATCCGAAGACTTCGCCCTGTCCGACGCGCAGTGTCAAACCATCCAGAGCCACGTATGGACGCCGGCGCCAGAAGCCGACGTCGTAGTGCTTCGTGAGTCCTTCGGTCCTAATCGCGTCCATACCTACAGGGGGTATCGGGCGATCGGGGGTCACGGATGACCCCCTCCTGACCCCGTTTCTACGAGGTTACGCCCGCTTTCTTCAGTTCGTATGCGATGACCGCATCGAAGGCGACGGGCCGGAATCCCCCGAGCTTGATACCGTTGAGGAAGAAGGTCGGTGTCCCAGATACTCCGACCTTCTGTCCAAGCTGCACGTCCGCTTTGACCGCCTCGAGCATCTGGGAATAGCGGCTGTCGAACTCGCTGTCGCTGATGTTGGTGACTTCGCGAAGGGCCGCCTTCACATCGTCGCGTGTCATCGCCATCGATTGACGCTCGAAGAGCGTGGCTTCGAGCTGCTTGTCCAGGTTCTTTTCTTTTGCAAGCCTTACGGCGACCGCCGCCTCGCACGCCGCGTTGTGCGGTCCACCGGCGCCACACTCCGTCTCGAGTGGAAAGTCTTTATTCTCGTACTTGAAGACACCGGGATACGCAGCCTCGTACTTCGCAATGATGTCCTTGTAGAGGACCCACGCCTGTTTGCAGGAGGGGCACTGATAGTCGTTGAACTTGATCAACAGCACCTTCACAGAGCCTGTCGGCTGGACATCGGGTGTCCGCGGCTGGCGATCCACCCAGGCGTGCAACTCTGCCAGCTGCTCAGGGGCAAGTGTCTCCACGGGGACCGCCGGAGCAGCAGCAGCACTTTGGCTGGCGCTAACCGCCTGTTCACGCGGGAACGCGAGCACGAGCCCGGCGGATGCGAGCAGCCACACGACAACCATTGCGACTCCTGCCGGGCTGCGCTTCAGCGCGCCGATATCTCTCTGCCAGCCAGACTGCAGCGCGCGAAGCGGTCCTGCCGCCGCAGCCGACAACAGGAAGATGCCGATCACACTCACGTACATCGTCAGGCAGAGCGGACAAGCCTGACGCAAGACGAAGAATGATGCGTACGCAAAATAGAAAACAGCAGCCAATCCAAGCGTCGAAAGGAGGAACACGTACCCGGCTGCCCTCGAGCCCTCGTCCGAGTTCGGTTTTCTCATTCCCCATATCGACAACATGAGGACAAGAGCCGACCAGATGGCACCTCCAGCCGCGACAGGTACGCCAGCGACCGTGCCGTATTGGCTCTGGAAGACCTGCTGGCAGGAGATCGTCTCGCTGACATCGCAGAAGCTCGAGTAGTTCGGCACTGTGAGCAGCCGGTAATGGACGTAAAGCGCCGCGCTCGAAGCAATCAAGCCAAGCGCGGAAAGCACGACAAGAGCGTAGCGAACACGAGGAGTCATGACTGTCCTCTTCACACGGATTCGAAGTCCTGGGACTGCCCGCTAATGGGGCACGCCTGCAATTATAGACGTCCCATGGCGCCGCCGGTCTGATTGTGGAGAGGAGGATAGCCTGCCCGAACCGGGCGGCGCTACTGGATTGGCGAGACGCCCGCCCCGGCGGTCAGCGGCTCAGCAGGCGCGGCCCCGAAGATATTCTGCCAGATGGTCATGCTCTGGTTGCCGGCGAACCCGCGAGTTCCCGTGGTGCCAACCACGACCGGGACGGCAGTGACGTAATAAGTCGAATGGGTCGCAGTGCCGTTGCAATCGGGAGGACCCGCGATGCCGCCCGCCCCAGGCGCCATGGCATACAGATAGCCGTTCTTGGTGGGCATCAGTGACGAGGCCAGGTCTGGCGAAAGATATCCGTCTGCAGAGCCCCCTGGACCGACGGCTAAAGGCCCGAGTGCCACGGCATAATTGCCACTGCCGCATCCCGAAGCGTAACTCGTCTCGGCGGTCACGACCGAGCGTAGTGACGCAATCGCAGACGTTTCGTTCCCCGTCATCCGGGCTCGAAGAAGACCGGGCACCGAGATCGTGGCAATGAGTCCGATGATGGTCACCACGATCAACAGCTCGATGAGCGTGAACCCTCGTTGACCGCCGACGGCTTTCTCGGAGTCACGACCACCTGCCCGCACCGCGAACATCTCGCCCTCCCCGCTGTTGAACAGAGCTCGCGCCGGCATACAAGCTCACTCGCTGAATTCCTTGGTTGATTGCCGCGGCCGGCGGCGCGCTCGAGTCGGCCGGCTGCTCACGCAGCCGGCCCGAGAGACTTCGAAAACGACTTACTGAATCGGCGTGCCACCAGCCGGGTTGCCAGTCTGCGTGACAGGCAGCGCCGCGGTCATCGAGAAGAACACCGTGCCGTTCTGGTTGCCACCGAAGCGGCGAACGCCAGTGTTGCCAACGCCCGTCGGGACCGCGTCGGCCCAGTACGTCACGACCGGCGCTAAAGCGTTACAGGTGACTGGCGGGACACCGGGAGGCGCCGCACCCGGCGTCAGCGTCACAAGGTAGCCGCTCTTGGTCGTCGGGTCGGTGCCCATATCCGGCGAGATGAACACTTCCGCTGAACCCGCAGGCGGCGTATTCAGGCTCACAAGGCTGTTGGCGTAGAAGCCCTGACCGCACGCTGACGAGTAGTTGACCTGAGACGTGTTGATCGCTCGAATCGACCCAATCGCGGACGTCTCGTTGCCCGACATACGAGCGCGGAGCAGACCTGGAACCGCAATCGCCGCGATAATGCCGATGATCGCCACAACGATCAGCAGCTCAATAAGCGTAAAGCCTTCGTTCTTCTGCAGTTTCTTCACAAGTTTCTCCTTGAGCGCGCGGGCCGGAAGGCCCGATTTAACAATCCGCCGCTCCGACACGGCGCCTCCCACCGTCCTTCAATCCCCGAAAACTTCCTGTGATGAAGGTTGATGCTTCCTGATGAGGCAAGCGGGGTGCCACCTGACATCATTACACAGGTTATCGGCTTAACCTGTCAGATTGCTTAGGCTTAGTGACTGCGGACGAGCTCGGTCCAGCACGAATTGGTGCCGCTTCTACATCGGCCGTGACAAGAACTGTCAACGTGGGCTGTCAAGATTTGGCGATCAGTCTTCAGGCTTCGGCGTCGTCACCATGTCCGGTGCAGCAGCCAGGATATTGCGCATCGAGTAGTTTCCTTCGTGACACGCGAACTCCAG
>Ga0207689_10000682_pt1 | contig 32408 bp, 25 predicted proteins | sample KBSMisM52_FD_184312 | JGI IMG/M metagenome (GOLD analysis project Ga0207689, IMG submission 184312) | Miscanthus rhizosphere microbial communities from Kellogg Biological Station, Michigan, USA - KBS Miscanthus M5-2 (SPAdes) (version 2) | ecosystem: Host-associated > Plants > Roots >...
ATCTTCCCTTGGGGACCGCACCGCGCCAGTGACCAGAACGTCCCACGCGTTGCAACGCTCCGGCGATTGCACGCGGAGAACTAATCTGCACCACCAAGTCCACAGTGCCGATATCAATTCCCAACTCAAGCGATGCCGTGGCCACCAGAATCTTGATCGTGCCGTCCTTTAACTTGGTCTCAGCGGCAAGGCGCAACTTGCGCGACAGACTTCCGTGGTGCGCGGCGACGTTGTCTTCGCCCACACGGCTGGCCAGATTGTGCGCGACACGTTCGGCCAACCGCCGTGTATTTACAAACACCAGCGTCGACCTATGCTGCTCGGACAAGTCCCGCAGCCGGTCGTAGATCTCATCCCACATTTCATTGCTGGCGATGGGGCCAATTTGAGTGGCTGGGATTTCGACAGCGAGATCAAGCTTGCGCTTGTGCCCGATATTGACGATGTATGGATCGGGCCGCCCGTTGCCGGTGAGGAAATGAGCGACTTCCTCGATGGGTTTTTGTGTGGCCGAGAGACCGATTCTCACCAGTCGAGAGGCAACCGGTGGAGCCGAGCTTTCAGCGCTGCGGTAAAACAGAATCTGCAGATCGGTTTTAGCCGCAGAGGTCGTTCGGGGACTAAAGCCCACCGAACCATCACCCTCACCGCAGCTTTTAAGGGCTGCGCCACCCTGCGCGCTTTTGCACAGCGCTTCTAGTCTTTCCAGCGACAACGACAAATGCGCGCCCCGCTTGTCATCTGCCACGGCGTGGATTTCATCCACAATTACTGTCTCGACATCGCGCAGAATCTTGCGACTGCTTTCGGCCGTCAGCAGGATGTAAAGCGACTCCGGCGTAGTCACCAAAATATGTGGAGGCCGCTTCAGCATCGCCCGGCGCTCAGGCATCGATGTGTCGCCGGTGCGAACGGCAGTGCGAATCTCGGGCATCAGCAACCCGCGCTCACCAGCCATCTGCAAAATTTCTCCGAGCGGGCCTTCCAGATTTTTCTGGATATCGTTGCCTAGAGCTTTGAGCGGGGAGACGTAGAGAACCTCAGTTCGGTCCTGTAGTTCACCGGCTAGCGCTTTGCGAACCAGCCGATCGATGCAGGCAAGAAACGCCGCTAAAGTTTTGCCGGACCCAGTAGGTGCCGAAATCAGCGTTGTGTGGCCAGCCAGGATATGCGGCCAGCCCTGTTCCTGTGGCTCAGTGGGAGTACCAAATTTGCGCACGAACCACTCCGCTACCAGCGGATGGGCCCAGGCGACGGAGGCGGGAACCGCGGACATCGCCGACTATTCTACCACCCATCTTTCGTAAAATCTTCGCCTTAATGCAGGGTTCTTAAACCTCTATAATCAAGGAACAATGAAAAAAGTTGTTCATGCCGCCTGTCCTCACGATTGTCCCGATGCTTGTGGAGTTCTGATCACCGTAGAGGACGGCCGGGCGACGAAAATTCAGGGTGACCCGGCGCATCCGGTCACGCGGGGGTTTTTGTGTGCCAAGGTGGCGAAATATTTGGACCGGGTTTATTCGCCTCAGAGGGTCTTGTACCCTATGCGGAGAATCGGGCCTAAAGGCCCGATGGCGGGCGAGTCGCCCGCCACCACACAACCGGCTCCAATAATTCCAAGAAATTTTCAGCGCATCTCATGGGACGAGGCGTTGAATGAAATAACCTCGTGTTGCAAACAGATTTCAGCTGAGTTCGGCAGTGAGGCCATTCTTCCATATTCATACGGTGGCACCTTAGGCACGCTCAATGGTGCCTCCATGGACCGGCGTTTCTTTCATCGGCTAGGCGCGTCGCAGCTCGAACGCAACATATGCTCTGAAGCCGGCGAGGCTGGGCTTAAATCCGTGATCGGCGCCAAACTCGGCACCGAGCCCGAACAGTTCACCCATTCCCGCTACATCATATGCTGGGCCGCCAATATTCACGGAAATAACGTTCATCTGTGGCCATTCATCAGCGAAGCCCGTCGCGCTGGGGCGAAATTAGTTGTCATAGATCCATATCGCACCCGCACTGCAGCCGTGGCAGATTGGTATCTTCCTATCAACCCAGGTACTGACGCCGCCCTGGCCATGGGCATGATGCAGGTCATCATCAAAGAAAAACTGTTTGACGCCGATTACGTCGTGCGGCACACGCTGGGATTCGAGCAACTTTGCGACAAAGTTCAGGACTATTCTCCCGACCGCGTTGCCAAGTGGACCGGAATCAGCCCAGCAGACATCGAGCAGTTAGCGCGCGAATACGCAACCACGCATCCCGCAGTCATTCGCGTTAACTACGGCATCCAGCGCGCCGAAAATGGCGGTATGGCCACGCGGGCTGTGACCATGCTTCCCTGCATCACTGGATCGTGGAAACAAGTGGGTGGAGGCTTGCAGCTCTCCACCAGTGACGCTTACGGATTCAATAAAGACGCGCTCGATCGCAAAGACCTGATGCAACAATCACTCGGTCGTCCAGCGCGCACCATCAACATGGTGGAGCTGGGCAGTGCTTTGAATGCGGTCGACAATCCTCCGGTAAAAGCGCTTTTTGTTTACAGCTCGAATCCTGCTGCCATTGCTCCGGACCACAATGAGGTAATCCGCGGCTTAATGCGTCCAGATCTGTTCACTGTCGTGCACGAGCAATTCTTTACCGACACCACCGACTATGCCGACATTGTTCTTCCGGCAACTACGTTCTTCGAGCACAAAGAACTGCAAAAGGCGTATGGGCATTACTACTTACAGATGTCGCATCAAGCTATCGAGCCGCTGGGCGAGTGCCGTTCAAACGTCGAGTTGTTTCGTTCCCTGGCGCATTGCATGGGTTTCAACGACGAATGCTTTAACGACTCAGTTGACCAAATGATGGACGCGGCCCTGCGCTCGAACAATCCGAGACTCAAAGGAATTGATCGCGAACGACTGGAACGGGAAGGGCATGTGCGGCTGGGGCTGGGACCCCAGGTCTCGGTTCCCGGTTCTCAGTTCTCAGCGTTTCTGCCGTTTGCTGAGGGAAATTTCCCCACGCCTAGCGGAAAGGCTGAACTTTACAACGAGGCGCTGAAAGCCCAGGGCCTCGACCCAGTCTTACAATTTGTCCCACCGAGTGAATCGCGTCACAGCAAACAGGCCAAGGCCTACCCGCTGGAGTTGCTGGCGCGTAAAGCCGACAACTTCTTAAACTCAACTTTTTCCAATCTCTCTTCCATGCAGGAGCTGGAGGAAGTTGGACTTCTCGAGATGAATCCCGCCGATGCAGAGCCCCGAGGAATCTCCGAGGGCGATACCGTCCGTGCCTTCAATCGTCGTGGAGAAATCTTGCTCAAGGCCCGGGTAGACGGCACAGTCCAACCCGGAGTTGTTGCCGCACGCCTTCATTGGGCCAAGTTGGAAGCCGGGAAGCGGAATATTAACGTCCTTACTTCAGAAAAACTTACCGACATGGGCAACTCGGCGACATTTTATTCCGTCTTGGTTGAAGTAGAGTGCGCCAAACCCGCATCCTAGATGCAATGGGAACCTGCCGGACTTGGACGGTCTACAGTTCTCTACCGTATAATTGCCGTTTTGCAAAATCCCTTTGGCTGAGGTAGTGGCGATTCTTCGTACTCAACAGGATAGCCCTGCGCAGAGCAGGCGCAGGTGCATATGGCCGCCAGTTAAGGCTCAGCCCCTTCCATCTTCTTCATTCCGAAGTGGTTGGGGTCGTGTCGCCAAATTTGTGATTTGGCCGACGACGTGGTTGGTTCTGCTGTGCGGTCTGGGCATGGGGCAGCAGGACATTATCAGTAAAATCGAAGTGAACGGAAACCGTCGCATTCCGGCCGAAACCATCCGCGGACGAATCTTTACCAAAGCCGGTGACGTTTACGACGCAGCCGGTCTCGAACGCGACTTCAATGCCTTGTGGAATACCGGCTATTTTGAGGACATACGCTTCGAGCGCGAACAAACCCCCAAGGGCTGGATTCTCCACATCATTGTCAAAGAGCGACAGACGATCCGGGAAATCTCTTATGTTGGTTTGAGTTCGGTTACACAGAGCGATGTGCTGGAAGCCTTCAAGCACACCAAAGTCTCTCTTTCGCCCGAGAGCCAGTACGATCCGACCAAAGTAAAGAAAGCCGAAGTGATCATTAAGGAATTGCTGGCCTCGCGAGGCCGCCAGTACGCCACTGTCCGCAGCGAAGTGCGTCAGATTCCGCCGTCCGCGGTTGGCATTACGTTTGTTATCAAGGAAGGCCCGAAGGTTAAGGTTGGCAAGATTCATTTTGAAGGTAACAAGCACGTCAACAGCCGCGTGCTGGTTCACGCAATGAAAAACTTGCGACCGATCGGAATTCCGCATTCGATCTTCCTGGAAGGTCTATTTGCCAAGACCTATGACGGTGCCAAGCTCGATGAAGATACCGAACATGTCCGCGAAGAGTTTCAGAACCGCGGTTACTACAAAGTGATCGTGGAGGATCCGGCTGTCAAGATTCATGACACCGGCCACACAGGTTTCCACATCTGGCCTTTCCAGCATGGCCCCGGCAAAGCCGCTGATATCAATATTGCGATTGAAGAAGGCGACCAGTACCGGCTCAAAGAGATCACCTTTACCAACAATAAAGCGGTGAGCAATACCAAGGCGCTGCGGGCACAGTTTCCCATCAAGGATGGTGATATCTTCAGCCGCGAGAAGATTGCTAAGGGTTTGGAGAATTTGCGCAAGGCCTACGGCACTCAGGGATACATCAACTTCACTTCGGTCCCTACGCCCCACTTTGATGAGGACAAGAAGGTGATTAGCCTCGAAATTGATATTGATGAGGGGAAACAGTTCTTTGTCCGCCGAATTGAGTTTCAGGGCAACACCACCACGCGCGATAAGGTGATCCGCCGTGAAATTGCACTGGAAGAAGGCCAGCAGTACAACCAGCAGCTGTGGGAGTTCAGCATCTTGCGCCTCAATCAGCTGGGCTATTTTGACCAGCTGAAAGCCGACGATCCGAACGTGACCGAGCGGCATATCAACGAGAAGGACGGCACCGTCGATCTCACGCTGAAGCTGAAGGAAAAAGGAAAAAACAGCATTGGACTGAGCGGCGGTGTGAGCGGACTGTCAGGGTCGTTCATAGGGCTCAACTACAGCACTAATAACTTCCTCGGTCTTGGCGAAACGCTCACCGTGCAGGTTGATCTTGGTACCAGGCAGAGGGACCTGTTGTTCGGCTTAACCGAGCCTTACATGTTTGACCGGCCCTTACAACTTGGCTTCCAGGTCTACACCCGCAAGTTCAATTACAACCAGGTGCGCGAAACGCAGATTCTGACCGGCCAACAGTTGAATGTGTCGCAGGCGATCCAGGACAATTTGCAGAATTACACGCAGAACAGCGATGGCTTTTCCCTTTCGCTCAGCTATCCCTTGAAGCGGTCGCTGAAGCGAGTGGGGATCACCTATTCCTTTGATCGCTCGTCCATCACCGCGTTAAGCGATGCGTCGAAGCAGCTGTTCACCAACCTGGCGTTCAGCGGCTTCAGTGGCCCGAACTCACTCGAAGGAATCGTCACCAGCAAAATATTTCCCAGTTACACCTACAACACCCTCGATTCCTCCTACCAGCCGCGTAGCGGTAGGAGCCTGTTCCTGGGACTGGAGTTGGCGGGGTTGGGAGGAACGGTCCGCTCGGTCAGACCCGTCGTGCAGTACAAGCGTGCCTTCCCGATGCAAAAACACCGCAACGCTATTTATATCAACTTCCAGGGATCATTTATTACCGGCTACGGAGGCGTGGTGGCTCCGCCGTTTGAACGCTTCTACATGGGAGGCGAATACGACCTGCGGGGCTTTGATATCCGCACAGTTTCACCAGTGGCTTTCTTGCCGGCTAGTGCCGCGATTCCCTTACAGAACCCCGACGGCACAGTCGTTCCGTTAGACCCGAACAATCCCCGCCGCGGGTCCTACAATATTCCCATACCGGCCGAACGAATTGTTTTCCCCGGCGGTGACATGAGTCTGGTGAGCAATCTTGAATATCGGATAACGATTGCGTCGTCAGTGACTCTTGCGCCTTTTGTGGACTTCGGACTTGACCCAATTCTTCGTAAATCGCAGCTACGTATCAATAGCGGGCAGCTTGAGATTCTCAATAACACTTTGTTCGGGTGTCCAGCGCTTGACGTAGCTCTCAATTGTGTCGGCCAGCATAGCGAGCAATTCACCCAGATTCTGGAGCCGGTCAGCTCCACCAACTGGACGCCGCGCATGTCCTCTGGTTTAGAACTGCAGGTATTGTTGCCGGTGTTGAATGCACCCTTCCGTATCTATTACGCCTTTAACCCGATGCGGTTGAATACCACCGCACAGTCGCCGGTGCCGATTACGCGTGACATGTTCCCCGCAGGCGGCGCCGGGGATTTCACCCACGCGTTGGCTGTCGCCAGCTTCGCACCCAAGTTCGACCTGAAAGAACCACGGCGGACCTTCCGCTTTACCGTGGGAACGACGTTCTAGCTGGCGAGGAAAAGCTAAATTATTTGCTGATTTGATAGATAAGGATCGGCTCTGAGCCGCGATATCTTGCGGTAGGACAAACAATAACTTATCAGGAAGATGTGAAGTTTGACGGGGAATAGCGGTACTCCTATAATGGCGGGCATCCCGGCTCCGGGAAGATGGAATCATATCGGGCTGGGCACCTGCGCCTCCAAGTCTTGGCGCTGGCGGATCCGGCCCGCCGTCCCCGTGATACCGAGCAATTTGAAAAGGCGAGGATACGGCCAAACTGTATCCGCGAGAGACATCTGACGACACGTCCCGAACAATTTCAAGGAGTCCAAGCAAACTATATGATGAGCCTGTTTACGCGAATTTTAGTGATTGGTGCGTTACTTTCGTCCTTCATGGCTGCTGCCCAAACCGGCAGCGCGTCTCAAGCCGGTGGTGCGCCCCTGCCTTCGGCACCGAGTTCCGCCTCTACCAATGAGCCTCCCGTCGCCACCGGCAACAAGGTTGCGACCATCAACATCACCGGCGCGCTTGCCGGCTGCAATGAAGGACAACGTGATTTCGGCGCACTCGACAAGAAGTTCGAGCCCCGGCAGACCGAACTGTCCAACTTGAACAAAGAACTTGAAGGCTTGAAGACCCAACTGAATGCCGCCACGACCGAAGTTGCGCGCGCTCCACTGGTGAAGCAGATCGAACAGAAGCAGAAGGCTTTTGAACGCACCCGGACCGACGCCGCAGACGACTATCAGAACCAGCAGAACGACGTAGCCTCACGCATTCTGGCGAAGATGGCACCGGTAATGGTGAAATACGCCGCCGACAACGGCTTCGGACTTTTGCTCGACACCACCAAGCAGTGGCCCGATGGCCAGGTCATTTGGGCCGGTCAGACTGTTGATATCACCCGTGCTGTAGTTGACGCTTACAATGCACAGTCTGGAGTGCCTGCGCCGCCGGCTCCGGCCAAGCCCGTAGGTGCGACGGCAGCTCCTAGAACAACAACTCCTCCGGCGAGCAAACCCGCTGCTCCCACAGGGACAACCCCGAAATAACTTCAGCGCGACACCAGAACTTGTCGCGGAGTTCCCCCAAAGGCCGCATAAACAGCGGCCTTTTTTATTTGTAGTAACAAGCGAAAGTTTCGCCTATCCGCAGAAACATCGGTGTCATTAGAGATTAGCCGCACCAATCTCAGGAGGACGCCATGTTCGCTGATGCACTGCTCGATTCCCATCACCAATCGCGTCACGGATGGGCCACGCTGACTTCTTTTGGAATACAGGCAATCTTCATTGCTTGTTTGTTGATTCTTCCTTTGCTGTACACACAGGTTCTACCGACGTGGAAATCCGTAACTCCGGTAGCTATGCCCCGATTGGGCGCTGCCCCCATTCAACCCGCAGTATCAACACATTCGACAGATGGAGGGATGTCGATCTTTAATGCCACGCGGCCTGATTTGTGGCTTCATCCGCAGGTGACACGGTATGGAAGTCATTCGGAGAGCAGCGACGCGCCACCAGACGTTACCTTTGCAAGAGAAGGCGGTGGCGGAGGGGGATCGCCCGATGGCGTGCTGAATGGAATAGGAGATGCAAATCCCCATGTAATCATGCCGAGACATTCTGAGGGTGTGGCCATGCAGCTTCACAAATCGGTGATGATGGAAGGATTCCTAATCCATCGTATCGATCCACCATATCCTTCATTGGCTCGCATGGCCGGAGTTCAGGGCACAGTGGTGCTTGCTGCAGTGATTGGGATAGATGGCACTGTGCAAAAACTGCAGGTGTTAAGCGGACACCCATTGCTGGTACAGGCTGCCCGAGACGCCGTCGCCCAATGGCGATATCGGCCGTACATTTTGAATGGTTCTCCGATACAGGTCGACACGCAAATCACAGTGAAATTCACTCTATCCATGTAGGTGTTTTCAGTGGTCTCTGCGCCGATTTCTCTGCAATCTCTCGTTTCACCGGGGATTGCAGAGAAACTGCCGAGGTAGCACCGCGGTAACCTGACGCCTGCGTTATCCCCGATATAATCAGCCAAGTGGCTACTGTAGAAATCCAACATAGAGCAGCGACTCGTCCCACCTGGGCTGAAGTCTCACTCGAAAATCTCCGGCATAACTTCCGCATCGTCGAAAAACATGTTGGTGCTGGAGTGACTGTCTGTGCCGTCGTCAAAGCAGACGCTTATGGACATGGAGCCGTTGATTGCGCCAAAGCTCTGGAGAGCGAAGGAGCAACCTGGTTTGGCGTGACCTCGCTCGATGAAGCGATCCCTTTGCGCGAAGCGGGAATCCGCGGAGAAATTCTTCTGATGACCGGTTTCTGGCGCGGCGAAGAGGAAGAAATCGTCCACCTGAAACTTACTCCGACGGTTTGGGAATCATCTCAGGTCGAATTGGTCGAAAAAGCCGCGGCCAAATTGAACACGCAAAGCCGAGTTCATCTCAAAGTGGATACCGGCATGGGCCGCCTCGGTGTTGGGCTGGACAGCCTACAAGCAGTTTGTGCAACGGTGAAATCTTCTTCCCATGTGGTGTGCGAAGGTTTGTCCACGCATTTGGCATCCTCAGAAATTCTTGATGCCCCATCGGTCGAAGAACAGATCGCGAACTTCGAGAGCGCGCGCCGGATTGTGCGCGAAGCTGGATTGAATCCAAAGTTCATTCACGTGGCCAACACCGGAGCCGTGATCGCCCATCCTGAAACCTGGAACACGATGGTGCGTCCGGGAATTGCTCTATACGGATACCATTTGTCATTCGAGCGTGCGGGAAGGGAAGTCAGCGGAAAGAAGCTGCGCCTTCCGGTGAAACCGGTTTTGACGTGGAAGACGCGCATTCTGGCCTTGCGCGATGTGCATGCTAATCAACCACTGGGCTACGGCGGCATCTACGTCACCAAAGCCCCGGCCAGGATCGCCGTGCTTCCGGTCGGCTATGCAGACGGACTCAATCGGCACCTTTCCTCGCACGGTCGTGTGATTGTCCGCGAAAGTTTTGCCCCGATCGTGGGCCGCATTTCGATGGACTTAACTTTAGTGGATGTCACCGGACTGCCTGGCGCTGACGTTGGCGATGAGGTGGTTCTGCTAGGAGCGCTGGAAGGCCTGAGTGTTGATGCACGGGAACACGCGACGCTAGCCGATACGGTGGTTTACGAAATCCTCTGCGGTATTTCCAAGCGCGTACCACGAAGGCACGCGTAGTCTATACCCGTGTGGAGACGGTGCTTGGCCCGCCTCCACCACCTAAATCATTCAACCCCCAAAATCACCGTACAAGTGTCTTAAATTGCGATTCACTGCGCGCAGCCTGACCGCGAACACCGCCAATTGCTATATTTTTCATAAAGATGCCATCTCGCTATGCCCAATGGATGTATGACTGGGAAACCCGTCTAACTTCAGTAGATAACAATCGCGTTGTCCGTCCGCTCGAGTGGGGATTGGATTGGGCGAGGCACTGGCCGTGCCGTAACGGTTATCGACCGGGCGAAGTACCGCATGACGCGGAAAAATTCCTGAGAGAATATAACCAGCGCATCATCGCCAACAGCGACGAGTTCTATTCCTATCAACCCCCGGGCGACTTTCGACTCGAACGGCGCGAAGTAAAAGTTCACAGCACGCGTGAAGTCCCCGACGCGAAGCTTGAGCGCAAAGTGCGCGGAACCTACGCCGAGTTCTTGCGCTTTACATCACCGGTACCAAGCCCGTATCCAGCGAACAACTTAGTCAACGCCCGCTGGTTCCCGAAAGCCGGGCGCCGGGCCATCGTTCTGCTGCCGCACTGGAATTCAGACGCGCTGGCTTATACATCGCTCTGTCGGGCTTTCAATTGGCTGGGAATTGCCGTGTTGCGATTGACGATGCCCTACCACGACATCCGCATGCCGGCAGACATCCGGCGTGCGGACTATGCGGTTTCCGCCAATATCGGGCGTACTCTCGATGCCACACGGCAAGGCGTAATTGACATTCGTTGTTGTCTCGATTGGCTCGAACAACAGGGATACAAACAGTTGGGCGTCGTAGGCACCAGCCTCGGTTCCTGCTTTGCATTTCTGGCAGCTGCGCACGATCCGCGTATTCGTGTGGCAGCATTCAATCATGCATCCACCTACGTCTCGGACGTGGTCTGGGATGGACAATCCACGCGTCATATCCGTGAAGGCCTGGAACCATTTATCGATCAGGAGCGACTCCGCGGGCTATGGAGCGCGATCAGCCCAATGTCGTACTTCCGCCAGTTCGCGCGGTGGCCGAAGAAGTCCCTCATCGTTTATGCAAAGTACGATATGACTTTTCTGCCTGAACTTTCCCGTCAGGCAGTTGAACAGTTTGTCCACCATGGGCTGGATCACAAGGTGGCAGTGCTGCCGTGCGGGCACTACACCACTGGCGAAAGTCCTTTTAAATACATGGATGGATGGCAGTTGGTGTCCTTCTTGCGCACGGCGTTTGACAGCATTTAATGTTGTGCTATGGCTCACTTGTTAGAATGTATCTATGAAGATTGCCCTCGGCGCGGACCACGCCGGATTTGAACTCAAAGAAAAATTACGTGGGTATTTGCAGCACAAGGGAATTACTGTCGACGACCGGGGCACAAAGTCTCTCGAGTCGGTCGATTATCCCGATTACGCCCGCCTGGTCAGCGAAGATGTAGTTAATAAGAAAGCCGACTTTGGGATTCTGGTCTGCGGAAGTGGCATTGGCATGTCCATTGCGGCGAATAAGGTTCCGGGCATTCGTGCGGTGAATGCTCACGATGAGACCGAAGCCCATCTTGCTCGTGAGCACAATAATGCCAATGTGTTGACGCTCGGTGGCAGGTTTTTGGATGAGAGTGCAGCGCAGAGAATCATCGACAAATGGTTGAGCACGCCGTTCGCCGGTGGCCGCCATGCCCAGCGAGTGGACAAGATCGCGGCAATCGAGGGCGGAAAGTGCTAAGCGGAAGACCCCAGCAAAAATGAGAGAATAAAGACTATGAAACTCATGTCGCGCCCGATGCATGACGTAGACCCCGAAGTAGCCGCAGCCATCGACCGCGAAGCTATCCGCCAGCATGAAGGCCTCGAGCTGATCGCCTCAGAAAATTTTGTGAGCGAAGCTGTGCTGGAAGCGGCCGGATCGGTGTTCACCAATAAATACGCCGAAGGCTATCCGGGCAAGCGCTACTACGGAGGCTGCGAGTACGCTGATGTGGTCGAGAACCTCGCGCGCGACCGCGCCAAAAAGTTGTTTGGGGCGGAGTATGCCAACGTGCAGCCGCACGCCGGATCACAAGCCAACATGGCCGCTTATTTTTCGGTGCTCCAACCCGGAGATACCATCCTCGGTTTGAACCTCGCCCACGGCGGGCACCTCACCCACGGCCATCACCTGAACTTTTCCGGCAAAACGTACAAGGTTGTCCCCTATGGTGTGACCAGGGAAACCGAAACCATTGACTACGACGATCTGGAAAAATTGGCTGAAAAAGAGAAGCCAAAGCTAATCGTCGGAGGCGGCAGCGCCTATCCACGCACTATTGATTTCGCCCGCATGCGGCAGATTGCCGACAAAGTTGGCGCGCTTTACATGGTTGACATGGCTCACTTCGCGGGATTGGTCGCTGGAGGCGTACATCCATCGCCAATACCGCATGCGCACATTGTGACTTCGACCACGCACAAGACTCTACGGGGACCGCGCGCTGGAATGATTCTGGCGAAAGCTGACTATGGTCCGGCCATCGATAAGGTCGTGTTCCCCGGAATTCAGGGTGGACCACTGGTGCACATCATCGCTGCCAAGGCCATTTGTTTCCTTGAAGCGATGCAGCCTGCATTTCGCGATTACGCCAAGCAGGTGGTGGTCAACGCAAAAGTGCTGGCGGAAACACTGGCAGCCGAGGGCTTCCGCATCATCTCTGGTGGAACCGATACGCACCTCATGCTGGTGGATGTGTTTTCCAAAGGCATGTTGGGGAGCGAAGCCGAGAAAGCTCTAGGCGAAGCCGCCATCACCGTCAACAAGAACGCCATTCCATTTGATACAAACCCGCCGTTGAAGCCAAGCGGCATTCGCGTCGGAAGCCCAGCACTTACCACCCGTGGCATGAAGGAGAATGAAATGCGTCAGGTGGGACGTTGGATCGCGGAAGCCCTGACTAACCGCAACGACGCTGCGGCGCTCGCGAAAGTCCGTAAGCAAGTCGTGGAATTGGCCGAGACATTCCCGCTATATCCGGAACGCAGGGCTAAGGCGCAAGTCGAGGCTCGCGTTTAAGAGCATTATGTTCGTACGAAATGCCACTTTTTACTTTGTTGGCGTCACTTTGCTGACAAGCCGCTATCAAACGGTGGAAGGTCTGAAATCAGGCAGTTCCCCCGCAAGACGTACGCAAGCACTACAGAGCCCTGCAATCATAGGTGTTGTCCAACAACACCCGCGAAGCATTTGGCATGCGTCCTCTGATTTACCGGATCGGCCGCGGTAAGGGTATGGCCTTTTGTTTCGCCTATTCCAAAACAACTCATCAGCGCTACCTTTAGGAAATCATCGTCTTCAAGCCAGACTCAGAAGTGTGTTCCGATGGACGACTCTACTCATTCTGCTGCCAAGCGCGAATTAATGCCGTATTCGTTGAAACCAACTGCGGTTAATGCGGATTGATCTGAACCGAATACTCTTAAACTTTGATGCTTTGTGGTTTAATTCTCCCGTGAAGGTTGCTATCGATATTCGACGGATGAACGAGTTTGGCGTAGGTACCTATACCCGAAACGTCATCCGGGCATTGGGTCGACAGGACCACGAAAGCGAATATTTCCTTTTGGGACCGGCAGAACGTGCTGCTGAGATCGGTTTTCTCCCTGCAAATTTTAAGGTCATCCCACTCCAGCAACCGGAAACGCCGATTTCCAGCTTCCTGAGGTATCGCGCTACCATCAAGCGCTTGCAGTGCAGTCTGGTCCACATTCCTCATCTTTTCTGGATGCCGCGCCATCTGCGATGTCCATATGTCATGACCGTGCACGATGTGCTCGAGCACTTATCCCGTGCGCGCGGTCTTTCGGCGCTGCGCCGTGCTCTGCATTTCCAGTTGACTCGTCAAGTGTTGAAGGGTGCGTCGCGCATCTTCGCCGTGTCTGCCTTCACGAAAAACGAAATCGTTAACTTGTTTGGCATCTCTGCCCGTCATATCGAGGTTATTTATAACGCGATCGACGAGCGTTTCCTGCATGGCCACGCCAGTGAAGCCGACCGAAAGTTGCTAGCCGAGCGCTATCAGGTGTCTTATCCATTTTTGCTTTACGCAGGAAGGATCAGCCCACACAAAAATGTTGGCCGCATCATCGAGGCATTTTCCGTGCTCAAAGCGGAGTTGGCCAAACAGGACAAGTATCCTGACTTGAAGCTGATTATCATTGGCGATGAGCTTTCCCGAAATTCCGATTTGCGGCGCACCGTAGTCCGAGGAGGAGTGCAGAACGATGTCCGCTTCCTGGGATTTGTTCCCATCGATGTGCTGCGCGTGTTCTACGACGCGGCCAAGGTCTTTGTGTTCCCGTCGCTCTATGAAGGGTTCGGACTCCCTCCGCTCGAAGCCATGGCGCACGGGACGCCGGTACTGGCCTCCAATACATCATCACTGCCAGAGGTTGTGGGCAACGCAGCAGTCATGGTGAATCCTGAAAATGTCTTTGAGATTATGCACGCGCTGCATCGCGTGTTGCTCGACCAGACTTTGCGGGAAAAGTTGAAAAAGCGCGGCTATGAGCAGGCACAGAAATTTTCCTGGGACGTGGCGGCGCGAGACTTGATTACCACATATAAAGAAGTTGCGGGCGGGATGCGCTTCAAACCGCTGGTTCACGACGAGCAGACAACCAACATAAGTATGGGCAGGGGAAGATAAAGATTTTCTCTGTGTTCTCTGCGTTACCTGTGCGTTCTCAGCGTTTTAAGATTTTGTTTTTGAAGTTGAAAAATCTTAAAACGCAGAGTCGCGGAGAAAACGCGCGGAAAGCGCTAGGAACTTCCCTTAAGCTTTCAGCAAAGACTGTCCCGGAGAAACCAGTCCAAGCTTATGCAACTTGGCCTCGAGGCGGGACTTGTCCTGAGCGTTGGAAGCCTGGGCCAAACGTTTGCGGAGCTTCGTGATCTTTTCCGCACGGGCGCGGCGGCGACGGATTTCGGGACGGCGGCTAGGGGCTGACATTTTTGTTCTCGATACTCCTCAGAAAATTTAGATTGATTGCGTTTCGGTAAATTATAGTGATAAAAAGGGTTATTGCCAAATCACGCGAAACCCAGGCCGCTCAAATTTCCACCCGTTTTCCAGATTCTGCGCATTTGAATTTTCGATGCCCCTAAAAAAAACGTTATCTTGACATGCACTTAGTGCATCTCTAGTATCGGTAACAATTATGCAGGCTTCTCGCCAGACGATGTGCGCGTGTTGTTGTTCTTGTTGTTGTATGCGCGTGTCCTCTGGCGCGGAAAGGCTACTGCTGGACTAAGAATCCTCTAGAAACAGCACAAGATTAAGCCACCGCCAGATGACAAGTCTGGCGGTGGCTTTTTTGTGCTCATTTTTCGAGGCAGGTCAACAAGATACATGCATCTGTTTCCTATCTTCGTCAAAGTGGCTGGCCGACGGTGCCTGGTGGTTGGAGCAGGCACCGTCGGTCAGGCCAAAATCCAGAGCCTTCTGGATGCAGGGGCGAGGGTGTGCGTGGTGGCGCCGCACGGGACAGCCACCGTGGCGGAATGGGCGCTGAGTGGAGCTATCTTGTGGGGAGTTCGTGAGTTTCAGCCGGTGGATTTGGATGGAGCGTTTCTAGTCATTGCTGCCACCAATTCTTCGGCGACCAATGCCGTCATTCATCAGGAATGCCAGCAACGAAATGTTCTGTGCAACTCGGTGGATGATCCCGCGAATTGCGATTTCTATTACGGATCGGTGGTGCGCCGCGGAGATTTGCAGATTGCCATCTCGACGGCAGGCAAGAGCCCATCTTTGGCGCAAAGGCTGCGGCAGGATCTCGAGAAGCGAATCGGGCCTGAATACACCGCCTGGGTGGAGGAACTGGGCCAAGAACGCGAAAAGTTGTTTGCCCAGTCGATTGATCCGGAACAGCGGAAACGTCTGTTGCATGAATTAGTCAGCCGCAAATTTCCTCACAAAGATTCCTCCGATCACATTCTGGGATCACGCGGCAAAGTTTTTCTGGTCGGCGCAGGGCCGGGAGATGTGGAGCTGCTCACCGTCAAAGCTCTGAATGTCCTGCAATCCGCCGAAGTGGTTCTGCACGATGAATTAGTCGGACGCGATGTTCTTGCCCTTATCCCCGAAACAGCTGAAGTTCACAATGTAGGAAAACGCAGCGGACAGAAGAGCGCGCGTCAGGAGCATATCAACGCGCTGCTGATCGACTACGCATCGCGAGGTTATCGTGTAGTTCGTCTGAAGGGCGGCGATCCGTTGCTATTCGGCCGCGCAGGAGAAGAAATCGAAGCCCTGCGCAAAGCCGACATCGAGTTTGAAATCGTCCCCGGAGTGACCGCAGCTCTGGCTGCCGCGGCCAGTGCGCAGATCCCGCTGACGCATCGCGAAGTCTCTTCCGCGTTGATGGTGCTAACGAGCCATCACTCGAAGTTCACAGATTCCGACCCCTGGCCGGCACACATCCCGACCAACGTAACGCTCGTGGTCTACATGCCGGGATATGCGTATGAAGTGACCAAAGCCAAATTACTGAAAGCTGGTCTGAGCCATCGCACTCCCTGCGCAGTGATTTCCCAAGCCACGTCTGCGCAGGAACAAGTTTTCCGCACCACCATCGCCGATCTGCATGACGCCCCCCGACTGCCCGCCCCCACATTACTTGTCGTGGGCGACGTCGTGCGCTTCGCCGATCATGCAACTCTGCGCCAGCAATTCGCGCAGCAGATTTCAGAGTTCCAGCCGCACGCCACGGTGCAAGATTTCGTTTCCGAAGAACAGGAGCAAGCTGAGTGAGAGAGCATATCGAGCAAGTAAAAGTGCAGTCTGAGCAGTGGCGTCCCGAGGAGGTTTTACGCTGGGCGTTTTCGACTTTCCGCCAGGACATAGCCATCGCATCCGGAGGCGGCGTAGAAGGTATGGTGCTGCTCGATATCGCCACCAAGGTAAATCCCAAGCCGCGCGTCTTCACCCTCGACACCGAATTTCTCTTCCCCGAAACATACGAGCTGTTTGACCGCGTAGAAAAGCGCTATGGAATCAAAATTGAGCGGGTATATTCAACCCTCACCCCCGAAGAACAACAACTTGCACACGGTCCGGAGCTATGGCGCAGTGATCCTGACGCGTGCTGCAATTTGCGCAAAGTAGAACCGTTGCGCCGCAAATTGTCGGAGCTGAAAGCCTGGGGAACCGCAGTCCGCCGCGACCAGACGAAAAACCGCGCCAACGCCGGCAAAGTCGAGTGGGACGAAAAATTCCAGTTAGTGAAAGTCAATCCGCTGGCCGACTGGACCACGAAGATGGTTTGGGACTACGTTCACAAACATAACGTTCTCTACAATCCGCTGCACGATCAGAACTATCCCAGCATCGGATGCACGCACTGCACACGCGCTGTCCAGCCGGGAGAAGACGCGCGCGCCGGACGCTGGGCAGGTTTCCAAAAAACAGAGTGTGGATTGCATTTGCCCAGCGTTCCAGTCGCAACGCCGCTGGTCCGGATCGGTGTGGGAGCTGGATTTGAAAAATGATCGACGGCGAGTGATCCTGCTCGCCGCGTTTTCTTCTTCATCTCGTTTATAATTCCGCACTCATGGACTTTGATCAGCTAGTCACTTTCCTGGAAGTGGCCAAGCTCGGCAGCTTCTCGCGCGCCGGGCAAAAGGTCTTCCGTTCGCAATCCGCGGTCAGTGCACAAATCCGCCAGCTCGAACAGGAATATGGCGATCGCCTGCTCGACCGTTCGGGCAAGGACGTGACCCTTACCCCCGCCGGACGCGTCCTGTTCGCCTACGCCGAGCGCCTGCTGCAAATGAAAGACGAGTCCATGCTCGCGGTCGCCGATCAGGGCAACGTACCGCGTGGCACGATTTCGGTCGGCGCGAATGAGGCGACGTGTCTGTATGTGCTTCCCGACGTATTCGCCAAATTCACCAGCCTTTACCCCGGAGTGCAAATCAGCATCTATCGCAACTTCAGCTACAAAATTGTCGAGAAACTAGAAATGGGAGCGATCGATGTTGGCATCGTGACCCTGCCGGTGAAATCGAGCAGTTTGAAAACCCACGCTATTTTTCGCGATCAGCTCATGCTAATGGTGAATCCGCAGAATCCGCTGGCGAAGTTGGATGTGGTTCCTGTCAGCGAGATCGCCAAGCAGCCGCTGCTACTGCCGAAGACCGGGTTCAGCCGCCGCATTATGGACAAGCTGTTCCGTCCATACAGCGCACATTTGCAGGTGCGGATGGAACTACCGAGTGTGGGCATGATTAAGAGCTTCGTGGCGGCGGGATTGGGCGTTTCGCTGATCAGCGCGAGCTTTGCGCGAGATCAGGTGCTTGCTGGGCGCGTGAAACTGATTCCGATTCAGGATAAAGAGCTGTGGCGGGAGCTGGGAGTGGCCTACCGTCGAGATCGCACTATGACCCGGGCCACGAGCACATTCATCAGCACGGTGCGGCAGTTGGGATCGGCCTCAAAGTAGGAATACGGCGGGAGGCACCGCTTAAGCCCTGCCCTTCCCGGATGCCTCCTATTTTGATAATCACAAACCTTAATCCACTGTATTCAATTTTCCGATAAAACTTGCCCTCCATCGTTGTTAAGCTACTGACTAAGAGAAATCTGTAGGAGGTGTAGCAATGAGCAACCTGGAACAAGGTCTAAACCGTATTCTTCAAGAACACCAGCAGGAAAGCGGCCTGCACATGATCGGTGGCAAGCAACGCCTCATCGACCGCCTAAAGGAATTCTTCGAGGAAGAGCAGCGCCAAGCCGAAGCCGAAAAGGCCCAGCAGCAACACTAAGGCAAGCTGTTCGCAGCGCGGATACTAGGCTGCGCCGGAGATCACAATCAGTTCGCAAGGCCCTTCGAATCCGGAAGGGCCTTCAAATTTTTTTAGCTCTTGTTCGATCTCTTGCCATGCGGCGTCTTTGCCTGCCTGGTCAAGTCCTGCCAGCATGGTATGAAGGGCGCCAAACGATTCCTTTTCGAAGCGCAGGCAGTCTGCGGCAGATTTCATCCGCAATGGCGCCATCACGCGCTTTTCCTCGATGTCTCTGAATCCGGCATGGGTGAGCGCGTCTTTCAACACTCCTGTGGCACCCAAACTGAATGGCCCCGGCTGCCCGGGCGCAGGCGGCGGAAGATTTGCTCGACGGCGGATGACAGAGACAGGAATGGAAAAGAATTGGTTGCGATCGGCCGTTGAGTAAACGATGGCACCAACACGCCCTTTCGGTTTCAGAGCGCACCGCATTCCATTTAAAGCTTTCTGCTGGTCCGGGAAGTAAATCAGGCCAACGCGGGAGATGATCGCATCGAACTCTCCCTTGAAATCAATATTCTCACCGTCGGCAACCTGGGTTTGCACATTGTTAAAACCCATACTGCGGGCGTTGCGCTCGGCGAATTGGAGAATAGCGGGTGAGATGTCGGTTGCGAGTACAGATCCATTCAGCCCCACCCTTCGAGCAGCGTGTAGCGTTTGATCGCCTGCGCCGGCGGCTACATCAAGCACGCGGCTGCCCGCCTTCACTCCGGTCATATCAAGCATTAACTCGGTAGCTGGTCCAAGCCACTGCTGCAACGTGGGTGCCCAATCGTGCCACGCTTGCGCTGCGGCGTCCCACTGATCGCGTGTGGTTGTCTTGTAGCGAACCGGATCAAAGGCAGGTACGTTCGGTGCAGTGGACACCAGGAACCTCCGGGCGGACGCGAAAAATCCTAGTACTGCACGAGGAATCAGTCAATCCATCTTCACAAAACCAGAGCTGGTTACTTCGGTAAAAAACTTTACAAAACTATTTGACATGACGGTTCCGCGTGGCCATAATATGAATAATTATTCAGTTGAGTGAATAGTTATTCATGAGCAAGCCGTTACGCCAAAAAGCGATTTTGTCCATCCTCGACCGCGGCCCCGTGGCCAGTCAGGAGGAGCTTCAGCGTTCCCTACACAAGCGCGGCTTCGATGTGGGTCAGGCGACTCTCTCCCGTGACATCTATGAACTTGGTCTAGTCAAGACCGGCGAAGGCTACGCCCTTGCCAGCAGTGAAGTTTCTTCCGAGCCCGCATTGCCTCCTGTTTCCCGTCTGGTGCGCGAGTTCGTGCTCGATGTGCGTCCCGCACAGAATCTCCTCGTGATTAAAACCACCGTCGGCAGCGCCCAGCCTGTGTGCGCGGCGCTCGACGGGGAACAGTGGCCTGAGGCTGTCGGCAGCGTCGCCGGCGACGACACCATTCTGATTGTTTGTTCCGATAAAAAAGCCGCATCCCGCCTCGCGGCCCGAACCCAGGAGATGCTTGCCTAGTGACCGCCAAATTAAAGACAGCGGTCGTGGGAGCGACCGGATATTCGGGCTTTGAATTGACGCGCATTCTGCTGCGTCATCCGTATGTGGATACGCCGGTCCTGCTCAGCCGCAACAGTGAAAACAATGGCACGCACAACCTTGCTGATCTATTTCCCGCGATCTCCGGCAACGGAAGCCATCCGCTAAAGCCGCTGTCGTGGCCTGCATTGAAAGAGCAGGGAGTTGAGTTGCTGTTCCTATGTACGCCGCATGAGGCGTCGCGCGCGCTGGTTCCGGAAGCTGTCGCGAACGGCCTGCGAGTGATTGATCTGAGCGGCGCTTGGCGGATCAAGAACGCCCACAACCGTGCCGTCTATGGATTCAAAGATGAAGGTACGCCTACGGCCGCCGAGTTTACCGAAAAAGCGGTTTATGGATTGCCGGAGCTGCACGCGGATCAAATCCGCAGTGCGACCGTGGTCGCCAATCCCGGTTGCTACGCCACCTCGGTGATTCTGGCTGTCGCTCCCTTACTGAAGGCCGGGATCGTGGACCGTAAAAGAGGGATCATTTCCGATTCCAAATCCGGCGTCTCCGGCGCTGGCAAAGAACCGACCGCCAAAACCCATTTTGTCTCGGTCGCCGACAATCTGTCGGCGTATGGTGTCTTCGGCCATCGTCACCTGGGTGAAATTGCCGAACAATTGGACTTGCGGGCGGACGATCTCACTTTCACCCCGCACCTGCTGCCCATCCCGCGCGGAATTCTTTCCACGGTTTACCTCTATTTAATCGAGAAGATGCAGCCGTCCGACATCGAAGCCATCTTCCGCAATTTCTATATCGGCAAGCGCTGGGTGCGTGTATTCGCCACGCCGAAGCTGCCGGAGATCCAGTTTTCGGTGAACACAAATTATTGCGATATCGGTTTCAACCTGGCCAAAGACGGACGTCGGCTGATCGTGGTCTCGTGCGAGGACAACCTGCTGAAAGGCGCGGCAGGGCAAGCGGTACAAAACATGAACCTGATGTATGGATGGGGCGAAGCGGAGGGCCTGCAATGAAAATCATCGTGAAAATCGGGGGAGTAGCGCTCGAAGATAAAACCACGCTGCACAAGTGCGCGCACGCGGTGGTGGACTTGGCGCGCGATGGACACAAAGTCGCAGTCGTTCACGGCGGCGGCAGCACGCTCACGCGGACGCTGGCGTTGCTTGGTAAGAAGAGCGATTTTGTGAACGGACTGCGCATCACCGACGCTGAAACGCGCGATGTAGCCCTGATGGTGTTGGCGGGAATGGTGAATAAAGGCGTGGTCGCGGCAATTGTTGCAGCGGGAAATCCGGCGATCGGGTTGTGCGGCGGAGACGGCATGTCATTCCGCGCGCGTAAAAAACAAACCGAAGGCTACGACCTCGGATTTGTTGGTGAAATCTGTTCAGTCGAGCCACGTTGGATGGAAGCCATCTGGAATGAGGGTGGCATCCCGGTGATCTCGTCGTTGGCGCTGGGCTCGGACGGCGAGTACTACAACGTCAACGCCGATCAGATGGCATCAGCCTGCGCAATTGCCTGTCACGCTGACACATTGATTTTCCTGACCGATGTAGCTGGAGTGAAAGACGCCGACGGCTCGGTCATGCCGTGGCTGAAGATCAAAGACGTCGCCATGATGGTGAAGGAATCGGTAATCGCCGGTGGCATGCTGCCCAAGCTCGAAGCCTGTGGTAGCGCCCTTAAGAAAGGTGTGGCCCGCGTGCGAATTCTTCCCGCTGCCCAGGCAGAAATTCTGGCGCAGTTTTATTTCACCAAGCTCGAATGCGGAACCGAGGTGATCGGCGCATGAATTTAGCTTCCGTCATCAAGTCCGAATCCGAGCTGCTGCTTCCCACCTACGACCGCCAGAAGGTGCTCTTCACTCGCGGCAAGGACGTGTATCTATGGGATTCGAAGGGTAAGAAGTATCTCGACTTCCTCAGCGGCCTGGGCGTGAATGCGTTGGGCCACGGGCATCGAGCCATACAAGCCGTATTGAAGAAGCAGGCAGGAAGGCTGATTCACGTCTCAAATTTGTTTTTTCATGAATATCAGTCCGAGTTGGCCAAGAAGCTGATCAAAGTTTCCGGCCTCGACAAAGCCTTCTTCTGCAACAGCGGAACCGAAGCCTGGGAAGGCGCGTTGAAACTTGCGCGCGCGTTTGCTCGCGTGAACAACCCCAACGGGCACAAAGCCAAATGGCGGATTCTGGCCCTAGAGAATTCTTTTCACGGACGAACGTTCGGATCACTGGCAACAACTGGTCAGGCAAAGTATCGCCATCCTTTTGCGCCGTTGCTTCCTGGGGTGAGCTTCGTTGGCTTCAACGACGTTGAAGATTTGAAGCGCCAGTTCGACGGCAGCGTCTGCGCGGTTTGCATGGAGACGATTCAAGGCGAAGGCGGAATCAATCCGGTCTCGCCGGAGTTCATTCAGACGGCGCGCCAGCTGACCGAGAAAACGGGAGCGCTGCTGATTCTCGACGAAATTCAATGTGGACTCGGCCGCACCGGACGATGGTTCGCCTATGAACACTATGGTTTGAAGCCAGACATCGTCACGGTCGCCAAGCCGCTGGCTGCAGGTCTGCCTCTCGGCGCGATTCTCACCACAAATCGTGTCGCTAGCGGTATGCACCCCGGCCTGCACGGAACCACCTTCGGTGGTGGCCCACTCGCGTCCGCAGTTGCCATCGAATTCCTGAATCAAGTCGGCAACATGCTCGGCCATGTCAACGAAACCGGCAGCTACTTCCGCGGACAACTGGAAAGCCTCGCCGCTAAACACAGTTCGATCCGCGAAATTCGCGGCCTGGGTTTGATGTTGGGAGTAGATATGGCTGAACCCGACATCGCCAAAGCTGCAGTCCAGCACCTACTCGACCGCGGAATTCTGATCAACCGCACGCACGACACCGTGCTGCGCTTTTTACCACCGTACATCATCAAGAAAAAGCACGTAGACCAAGTGGTCAGCGCGCTCGATTCAGCGCTGTCGGCCAATCCGGCAGTTGCGGCCAGAGCCAGCAAAACCAGAAAGAGGAAAAGCAATTGAGAGTTCAGCCCTACAAATCAACCGAAAAAGCCTTTCTACCTCCGGCAGCGAGTGAACTGTGGTCGCGTGACCTGGTTTCCAGCCGCGACCTGAGCCCGGCCCAGGCCGAAGCGATTCTGAACCTTACCGCCGTAGTGAAAGCGCGTCCCGCCGATTTTCGTCAGGCACTGGCGGGCAAGCACATTGTCATGTTCTTTGAAAAAGCCTCGTTGCGTACCCGGCTGACGTTTGAAGCGGGAATGACGAGCCTCGGCGGAACGTGCACTTTTGTGGATCAGACCAAAGAGCGTCTAGGCGAGCGCGAAACGCTCAGCGACGTGGCGCACAACCTCGAGCGTTGGGTGCACGCTATTGTGCTCCGCACCTACGCCCACGAGACGGTGGAAGACATGGCGCAGTACTCATCGATTCCCGTGATCAACGCGCTCAGCAATCTGGAACATCCCTGCCAGGCGTTGGCCGACTACTTCACTTTGCAGGAGCGCTTTGGCGAGCTGAAAAAAGTCACGCTGGCCTATGTCGGCGATGGCAATAATGTGGCCCACTCGCTTATGCTGACCGCCGCCACGCTGGGCTCGAAGATTCGCGTCGCCACTCCCAAGGGCTACGAGCCGGAAGAAGAAATCGTCACCACGGCACGCGCCATCGCGTCGCAGACCGGAGCTATCATAGAAGTAATGAACGACTCCAAAGCTGCGGTCGCTGGGGCTGACGCCATCTACACCGACGCCTGGCACAGCATGGGCTGGGAACATGAGGCCGCACAGCGCGCCAAAGTGTTTGCGCGCTATCAGGTGAACGAAAAGCTGGTATCCGGCGCCGCCGAGCACGCCGTCTACATGCACTGCCTGCCCGCGCATCGCGGACAGGAGATCACCGACGAGGTCATGGACTCTCCGCAATCGGTCGTCTTCGACCAGGCCGAGAACCGCATGCACGTCCAAAAAGCAATCTTGTTACTTTTGCTGGGTGGAGAAATGGGCCACCTGAAGATTAGGAGCGCGAATGCCTGAGAAAGTCGTACTAGCTTATTCCGGCGGTTTGGATACTTCGATCATCATTCCATGGTTGAAGGAAAATTATTCCTATGACGTCATCGCCATGGTCGGCGATGTGGGCCAGGGAGATGACATCGACGCGGTTGTCGAAAAGGCTTATAAGACGGGCGCAAGCAAAGTCGTGGTCAAAGACTTGCGCGAAGAATTTTTGACCGGTTATGTGTTTCCGTCATTGAAGGCGGGAGCGGTATACGAGCACAAATATCTGCTCGGGACTTCGATGGCTCGTCCCGTGATCGCAAAGCATCAGGTGGAAGTCGCCTTGGCCGAACGAGCGCCCGCGGTATCTCACGGATGCACCGGCAAGGGCAACGATCAGGTCCGCTTCGAACTCGCGTATCAGGCGCTTGCTCCGGAGCTGAAAGTCATCGCTCCATGGCGCGAGTGGGATTTGAAATCGCGCGAAGATTGCCTCGACTACGCGGAGAAGCACGGCATCGCCGTCACCGCCAGCCGTACCAAAATTCACAGTCGCGACCGTAACCTGTGGCATATCAGCCACGAAGGTGGCGAACTGGAAGATGCGGGCAATGCGCCTTTCGACACGACATGGCAAATTTCCCGCTCGCCCAAAGAAGCTCCCGACCGCGAAGAACAGGTCGAGATCGGCTTCGAGAAGGGAATCCCGGTTTCGGTCAATGGCATGAAGATGGAGCCGGTGCAGTTGGTCGAACTGCTGAACGAAATCGGCGGACGCAATGCCATCGGCCGTGTGGATATCGTGGAGAACCGCTTCGTGGGAATCAAATCCCGAGGATGTTACGAGACTCCCGGCGGCACGTTGCTGATCACCGCGCACCGCGAACTCGAAGCACTGTGCCTCGACCGCGAAGTTTCGCACTTGAAGCAGCACATGGGATTGAAGTACGCCGAGATTGTTTACTTCGGCCTCTGGTTCACGCCGCTACGCGAAGCACTCGATGCTTTCGTTGACAAAACACAGGAGCACGTCACCGGCACGGTCGCCCTCTCGCTGTACAAGGGCAATGTCTCGGTAGTCAGCCGCAAGTCGGAGTTCTCTCTGTACCGCACCGACCTGTCCTCATTCACCATGGGCGACAGCTACGACCAGAAAGATGCCGAAGGCTTCATCCGCATTCTTGGATTGCCGTCGCGTTCCTATGCGCAGGTGCATGCTGAGAAAGTGAAAGAGGCGTTGAAATGAAAATGTGGTCGGGCCGGTTCCGGCAGCCGCTGGACCCCGGCTTCGAACATTGGCAGCGTTCGTTCGACTTCGACCGCCGGTTGCTCAAACATGAACTGGCGGCAAGCCGGGCTTACGCCGCGGCTCTGAAGGCGGCGGGCGTGCTTTCGTCGAGCGAACTGATCTCCATTCTGCAAGGGCTGGATCAGATCGGCGAGAAGGCGTCCGCGTCGCCAGAGTTTTTGCAGGACGATGAAGCGGAGGACATTCACCACTTCGTCGAGAAGCAGTTGGTCAAGCTGATTGGCGGCGATTCGGGCTATAAACTCCACAGCGGGCGCAGCCGCAATGAGCAGATCGCGACTGATCTACGCCTGTATGTGCGGGCTGCTATTGATCATCTGCATGAGCAGCTAGCGGAGTTCTGCGGAGTATTCGTAGAGCGTGCCGAGCAAGCTGGTGATGCTGCCATGCCTGCGTACACGCACTTACAGCGAGCAGAGCCGGTTTTGGTGGGGCATTGGCTGCTGGCCTATGTCGAAATGTTTCTGCGCGATGCGGAGCGTTTGGCTGATTGTCGCAAGCGGTTGAATGTTGGTCCGCTGGGATCAGGAGCGATTGCGGGTACAACACTGCCTTTAGACCGTCGTCTGATGTCCTCCGAACTCGGCTTCGATGTTCCGACGGCCAACAGTATGGATGCCACCAGCGACCGCGACTTCGTCATCGAATTTGTCAACGCGCTGACGGTTTTGGCACTGCATCTGAGCCGTTGGGCCGAGGAGATGATTCTGTTCTCCACGCAGGAGTACGGCTTCGTGCATCTGCCCGAGGCTTATTCCACCGGCAGTAGCGCGATGCCACAAAAGAAAAACGCCGACTTGCTCGAACTCACGCGGGCCAAAGCCGGACGGGTTCTCGGCAACGCCACCGCGCTCATGGTCACCCTGAAGGGCCTGCCGCTCGCCTACAACAAAGATTTCCAGGATACGCAGCAACCGCTGTTCGAAGCGACAGAAACCTTGGTATCGCTGCTGCCATTACTCACCGGATGGATGAAGGCCGTAGAGTTCAATCGCGAACGCATGCAGCAAGCCGCGCAAACGGGATTTATGAACGCCTTCGCCGCCGCCACCTACCTCGTCAATCGAGGGGTGCCGTTCCGTCTGGCGCACGAACAAATTGGCAAAGCGGTATCGCTGGCGTTGGGCAAAAATTGCGAGCTGCAGGATTTATCGCTGGAGGAATTGCGCAAGTTGAATCCAAAGTTTGATCAAGGTTTCTATTCCTGCCTAACCGTGCAGTCGGTTCTGGCGATCCACGATGTCCCTGGCGGTACCGCCCCGGCGCGAGTGCGTCAGGCCATCGCCGACGCCAAGAAAAAGATCAGTTCGATTCGGGAGGAAATCCATGCGCACGCGTGATGCGATTCTTCCCGATGCAGAAAAAATCCACGAGTTGATCTCGTCGTATTCCGGCGATGGTACTTTGTTGCCGCGCAACTTCGCAGAGATCTGCGAAAACGTGCGGGATTTTGTGGTGTTGGAGCATCGAGGGAAAATCGTCGGCTGCGGTGCACTTCACCTCTACGGCCAGCACCTCGCAGAAGTTCGCTCCATCACGGTTGATCCTAAGTTTCAACGGCAGGGTGGCGGCAAGCGGCTTGTGCAAGCGCTCATGGAGGAAGCCGAGAAGCACGCGGTGACCTGCATCTGCCTATTTACTCGCAAGCCGGAATTCTTCGCTCACCTGGGCTTCAGCGAAGCCAAGCGCGAAGAACTGCCAGACAAAATCTATAAAGACTGCCACGTTTGCCCACGTCTGCACTGCTGTGACGAAGTCGCGATGGTGAAGGGCGAGGTGCCAAAGTTCGCCATTCTCCCTGAACCCGCAGGCATGATTATCAAGATCGAGGCACTAGTCTAGACAATGGAAAGTACGTCTGGTTTTCCTGAAGCCATTCACCTGCCCAAAGGATTTTCGTTTTCCGCAACCAAGGCCGGCATCAAGGTCAGTGGGCGTGCTGACCTTGCTTTGGCCACCACGCCCTCCGGGGCGACTGCTGCAGCGTTGTTCACCAAGAACCGGGTGATCGCCGCTCCCTTGATTGTGGGCAAGGCCTCTCTCGCAAAAACCAAGGGATATGTCAGCGCCGTGATCGTGAACGCCGGAAATGCCAATTGCGCCACTGGGAAAGCGGGGGTGACGGCGTGCCAGGACGTTTGCCGCGAAACCGCCAAAGCGCTCGGCATAAAAGTGGAAGAAGTTTTTCCCTCGTCGACGGGAATCATAGGGGTCCCGCTACCTCAGGAAAAAATCATTGCCAGCTTGTCGGGGTTAATCGCCAATCGTGAAGCCGGCAGGGAAGGCGTCAAACAATTTGCTGGGGCCATCATGACAACAGATCTTAGGCCCAAGATCGCATCGGTCCGAGTGAAAGCGAGCAAATCAGAGTTTTCTTTGCTGGGGATCGCCAAAGGTTCGGGAATGATTCACCCGCAGATGGCGACGATGCTGGTCTATCTGTTCACCGATCTTTCTGCCGCAGCAGGTGATCTCCAGCGGCTGCTCAAAGCTGCCTGCGACCAGACCTTTAACTGCATCTCGGTGGATGGCGACACTTCCACCAATGACACCCTTCTGCTTCTCGCCAACGGCCAAAGCGGAGTTCGCCTCAAGGATTCTGGAGTCGCCAAGAAATTTGCCGATGCCTTGTTAACCGTCTGCCAATCGCTGGCGCTGCAGGTGGTCAGCGATGGTGAAGGGGTGAAGCACGTCATCAGTCTCTACATCGAGCAGGCGAAGAGCCGCGAAGAGGCCATGCTGGTGGCCAAATCGATCGCGCACTCACCGCTGGTTAAGACCGCATGGGCTGGGGCTGACCCCAACTGGGGCCGAATTCTTGCGGCCATGGGCTACAGTGGCGCTCCCATCGAGACCGAGAAAGTTGAAATCTGGATTGCGCGGCAAAAAGTATTTGGCCAGGGAGTTGTGTACAAGTTCAACGAAATGGAAGCACACCGCGCGCTGGCACAGCCAAGTTGTGATGTCCGGGTGAGACTTGGCCGCGGCAACAGCAGCGTGCTCTTCTATACAACTGACCTAACTGCTGAATACGTTCATATCAATGCGGATTACTCCACCTAGCGACGCTAGTGTTTCCAATTCCATACTGGAGCGCCCTTACCATCGCGCAGGGTAAGCATCTCCCCGCCCTTGTTCACTTCGCGAGCGAGGATCAAATTGGCCTCGTCTATCTTGACCTTCGATCCAGTAAGAGCAATCTCGTCGCCTTTGGCAAAAGTGGTTCCCATTTCATCCAGGTAGGATTTAGGACAGAGTGAGACATTGACGGTTTCCTCTCCACTTTTAACTATCAAGTGGAGGATATCCTGGGTTTTCTCAGGACCTTTGAGTTCCAGGACTGTACCCTTAATCTTCACTTCGGCTTGAAGATCATATTTCGGCGCAGGCGGCGAAGCGGGTGCTTTCTGAGCAACCAGCATTCCCATAGGCAGACACAACAGGCAAGTGGTCAGAACCAGGGAGCGGCAGGATTGTGGCATTGAACGGCCTTGTAGCGCGGGACGCATAATTCCTCCTTGAGAGGGAAAGCGCCAGGAGCCAAATAATGTTTACTAGTAAGAAGAGATGATAGGTTCCTGGTATATCCGATCGATGAGATCGGAATGAGGCCGGTTTCTTAAGCAGGAGAATAGTACTACGTTAAGGATAGAAGTCTAGGGAATTATGCGGAAGAAAATGCACGACGGTAAGGCCAGTTCGTCTTTCTATGCAACTGACCTTACCGCAGAACTATTTAGTCTAGGTTAAGCTCAGAAACTATATTTCAACCCAAGTTGAATCTGCCGCATTGGTATTGCAGTTGACGTAATGGTTGCTGCAGAATCTCCGTCATCTATGAAATTATCCGGCTGCGAATAGTTCGCATGATTGAATACGTTGAAGAACTCGGTCCGGAATTCCAGGCGTTGTGATTCGGTCAGCTTGAATTCCTTGCGAAGTTCAAAATCAAATACGTTCTGTCCCGGTCCAATCAGGCTATTGCGGGGTGCGTTGCCGAAGACGAAAGCATCGTCAGGCAGCAATTCGAATGCGCTGAGGTCAAACCAATGCTGCGGTGTGCGCTCACCACGCGGCAGGTTGCCATCCTTCAGTTGGTTGGGGCGTGGTATGCCTTGGGTGCCGGTGTTAGAAGGATCATCGTTCTGATACGCGGAAAATGGGAATCCGCTGGCCAGCGTATAAATTCCGCCCACGTGCCATCCTCCGAGCACTGCATCAACCACGCGGTTGTCCAGATGCGAATGGCTTCCGCCAAACGGGATTTCATAGTCGAAGCTCATGACCCAGCGCAGTTTTTGATTGAAGTCGGCCAATCCGTGTTCAGCCGCTAAATTGTAGCTGTTCTCCGCAAACGGCGCGGCACAGCAAATTTCCGGCAGGTCGTTGATGGCTTTGCTGTAGGTGAACGCGCTCAAGAAATAGAGGTTGTGGCTCGCATGTTTCTCTACTTTCATTTGCAGCGCGTTGTAATTCGAGTTTCCAATATTGCGAATTGCGGTGAACCCACCGAACTGAGTGAACGGCCGCCGTGACTGGACATCTCCGGGGCCTGGCACGAGCACCTGATTGGGATCGGTAACCGATTGCAGGTGAGTGCCTTTCGAACCCGCGTAGGCAAGTTCGAGGCTTATCGCTGCAGGCAGTGAGCGCTGCACAGCAATGTTCCAGCTTTGATAGTACGGCGTGTGCAGGTGTGCATCGGCGCTGGTTACGCCGGGATTTACGGCCTGGTTGGGATTCAAAGTCGGAAATCCCTGCGATACCGTGAATGCCGGAGGCGCCGACGGATCATTGATGAACAGCGGCTCGTAGAAAAACGGGAGGTTGTATGCGAGTTGCAAGGGTGCAGCCGTACGAATTTCTTGCCCGCTGTAGAAAATGCCGTAGGCTCCGCGAACCACCGTGTTACCGCTGGCGGTCGGCGTCCAGGCAAACCCAATGCGCGGCGAGAAATTTGCTTTATCCGCTGTCACCAACGCATCCGAGGCTCCGTTTTGACCCGCTTCGATTAAAGCGCCGGTTGCATAATCGAAGTTGCTTTGCCGATTGTTGGCCTCGGTCAACGGCGAGAAGTAGTCATAGCGAAGACCGAGGTTCAGCGTCAGCCGCGGCGTCACTTTCCAGTCGTCTTGCACAAACAACGCCGGCACGTGTTGCCGGTTATACATTCCGATGACTGTCGAGATGTTGGCGCGGCTTGGCAAGCCCAACAACATGTCGGCCAACGGATTGCCGCTGTATTGACCATTAAATGAGAACTGGCCGCGCGGCGCGGCTTCTTGCGAGATGTTGAACTGGCTCCAACGTATCTCTCCGCCCACCTTGAAGGTATGCGGACCATGCACGAGCGTCAGTACGTCTGTGATTTGACGTTCTTGGCTGGTGAGAATGGTGGGCGCGAATCGCGGGTCTCCCACACGGGCATAACCTTGGGTTGGAGCAAATAAGGTCAAACCGTTGGTGCGATCATCATCGGGCACACCAGGGACCCGAAGTTCGGCTGGTGGAAGAACGTTACCCCCCTCGGGCACGCCGCGGCGAATGTGGACGTGGTTGAAGCCGAAACGTGCATCGTTAACAGTCGTTGGAGTAAATATGTGCGTGAATCCGAGCGAACCGCCATAGGTATCTTCATGCCCAACGCCCGTACTGGAGTTGCCGCCATTGGCCAATCCCGGCAACGGTGCAGGGCGGATATCAGTCCTCCTGCTCATCGAGTAGCGCAGGAAGAACTGATCTTTCTGAGAAAGGTTATAGTCGACACGGCCATCGCCCTGATCGATGGTGTCCCGCTCGATTGGGAAAATGATGAAACGGGTTCCCTGATTGGCGTCTGGATAGAGGTTCATATACGCTTGCGCGATCGGGTCCATACTGCCGCTGGGAATAATATTTCCGGGGAAGGGATTGCCCGTCTGGGGATCGATAATCGGATCGTCTGCAGAAAAATCTCCCGAGCGCTCAGCGGCTGTGGGAACAAGGGAATTGGAGTTCAGTGGGTTGCGAATGCGTGTGCCCTGGTAATCTCCAAACCAGAACAATTTGTCTTTCACCAGTGGTCCACCAAGAGTCCCGCCAAACTGATTTTGCTTGTACGAGGCTTTGCGGGCTGTGCTCGGCTCAAAAGGGTCGCGTGAATCCAGCGCCGAGTTTCTAAAGAATTCGAACAAATTTCCATGATATCGATTGGTTCCGGACTTAGTGACGGCATTCACCACTGCACCGCCGCTTCGTCCAAACTCCGCGGAGTAGCTGTTGGTTTGCAGCTTGAACTCCTGGATGGCATCAACGTTGGTGCGCAGCACGACGCCGCCGTTGTCGTTGGAATTGTTATCGATTCCGTCGAGAAGGAAATTGTTCAGCGTGCCGCGGGTACCGTTTGCCACAAAGCTGTTCAACCCACCAGTGCTGCTCCCGCCGACGTTTCCGTTGGTGCCGGAACTGGTGCGGACAACGCCCGTGCTCAAAGTAGCCAGTTGGATATAGTCGCGCCCGTTCAGAGGCAACTCCGTGATCTGAGTGCTGGTGATCACTTGTCCGAGAGAAGAAGTTTCGGTTTGCACCACTGGCGTGTCGGCGGTCACAACAACGTTTTCCGAAACCGAGCCAACGGCCATATCAAAATCGATGCGCAGGCGGTCCTGCACTTTGACGGTGACGCTGCTACGAGTCGCCGTTTTGAAGCCCTGAGCTTCGGCGACAATCTTGTAATTCCCCGGACGCAACGGCGGCGAGGCATACTCTCCTGAGCCGTTGCTTTGCGTTTTGGCAATCGCGTTGGTATCGGTTTCAGTAAACGTGACACTTGCTGAAGGAACGCCAGCCCCCTGGCTGTCACGCACGCTGCCGGCGATTGTTCCCGTATCCACCTGTGCAACAACGGCTGTAAGACTGAACGACCACAGCCAACAGACAACAAGTATGCGAAGTCTTTTCATAAGAAGTCCCCTGGATTCGGCCGGACGATTCGCAAGAATTAAATCATTAACGGAAGTAAAAAGA
>Ga0207689_10000685_pt1 | contig 32339 bp, 32 predicted proteins | sample KBSMisM52_FD_184312 | JGI IMG/M metagenome (GOLD analysis project Ga0207689, IMG submission 184312) | Miscanthus rhizosphere microbial communities from Kellogg Biological Station, Michigan, USA - KBS Miscanthus M5-2 (SPAdes) (version 2) | ecosystem: Host-associated > Plants > Roots >...
CAGCCGGGATCCGCGCTTCGCGCATCCCCTGCACGGTCGTCACGTTGCCGAGGCGCTTGGCCATCTTCGCCCCCTCGGTCAGCAAAAATGCCCCATGGCACCAAAAGCGGGAGAACGTGTGCCCGGTTGCCGCCTCTGATTGCGCGATCTCGTCCTCGTGGTGCGGGAAGATGAGGTCGATGCCGCCGGCGTGGATGTCGAGCGTCTCACCCAACAGATCGATCGCCATCGCCGAGCACTCGAGGTGCCACCCCGGGCGGCCGCGTCCCCAGGGGGAATCCCACGCTGCACCGGTCGCTTCGTCGTTCGGCGTGGCCGCTTTCCAGAGCGCGAAGTCCTGGGCGTTCTCCTTCGAATAGTCGTCTTGAGCGACGCGTGCTCCGACCCGAATTTCGCGCTTGTCGAGTCGCGACAGGCGGCCGTATTCGGGGAATCGACTGATCGCGAAGTACACCGAGTGATCCTCGGCCTGATACGCCACGCCTCGCTCGATCAACTGCTCGACCAGACGGATCATCTGCGGGATGTAGTCCGTCGCCTTCGGGTAGACCTCCGCCGATTCGATCCGGAGATACTTCCGGTCCGCGTGGAAGATCTCGGTGACCGGCTCGGTCACCTCGCGAATGGTTTTTCTCTGCTCGTGCGCGCGGCGGATGATCTTGTCGTCGACGTCGGTCAGGTTCATGACCTGGCGGACCTTCCAGCCGTGCATCCGCAGCGCCCGGCGGAGGAGATCGACGAACAGAAACGTCCGGAAATTCCCCAGGTGCGCCGGATTGTAGACCGTCGGGCCGCAACTGTAGATGCGCACGCTTTCGCCGTCCGCCGGAGCAAAAGGCTCCACCGACCGCGACATGGTGTTGTAGAGACGGAATTCAGGCGAGGGCATCAAACCGTGCTGAGGCGAATCGGGGCCGCGGATGGGGGCGACCCGGCTCGTGAATGCTAGACGCGCTCGAATGGTCGGTCAACAAAACGCGACTCGGCGACGCGTGCCCGACTGGTCTGAGCGTCCTGCAATTGGCCATCGCGCAGGATCACGACGCGCCGAGCGAGGTGCCGCGCGAGATCGACGGAATCCGCGACGACGAGCGCCGCCCCTCCCCGCTCGCTCTCGTTCGCCAGCCATCGACGGACCCGCGCCAACTCGAGCGCGGGAAAGTCGCGCAGGTCGATGAGGTGGAGCATCGGCCCGTGTGACGGTTCGCGCCGCCAGAGCTGTTCCGCGGTCATGTAATAGCCGGCGCACCGAGCAGCCGCGGCGCGCGAGTCGTCGCCGAACCGCTGCACGATCCCCGCGTCGACGGAGAGGAGGCCGGCGATGCACAGAAGCAGCGTGGATCGCCCCGAGCCGGGCGCGCCGACGATCGCCGCCGCCTCGCCGCGCTCGACTTGTAGGTCGACGCCTCGCAAAACCGAGATCGCGCCGGAACACGAACCTGCACCGGCGGTGAACCGCTTATGGAGACCGATGACCTCGAGCGCCGGCGACACGCTCACCGATAGCGCCCAACGCCCACACTCCCGTCATCAGCTCATCCCGCGCACCATCAAAACCGCAATTGGAGTCTGACCCCATCTTTTAAATGGGGTCTGACCCCATCTGGCGGGATTATGCTGCGCTGCGGGATCGTCCGCTTGCCTCGGCGTCGGTGACGATGTCGAACTGAGCTCCGGGCGGCGCAATCACGCCGCCACCGGGCGCGGGGACACGGAGGACGAGGGCCCGTTCGCGGGTGGTTCGACGGAAGCCCTGGCCCTCGTAAATCCGGCTGATCAGAATGCGCCGCACGATCACCATGAGCGTGACGAGGGTCGGCAACGCGACGATGAGGCCCAATCCGCCGAGCAACTGTCCGATGATCAGCACGGACATGATCGTGAGCACCGGAGGCAAGTCCACCTTTCGCGACATCACGAGTGGCGAGACGATGTTCCCCTCGATGAGGTGGATGACCACGCCGAGTCCGACGACCAGCATCGCGTGGCCGAGTGGGCTGAATGCGTGGTAACCCTGACCCGTCAGCACGAAGAGCGCGGGCAACGTGGTCGAGAGGAGCGTGCCGAAGAACGGAACGATCGCCACCAGGCCGGTGAAGATTCCGAACGGCAGCCAGAAGGGAACGTCGAGCAGCCAGAGGCCGACAGCGGTCAATGCGCCGAGGAAGCTCATCGCCAGCAGCTGACCGACGATGTACGAGCGAAGCGAATCCGCCAGCTCCGAGAGAACGTCGCGAACCAGATCGCGGTGAATCGGCGGGAAGAGCGCGATCAGCCACTCGCGATAGAGCGCCGGGTGCACGGAGAGATAGATCGCCATCACGCCGACGGCGAAGATGTTGATCGCCACGTGCACGATCTCGAACACGCGTGTCGGGATGCTTCCGAACATGCCGCTCAATTGATCGTAGGCGGCGATCAGTGTGCGATGCTCTCCCTTCGAGCCGACGAGTTCATGCAGCCCGGGCAAGCGATCGGCGAGACTGTCGATCCCCGACTCCCATGCGGCAATGAAGCGAGGAAGATCCTGGATGAGCTGGCGCGTCTGATCGACGACAGGCGGCACGAGCACGAACGCCAGCAGAGCGACGGCGCCCAGCGAACCGAGAATCGCAATCGTGAGAGAAAGACGCTCGCCCAGCTTCGTTCGCCGTTGAATCCAGTCGGCGACCGATCCCAGGTAGAGGGAGATCAAAATGCCGAGCATCAACAGCACCAAAACCTGAGCGACGGTCTTGAACAGCCAGAGGAGCAGGACTGTCAGGACCGTCGCGGTCAGGATTGGCGCGAACTTGAAGCGCCGCGGTTGTTCGCTATTCACTAGCCTTTCTTCTCGCTCGTCGCGTCCTCGATCTCGGCGTGAACGGTTTCTTCGTCCTGCACACCGGCGCCGAGCGCTTTCTTCTCGGGGGACCCGGCGGGAAGCATTCCCATCTTCTGCTTCAGCGCGAGCAGTTGCATGTCGACCGTACCCGCCACCGCGCCACGCTCGAGCTGCTTGAAGTCTTGTGCAAGTCGGTCGCCGGTGAACTCTTCCTCGATCTCGATCGACGCCTTGAGCTGACGCTCGTTGGTCTCGATGCGCTCTTCCATGCGAGCGAACGCTTCGAACGCCGATTTCTCGGAGAGCGACGACATCGTCTCGGCGATGCGCTTCTGCGCCTGGGCACGACGCTGCCGCGCGATGAGCAGGTTCTTCTTGCGCTTCGCCTCTTCGATCTTGTCGTTGAGATCGCGCAACGAATTCTTGAGCTTTTCCGTCTCGAGACGATGCTGCTCCCACGTCTGCTCGAGTTGCTGGCCGTGCGATCCGTGCTCGCCCTGGCGGAGGATCGCCTGTTTGGCGAGATCGTCGCGCCCTTCCTTGATGGCGAGCATCGCTTTCTGCTCCCAGTCCTGCGCCTGTTTGTACTCGGCGTCGGCTTGGTCGCGAAGACGCTTCTCATCAGCGATCGCCGTGGCGACCTGCTGCTTCGCCTTGGCGAGCTGCGAGCGCATGTCGACGAGGATCTGATTCAACATCTTCTCGGGATCCTCGGCCCGAGAGATCAGATCATTGATGTTCGAGCGCAGCAGGCTCGAAAGTCTATCGAAGATGCCCATGGATTAGTGTGCCTCGCGGTACGTGCCGAGCTCGCGAAGGTGGGACGCGAGCGCGACCGTGATGCTCTCGTAGGCGGCGAGGAATTCCTCATAGTCGAGGTGCGACAGCTCGAGCGCCTCTGTCATGACGATCGAGTCCTGCTCAATGCCATACGATCCGTGCACGAGGTCCGTAGCGTTCAGCTCGAGCAGGCGACGGCTCAATGTTGCCAGGGCCTCGGCTTTCGTGGGCAGCGTCATCACTTTGACGCGCAGCAGCACGTTGGGCGGCGAGTAGTGCACGACGACGCTGAAATCCAGCTCGCCGCTGGGCCGGACGATCCAGAGTCCCGGCTCTACCTCGGAATAGCTCGCCCCGTCGGCACTGAGCCGATTGAGAAAGCTTTCGATGTCTTCTTTGGTCAACATCGCGGGTCCTTTTGCGCGGATGGCTGTTGAACCTACGGATAACCGCCGGGGACGTTTCAGAACGACTCACTCTGTCGCCTAAGCTACGGCGCGTGAAGGGGCTGGGCGAGGGTTCGCTCAGCCGCGCTTGATCTGAACGAGTCTTTCCCTCGCGAGGCGACGGCCAGTCGGGGTAGCGGCCAAGCCGCCGCCCGCAGTCTCCCGATAGCGCACGTCCATCTCGCGGCCGATCTCTCCCATGGTATCGATGACTTCGTCGGCCGGGATCGCGAACTCGATGCCGGCGATGGCCATTTCAATCGCGGCGAGTGCGATCGCGGCACCCGTTGCGTTGCGGAAGACGCACGGAAGCTCGACCAGCCCGCCGAGCGGATCGCAGACGAGACCGAGCGTGCCTTGCTGCGCCAACGCGACGGCATGCGCGACCTGCCGCGGACTTCCGCCGACCATCTCCGTTCCGGCTCCCGCAGCCATTCCGGCCGCGGCGCCGGTTTCCGCTTGGCACCCACCCTCGGCGCCCGACAACGACGCGCGCTCGGCGATCACGGCACCGATGAGCCCCGCCGTCGCGAGTGCGTCCACGAGCTTTTCGTCAGAGAGCCCGCGCGACGACGCGAGGCCGGTGATCACTGCCGGTAGCACACCGGCGCCGCCCGCGGTTGGTGCGGCGACGATCACACCCATCGCCGCGTTCACCTCCTGTACGGCGAGCGCCCTTGCGAGCACGTCACGAAAGAGCGTTCCGGCGAGCGGACCCGGCGGACCGTGCGCAAGTTTGGCGGCGTCGCCACCCACGAGCCCCGACGCCGACTTCAAATCGCCTGTGAGACCGCGCTCGACCGCACCCTTCATGACGGTAAGTGCGCGATGCAAAATGTCGCGGATCTCACCGACGGGACGTCCCTGATCGTCACTCTCCGTCTCCAGCGCGAGCTGTGAGAGGGGAATTCCGCGTGTCGTGGCGTCTCGGACTGCCTCGGCGAGCGAGCGATACATTGATTAAGCGGAAACCTTGTCGAGACGGAACGCCCAACGCACCCACGGCAGCGTGCGGATGTGGTCGCGCACTCGCTCATCGGGATATTCGTCGAGCTCGATGACCATGAAGGCGTCGCCTCCCTTCTTCTTTCTCGTGAGACGGAGGGTCGCGATGTTGAGGCCGTCCTCAGCGAGCAGGGTGGCGATCCGGGCGATGGATCCGGGGACGTCTTCGGCGACGAGCACGATCGTGTGGTAGTTGCCGGAGACTTCGACGGGGAATCCGTCGATCTCGGTGACGAGCACCCGACCCGCGCCGAGCGACGACCCGAGCATCACGGCCTTTCGGTCGGCACGTTCGACGGTGATGCGCACGCTATTCGGATGCGCTTCCTCGTCGAGTGTGGTCTTGTCGAAGGTGTAGTCGAGGCCCTCTCGCTCCGCGATCTCGAGTGCTGTGCGAATCCGGTCGTCGTCGGGGCGAAAGCCCATCAATCCGGCTACGATCGCCTTGTCGGTGCCGTGTCCTTCGCCCGTCCGAGCGAACGATCCGTGCAGCTCGATGAGCGCACGTTCGGGCGTGCCGCCGACCAGTCCCCGCGCAAGAAGTCCGAGTCGGCAGGCACCCGCGGTGTGCGAGCTCGACGGACCCACCATCACGGGCCCGATGATGTCGAGGAGCGAGACCATCGTCGAAAGATATCTACGACGGCCCCTTCACCGTGAGCACACCGTGAGCACACCGTGGCGCTGCGTGCCCGCGGGCGGACGTTCCAAATCACCGGGCAGAATCGTCCTACATCATCGCCCAACGGACGAGCGCGATGGAGAACGACCAGCCGGTACAATCCGCGATTCTGTCGCAACGCGCCGCGCCGATCTTGATCGGCCTCGCGGTCACTGCCGTGCTGTTTGCGTTGTACCGGCCGTTTCCGATTGGTGTCGCGCAAGACGATGGGCTGTATATGATCCTCGCGAAAGCGATCAGCACGGGACAGGGCTACCGTTTCATCAACCTTCCCGGAGCGCCGGCGGGCGTGCACTACCCGCCAGGCTACCCGCTTCTGCTCGCAGGATTGTCGTGGCTGAGCGGCGGAATTCCGGGGAATCCGTTCGTGTTCGCGGCGGCCAACATGGTGCTGCTTGGCATCGCGGCGGCATTCGCCTACGTGCTCGCGCGATACCTCGGGATGGGAAGAGCGCTCGCCGCCGCCTGCGTCGCAGCCGGCTTCCTCATGCCGCCGGCGGTCTGGATGATCACCGCCCTCTTCTCCGAACCGATGTGGCTCGCGCTCGCCCTACCGTGGCTTGTGTGGGCAACCGGCAAGGAGCGTCGAGATGAAATCGATGCACCAAGCGCTGTGGCGTTGGGCTTGAGCGCCGGGCTCATCACGCTTGTGCGGACACAGGCGGCAACGCTGGTGCTCGCACTCGTCTTCGTGCTGGCGATTCGACGGCAGTGGAGAGTAGCGAGCATCGTGCTGCTCTCGGCGGCAGCTGTCATGGTCCCATGGCAACTTTGGGTCGGTCACCACGCGGCTGAGATTCCCGCGGCGGTTTCCGCGAAATATGGTCCGTACTTCAGCTGGTTCGTCGAGGGACTCCGTTCCGAGGGACCGCGGCTCGTCACCGCAACCATCGCGCGGAATTTCGTCGCGTCGATCGCGATCGTGCGTGCCTTGCTGGCCCCGGTTGGCCCGCTCTGGCTCGCCACCATAATTATCGCGGCTCCGACTATCGCCGGGGCGTGGCGGCTCGCGCGACGGAGTCCCATCGTCCTGTTCGCGATTGCCGGGCATTTCGCCATCATCATCGCGTGGCCCTTCGAGCCACGACGTTTCATCTGGAGCAGCTGGCCGCTCATGATGTTATGGCTCGTGGCCGGAGCCTTGGAGTTGTGGGAGCAGGCGCAGCGCGTGCGTTCCCTTCCGGCGCCCGATTTCAAACCGTGGCGGGTGGCAAGGCCACTCGTGCTCGTCGACCTCGGAATTCTCGCGCTGAGTGCCGCCGGCACGAGCGCGGTGATGCTACGTTCGGGCGCCCACCGCGGAATTGCCATGGGGCAGGCTCGGCGAATCGGCCCGACGGTGGAGTGGGTCGGTCAGCACACCCCGCCGGGAACCCTCGTCGCGAGCGACGACGAAACAGCAGTGTTCCTGTATACCGGGCGGCCGGCTGTTCCGGTCGCAAGCTTCGGTGCAGCGGAGTACGGGCGCGGCGAAGGGTCGAGCCGCGACGTCTTCGATGGAATCGTCGGCGCGTATCATCCGGCGGTCGCGATTGTTTCGTGGGAAAGGTCGGTCCAAGCCGTTGCTCGTATGACTCAAGGGTCGCGGCCTCTCTACCGCCCACTGGGTCGCACGCAGGTCGGCGTCGTCTTCGCAGTCAATCCCTAACCGGCTTTCTTTCGCCGCACTCCGACGAGCGGCTTCAAATACTGGCCCGTGTACGACGCGTCGATGCTCGCGACGTGCTCCGGCGTTCCCGACGCGACGACCGATCCGCCGCGCGTCCCGCCCTCGGGTCCGAGATCGATGATCCAATCCGCCGTCTTGATCACGTCGAGATTGTGCTCGATCACCAGCACCGTGTTGCCCCGATCGACGAGACGATGCAACACGTCGAGCAACACGCGCACGTCCTCGAAGTGCAAGCCGGTTGTCGGCTCGTCGAGGATATAGAAGGTGCGTCCCGTGTCCCGCTTGGAGAGCTCCGTCGCCAACTTCACGCGCTGCGCTTCACCGCCCGAGAGCGTCGTCGCGCTCTGGCCAAGGTGGATGTAGCCAAGGCCGACGTCGGCGAGCGTCTGCAGCTTCTGCGAGATGCGCGGCTGGTTCTGGAAGAACTCCAGCGCGTCGTCCACCGTCTGCTCCAGCACTTCGGAGATCGACAGTCCGCGGAAACGCACCTCGAGCGTCTCGCGATTGTACCGTTTGCCTTTGCACACCTCGCACGGCACGTACACGTCGGGGAGGAAGTGCATCTCGATCTTCACGAGGCCGTCGCCCTGGCAGGCTTCGCAGCGACCACCCTTCACGTTGAACGAGAAGCGGCCCGGCCCATACCCCCGGATCTTCGCCTCGGGCAACTCGGCGAACAGCTCGCGGATCGGCGTGAAGAGTCCCGTGTACGTCGCCGGGTTGGAGCGCGGCGTGCGGCCGATCGGGCTCTGGTCGATGTCGATGACCTTGTCGATGTGCTCGAAGCCCGTGATCCGGCGGTGCGCCCCGGGAATGACGCGCGCGCGATAGAAGTGACGCGCGAGCGACCGGTGCAGGATGTCTTCGATCAACGTCGATTTGCCCGAGCCGGAGACGCCCGTCACCGACACGAAGAGCCCGAGCGGAATCTCGACGTCGAGATTGCGCAGGTTGTGCTCGCGCGCGCCCTCGATGCGAATCGACTTGCGTGCGTCCGGCATCCGCCGCGTCTTCGGCGTCGGAATCGACATCTCGCCGCTCAGGTACTTCCCGGTGATCGAGGCCTCGTTGCGCGCGATCTCGTCCACCGTGCCGACGGCGATGACTTCGCCGCCGTGCTTCCCAGCGCCCGGCCCGAGATCGATCACGTGGTCCGCGGCGCGCATCGTCTCTTCGTCGTGCTCGACGACGATCACCGTGTTGCCGAGGTCGCGAAGCTGTTCGAGGGTGGCGAGCAGCCGCGCGTTGTCGCGCTGATGTAGTCCGATGGATGGTTCGTCGAGGATGTAGAGCACCCCGACCAGTCGCGACCCGATTTGCGTGGCGAGTCGGATGCGCTGCGCCTCGCCGCCCGACAACGACTCGGCGGCACGGCCGAGCGTGAGGTAATCCAGGCCGACATCGACGAGGAAACGCAGGCGCTCGCGAACTTCCTTGAGAATCGGACCGGCAATCTCGGGATCGAGCCCGGGCCGGCCGTCCTGGCGGATCGGAACGCCCTCGAAGAAGCCGAGCGTTTCCGTCACCGGCCATTCTACGATCTCACCGATGCTCTTGTCCTGCACCGTGACCGACAGCGCTTCTCGTTTGAGACGCCGGCCGCTGCACTCGTCGCACGGCACCTCGATCATGAACTCCTGGAGCTCGAGTCGGATCGTGTCCGACTCGGACTCCTCGTATCGGCGCTCGATGTTGTTGAGCACCCCTTCCCATTCCGTGCTCTCGGACGACGCGCCCGCCCGCTTGGCGCGCGACTCCTTCGCGGTGCCGTAGAGAATCGAGTCGCGCACCGACTTGGGCAGCTCACCCCACGGCGCGTTGAGGTCGAACTTGAGCTGACGCGCCAGCGCCGGCAGCACGATCTTCCGCAAATACCCGCTCGGCTCCCCCCACGGCAGGATCACGCCCTCGAGAATCGAGATGCGCGGGTCGCCGAGGATGAGCTCTTCGCTCACCTGTCTACGCGTGCCGAGTCCGCCGCACTTCGGGCACGCGCCGAACGGAGAGTTGAACGAGAAATGCCGCGGCTCGAGCTCGGGGAGCGAGATGCCGCACGACGGACAGCCGTAGCGCTCCGAGAACATCTCCTTCGCGTCGGACTGCGCGTTCACGATCTCGACGACACCATCTGCCAATTTCAAAGCAGTCTCGATCGAATCGGCGACGCGGCCGCGGTCTTCCGTTCGCACCACGAGCCGGTCAACCACGACTTCGATCGTGTGGTTTTGCCGGCGATTGAGCTTGGGTGGCGACGCGACTTCGATCAGCTCACCGTCGACGTACGCGCGGATGAACCCCTGCTTACGCACCGACTCGAACAACTCACGGAACTCACCCTTTCTTCCTTGCACCAGCGGCGCGCGCACCTCGATGCGCGTGTCGCGCGGCCAGGTGAGCACGATATCGGCGATCTGCGCCGCGCTCTGTCGTTGTACGGGTCGGCCACAGTTTGGGCAATGCGGCACGCCGGCCCGCGCCCAGAGCAGACGGAGATAGTCGTAGATCTCCGTGACGGTGCCGACGGTGGAACGCGGGTTGTGGCCGGCGGTCTTCTGTTCGATCGAGATCGCGGGTGACAACCCCTCGATCGAATCGACGTCGGGCTTCTCCATCAAGCCGAGGAACTGTCGCGCGTACGCGGACAACGACTCGACGTAGCGACGCTGGCCTTCCGCGTAGATCGTGTCGAAGGCGAGCGACGACTTTCCCGAGCCCGACAAACCGGTGATGACCGTCAGTTTGTCGCGCGGGATCGTGACGTCGAGGTTCCGAAGATTGTGCTCCCTCGCGCCGCGAACAATCAGCGAGTCTTCTGCCATAGCCAGGGAAAGCTGAGGCTCGGACCGGGTGCGGACAAGTCTGCTATATTGGGCCATGCCTCACACCGACGCCGTCGTCGTTCTCACTACGGTCGCTTCCGATGAGGAGGCGGTGAAATTCGTCCGCACGTTGCTCGAGCGACGTTTGATTGCCTGCGGCACCTTGGTTCCCGGCGCCCGCTCCCTCTACCGCTGGCAGGGAAAAATTGCCGATGAGCGGGAGGTAGTCGTCATGTTGAAGACCCGATCGGCGCGGATCGAGTCGCTTCGCGTTGCCTTCGCGGAGCTTCATCCCTACAAGGTTCCCGAGCTTCTCGCGCTTCCAGTGGAAGCGGGCCTCGACAAGTATCTCGAGTGGATCAACGGCGAGACCACGTTAGCCCTCACATAACGCCGCTGCGCGCTGGAGTAGTTAGCCGCGCCTTGCTCGGCGGCCTCGTTGTCGTCGCTTGGCTGGCCGGCCTGGTCCTTCTCGTCGAGCGTGAATACTTCCGCCCCCGCGCCGAACGCCTCGCCGCCGCGGCAGCGCGTGTCGCTCCAGGCGCCGTCTTCTACGGGGTGATGCAGGGGCGCCGCCAAGTCGGCTTCGCGTCGTCCACGGTCGATACGACGCAGCTCTCGATCACCCTCAACGATTATTTCGTCGCCGAACTGCCGATCGGCGGTAAGCCGCGACGGGCGACGGCTCGAACGAGCGCTACACTGTCCCGCGCTCTCCGCCTGACGAGCTTCGATCTCTCGATCGAAAGCGAAGGTGCGCCGATCTCGGCGACCGGTACTGTCGAGAGCGACACCGCACTCATCCTGACGATCACGTCGGGGACGGAGAGGCCGGAAATCCGGCGCGTCCCGCTCAATGGACCACTGCTTCTTCCGACCCTCGTCCCGATGGTTGTGGCGCTCGTCGAGCAGCCCAAGGTCGGAAAGCGATACGTGCTCCCAGTGTTCGACCCCGCATCGATGGCGCCGAAGGACGTGGCATTCAACATCCGCGCCGAGTCGCTCTTCGTGCTCGCCGACAGCTCCGTGTTCGATTCGACCGGGCGGCGGTGGCACGGTGTGCGGCCGGACACGGTGCGCGGCTGGAACGTGGTGGCCGAGGCGCCCGGCGCGTTCACCGGTTGGGTAGACGATCAAGGCAGGATTCTCCGGACCACGCAGCTCGGCTTCCGTCTCGAGCGACTGCCTTATGAAGTCGCGTTCGAGAATTGGCGGAACGACAGCACTCGTCTCTCGGTCACCGACGATCGCGATATTCTCGAAACGACGGCGATCGCGGCCAACAAACGTCTCAAGGGACGTGTCGACGCGCTCAGCGTTCGACTGCGCGACGTCGATTTGACGGGATACGATCTGGACGGCCAGCGCCAGCATCTCATCGGCGACACGTTGATCGTGCGGCCGAACCGCGACGAAGCGCTTGTTGCCGATTACAAGCTGCCGGGCGGCCGACAGCGTGACCCGGAGAACACGCGGTCCGAAGCGCTGATTCAAAGCAACGACCCCCGAATCGTGCAGCTTGCCTGGAGGATTGCCGGCGACAGAAAGCGCGATCCGAGCGTCCGAGATCCACGAATCGTCGCCGAGCGCATCAACACCTGGGTGCACGACTCGATCAGGGCTCGGGTGACTTTTGGCGTCCCAAGCGCACTTCAGGTACTGCAAACGCGCACCGGGGACTGTAACGAACACACCCAGCTTTTCGTCGCTTTAGCACGCGCGGTGGGCCTGCCGGCCAGGATCGCAGCCGGCCTCGCGTACGTGGACGGCAAATTCTATTACCACGCGTGGCCGGAAGTTCTTCTCAACGATTGGGTTGCGGTTGACCCGACCTTTGGCCAGTTCCCCGCCGACGCGGCCCATCTCCGCTTCGTCGTGGGAGGTCTGGCCCGCCAAACCGAGCTGCTCCGCCTGATGGGAAACCTCAAGATCGATGTTTTGTCGGTGAACGAAGCGATTCGCCCGTCCGAAGGGCAGCGATGATCAAGCTCACCAATCTCACCAAGCGGTACGGCAACTTCACCGCGGTCAACTCGATCAATCTCGAGGTGCCGCGGGGCGAGCTGTTCGGCTTTCTAGGCCCGAACGGCGCCGGAAAGACGACGACCCTTCGTATGATCGCCGGGATTCTGCGTCCGACGAGCGGAACCGTGGAAATCGGTGGCGTCAACATCGTTTCCGAGCCGGTGGCGGCGAAGAGCAAAATGGGGTTCATCCCCGACCGCCCCTTCATATATGAGAAGCTGACCGGCGCCGAGTTTCTGCGATTCGTCGCCGGACTGTATGGCCAGAAAGGCCCCGAGATCGAGCACCGCGCGCGTGAGCTGCTGGCGCTCTTCGACCTCGAGGAGTGGCGCGACGAGCTCGTCGAGAGCTACAGCCACGGGATGCGCCAGAAGCTGATCATCTCGAGCGCGTTAGTGCATCGGCCAGAAGTGATCGTCGTCGACGAGCCGATGGTCGGGCTCGATCCCAAGGCGGCACGGATCCTCAAGGATCTCTTTCGCGAGTACACGCGACGCGGCCACACGGTGATGATGTCGACGCACACGCTGGAGATCGCCGAAGGGATGTGCGATCGCATCGCGATCATTCAGAGCGGCGTCATCCGCGCCGCCGGCACGATGGCCGACCTCCGCGCCACCGCGGAATCCGGAACCATGGGTCTCGAGCAGATCTTCCTGAGGCTCACCGGTGAGAACGCGGCGCGCGAGCTGGTCGATGTCCTCGACGCCTAGCGCGCTCCCCGCGCTCGGGGTGGTCGAGCGCTCGAAACCGCGTGGACTTCCCGACCCGTCGACCGCGCACCTGCTGAGCGTGAAGTGGATTACGGCTCGCGCGCGAAATACCGGCGGCGAAAAAGGACGCGGCGCGCGGATGCTCTTCCTCGGCGCGTTTGCCCTCGGGTTTTGGGCGTTCGTTTTCCTGATGCTCTTCCGGCTGCTCCGCTACTTCCGTGGCGTCGCCGAGATCGGGCCGCTCATCGCCGGTAAACTGCTCGGCCTGATCCTGGCCGGTTTCTTCTCGATCCTGCTGTTGTCGAACGTGATCACGGCGCTCTCGAGCTTCTTTCTGGCGCGCGATCTCGATCTGCTTGCGTCGGCGCCGGTAGACTGGTTCAAACTTTACGTATCGCGGCTCGTGGAGACGCTCATTCACTCGAGCTGGATGGTGCTGGTGATGGCGGTGCCGATGTTCGTCGCCTACGGCATCGTGTACTCGGGCGGGCCGCTTTATCCGCTCGTCATCCTGGCGACGTTCCTGCCGTTCCTGATCATCCCAACGGTGATCGGTAGCGCGATAACCCTGCTCCTCGTCACCGTTTTTCCGGCGAGACGGGCCCGGGACATCCTGAGCGTCATCGCGGTGCTTGCGGCGGGTGCGATCGTCATCCTGTTCCGGTTGGTACGCCCGGAGCGGCTGGCGCGGCCCGAGGGGTTTCGCTCACTGGTGGACTTCATCACGATCCTGCGCGGCCCGACATCACCGTTCCTGCCGAGCGAGTGGATGCAGCACGCGGTGATGTCCTGGCTCAACGGGCGGCCGCAGCTTCTTCCCTACTACCTGCTCTGGTCAACGGCGGCGGCGGCAATCGTCATCGGCGCGGTCATCCATCGACTGTTCTACGCTTGGGGATTCAGCAAGGCGCAGGAAAGCGCGCAGCGCTTCGCCAAGCAGGGGGTCATGGCGCGGATCGGCCATTTCGTGCTGTCGCCGCTGAGCGTGGTGCGGCGAGAGCTCGTCCTCAAGGAAGTTCGCGTCTTTTTTCGCGACAGCACCCAGTGGTCGCAGCTGATCCTGCTCGCCGTACTGGTCGTCGTGTACGTCTTCAACATCCGGTTCCTGCCACTTCGCGGCGAAGGAGTGACGTTCTTTCTCGTGAACGTCGTACCCTTCCTGAATCTCGTGCTCGCCGGTTTCGTGCTCGCCTCGATCGCCGCGCGGTTCATCTTCCCCGGCGTCAGCCTCGAAGGGCGGACCTTCTGGCTCCTCCGATCGAGCCCGCTGCCGATGTACGAGCTCCTGTGGTCGAAGTTCTGGGTCGGAACACTTCCCTTGCTCATTCTCGCGCTGCTCATCGTCGGCGTGACGGACTATCTGCTCCAGGTGAGTGAATTCATGATGGTCGTGTCCGTGCTCTCCATCACGTTCATGACGCTCGCGATCGCCGGATTGGCGGTCGGTTTTGGGACGCTGTTCCCGCAGTTCGAGACGGAGAACGCGGCGCAGATCCCAACGTCGTTCGGCGGTCTCGTGTTCATGATGAGCGCCATTGCGGTGATCGGCGGCGTGGTGATGCTCGAGGCGAAGCCGGTCTATTCGTACCTCAGCGCGCGCGCCTTTGGCACGGACGCCGACCCCTTGCAAATGACGGTGGGTTTCGCGCTGGCCGCGGCGCTATGCGCGACGGCGACTGTGGTCCCGATCACAATTGCCCGACGTCGTTTGGAGGTTCTGGAGCGATAAATCGGCCGATGTGACGGCCGGTCGTCTGCTTGGGTCGTTCATGCCGGATTCCCACTGCGCCTCGGGATCCGTTCGTTCGCTCAGCAGGCTCGCTCTCCCTAATGAGCGGGCAGACCCAGGGGCAAATCCCCACCTCCGGAGGACGTTCCACATGAAGCGTTTTGCATTCGTTGCGGCCGCGCTGTTGTTGGTCGCCGGCACCAAGCTGCACGCGCAGGGTGCCACCAAGGACACCACCAAGAAGGCCGCTGCGACCGCCAAGTCGGCGGCGAAGAGCGCCGAGAAGTCGGCCGCGACCGCTCAGGGCGCTGCGAAGACGGCTGAGAAGGCGGCCAGCACCGCCTCGGGCGCCGCGAAGTCCGCTGAGAAGTCCGCCGCCAAGGCGAGCGACGCTGCGGCTTCCACCACGACTCCGAAGAAGTCGTCGGGCAAGAAGGGTGGTAAGAAGGGAACGGCGAAGAAGGATACGACTTCTACTAAGAAGCCATAACGTCCGAGAAGCCATACCCTCGGCCGCGGCAACACGCCGCAGCTCAGGCGGGCAGTCGGCTTCCGCAGTTCGCGCAGAAATGCGCGTCTCGCACGACAGGTGTGCCGCACACGGCACACCTGTCGTGTTTTTTCTCCCCCGCCCGGTACGCGCGCACCGCGGCCTCGATCTCCTCGTCGATCGCCGCTTGGTCCGCCGCCCCGGAAGGAGCCTGCTTCGCGCGGTGTGCACCGAAAAAGATCGGATAGAGCACGAACGCCAAAGCTCCGACGGCGAGGACTGTCCCAATGACGAGTGCGATCATGTAACGACGCGCGTTGTCGGGAGCATCACCATCAGTCCGCCCAAAACCATCACGAGACCACCCGCCCATACCCACGCGACCAGTGGATTGAACGCAATCCTCAGCTGGGCGATGTCCGAACCCTGCATTCGCCGAATGTCGGCGGGCAGGACATATGTATCGAGCAGCGCGGTCGAATGGATGCCGGCTTCGATGGTAGGCGCGAAGAGGGGATTTCCTGCGACGTCGCGGTAGGTGCGTTTCTCACTCGTGATGAGGCCGACGCGCTTGCCGTCACGATAAGTATCCAGGGCGAGGATCGCGACGACGTGGTCGGCGCGGTCGAATTGCGAAACGCCCTGACTGACGAACCGCCAGAGGTGGCCGAACGGATCGGTTGTCTCATAGGACTGCCCGGTCTTCAAGGTCGCGTCGGACTGGCGCGCGAGCGGCAGCCCAACGAACGCGGCAAGCGTCATGACGATGCCCGCGTGCGCGACGTAGCCGCCGTAGCGGTGAGGCTTACTCGTTCCGCTGTCCAAATCCGCGACGTCCTTCAAGTCCCGAAGCCGCGCGCCAACCAGGTAGACCGTCATGCCCGCGGCGAGGAAGAAGAACATCGAGAGCCACGTTCCGATCGCCGACTGCGCGGAAGACGCTTCGCTCTGGCCGGCGCGCGTGCTAAACGCCGCAAAGACCGAGAGCAGAAAGCTCGCGCTGACCAACGCCACATTCCATTTGCCCAGTCCGCGGAGTCCTCGGCCGAAAAGATGGAGCGAAACCGCCATCGTCAGCCACGGGAAGATCGACGGATTCTTGATTGCGTCCGCAGCCCAATACCGACTGCCCGTGCTCTCCGGCACGACGTACGCAGCGCGTATTCCAAGCACGATCGCGACCGTCAGTAAGAACCACGCGAAGAGCGTCCAGCGTCGGATCGAGTCGAGTAGCCCCGCATCGAGGCGTCGGGTGAGCAGCGCGGCGATCGCGAAGCTAAAGGGCAACGCCGTGGCGGCGTAGGCGAGATAGAGACTCGGCTGATGCAGCGCCATCGCCGGGTTCTGGAACCGCGGGTCCAAACCGCGCCCGTCGAGCGGGGTGATCTCACCACGCGCGAAAGGATTCGCCGCGAAGCAGGTCGTCGCCAGCACGAACAGGAGGATTGCCGACACCGTACCTGTCACCCACGGCACGATCTCGCTGCCGCGGCGCCGGCCGGCCGCGACGCCAATGGTGCCGAACAAAGAGAGCACGAGTGCCGAGAGGAGCAACGCGCCCGCTCGTCCGCTCCACAAGGCAGTGAAGGTGTAGACGCGGGGCGTGAGCTGGCTGATATGGGCGGCTACGTACTCAAACGACAAGTCGCGCGACAGCAGAGCCGTCCACAATCCGCTGGCCGCCAGCGCGAGCATCGCGAACGTTGCGTACAGCGCGCGCACACTGCTGGTGATCAGGTCGTCGCGGCGAGCGATCGCGCCGGCATAGGAAACTCCGGTCGACCAGCCCGCCATTAGAAGGGCGACCCAGAGCGCGAGCTCGCCGATGGTCGTCAATGGCCGGCGGTCATGGCTTCGTGTGCTGCGACAGCGCTGCTCCCGCGGCCATGCCCAACGCGTCCCATGTGAGATCTTTGAAGCTGAAGTCGCCGCCGGCACGACGGTCGTGAATCTCTTTGCCGATGCTCACGCCGGCGGTCAGCCCCGTCGCTCCGGCGAGGGATGACGACTTCGACATTCCAGCGGCACGCATGCCACTGAACGAGGCACTTTGGACGAACGCCGCGACGAAGAAGTGCTTCATCTTGTCCGCGGCCAACCACCGGTCGCCGCCCGGGTGTTCGTCGCCGAAATGCAGTGTGAACAACAGGACTAGACCGCGCATTACGCTACGCTCCTCGCTCGTGGCCCCGTGCCGATTCCCAATCGCTCGAGCTCTCTACCAATGAGGACCAACGCGCGGTCCAACAGCCGCGGATGATCGCCTTGATGAATCCAACTACTGGCTCCCGACGGATGCGGCAGCGGAATCGTGGTTGAACGCCCGCCGGCGTGCTCGACCTCGTGCGCCTTACCGATCAGCCGTTCGAGCGGTTCGTTCGGGAGGAAGCGCGTGATCGCCAGACGTCCGACGGGGATGAGCAACGTTGGACGAATGATCCGCAGCTCGGCGTCGAGCCAGACCGCGCACGCTTCCTGTTCCGAGGGCGACGGAACTCGGTCGCCGCGACCGTTCGGACTCGGCCCGGGAAAACACCGCGTGATCGCGGCAATGTAGACGCGGGCGCGCGCCGTCTCTTCGTCGACACCCGCTCGCGCGAGCCATCGGAACAGCGTCTTTCCCGCTCGCCCCGCGAACGGCTTGCCGCCCGCCGCTTCGACCTTGCCGGGCGCCTGGCCGACGAGCATCGCCTTCGGCCGGCGCGCGTGGGAGAGGATCGGCGTCACGCCGGCGGGATGTCCGCACAGACGACAATCGGCAAGCGCACGACAGTGCAAATCCAATCGCGACCGCATCAGACGGCCGCCGGCACGTCTCGCGCCCAACCGATCGCGGCGCGCACCGCGCGCTCCCAGCCGTGGATCAGGTTTTTCGCAGTGTCGCGATCCATGCGCGGCTCGAAACGCGTAAAGCGGCGCGTCGACAGGAATTCATTCGTGTCGCGCCAAATGCCCGCGCCGAGCCCCGCCAAACCGGCGGCGCCGAGCGCTGTGGTCTCCACCATGTCGGGCCGCTCGACGGGAACGCCGAGCACATCGGCCTGGAATTGCATGAGCCAGTCGTTCATCGTCGCACCGCCATCAACACGAAGTCGCTCGAAGTGCGTTCCGCTCGCCTGCGTCATCGAACCGAGCACTTCCGCGGTTCCATGCGCCATCGCCTCCAACGCCGCACGCACGAGATGGGCGCGGCCGGTTCCGCGCGTCAGTCCAACGATGGTGCCGCGCGCGTTTGGCTCCCAGTGAGGCGCACCGAGTCCGGTGAGCGCCGGAACGAAGTACACCCCGTCGGTGGATTCGATCGAACGCGCCAACGCCTCCGTCTCGCCGGCGCTGCCGATGATGCCAAGTCCATCACGCAGCCATTGCACCGCGGCGCCGGCGATGAAGATCGAAGCTTCGAGCGCGTACACCGGCGCGCCGCGCGCGTCGCACGCGATAGTCGTGAGAATGCCCGGAGCGCCGGCCGGTCGTGTGGTGCCGGCGTTGAGCAAGAGGAACGCGCCGGTGCCGTACGTGTTCTTGCCGGTTCCCGGCTCGTAGCATCCCTGGCCGAACAACGCCGCCTGCTGGTCGCCGGCGACACCCATGATCGGCACTTCAATGCCAAGCACGTCGGCGCGCGTCACACCAAAGTCGCCAAGCGACGTGCGCACCTCGGGCAGCAAGTCCGCCGGCACGCCGAACGTGTCGCACAACTCCGCGCTCCACGCGCGCTTTTCAATGTCGTAGAGCATCGTGCGCGAGGCGTTCGTCGGATCGGTGGCGTGCACGGCGCCGTTCGTGAGCCGCCAAATGAGCCACGTGTCGATGGTACCGGCCGCCAAGTCGCCCGGCGAATATCGCTTCGAGAGTCGCTCGTGTTGGATGAGCCACTCCAGCTTGGTCGCCGAGAAGTACGGATCCGGAACGAGACCGGTGAGCTTCGCGATGCGGTCGGGCGCGAGCTGGGCGCATCGCGCGGCTGTTCGCCGATCCTGCCAGACGATGGCGCGATGGACTGGCCGGCCGGACTCCCGCTCCCAGACGACGATCGTCTCTCGCTGATTCGTGATGCCAATGACATCGGGCTTGGCGCGTGCTCCTTCGATGGCGTCGCGCGCCGCCCCCTTCACGCACTCGAGGATTTCCAGGGCGTCGTGCTCGACTTGTCCGGCTTCCGGGAAATACTGCGGGATCTCGCGGTATCCCCGTCCGGCGACGCGACCGTCCTCGCCGATCATGAGACACGTGGCGCCCGTCGTTCCCTCGTCGATCGCGAGGACGTATTTCACAGTGTGAGATGTCTAAAGTCGTAGGGCGCACGATGCACGCCGCGGTCGCTCACGATCGCCGTGATCAACTCGGCGGGTGTGACGTCGAACGCCGGATTGAAGATGCGGACTTCATCGGGTGCCGTCTGCGCGCCGAAGCCGCGCCGGACCTCGTCGGGAGATCGCTCTTCGATCGTGATCCGCCCGCCGCTGGGCGTCGCCGGGTCGAACGTGCTCCACGGCGCGGCGACGTAGAACGGAATTCCGTGATAGTACGCGGCTACGGCGAGCGAGTAAGTGCCGATCTTGTTGGCGACATCGCCGTTCGCGGCGATGCGATCCGCGCCAACGAGGCACATGTCCACGCGGCCGGAGCGCATCAACGCCGCGGCCGCGCCGTCGACGAGCACGGTCACGGGAATGCCGGCGCGCTCGAGCTCCCAGGCCGTGAGGCGGCTCCCCTGAAGGAGTGGACGCGTCTCGTCCGCATACACTTCGAGACGCTTTCCCTGACTTTTCGCCGCGTAGATCGCGGCCAGCGCGGTCCCGATGCCCGCGGTCGCCAACACGCCGGTGTTGCAGTGCGTGAGGATGCGGCTTCCCTGCTCGATGAGCGACGATCCGTGTTCGCCGATGCGCCGGCACATCGCCTGGTCCTCGGCGAGGATGCGCGACGCTTCGTCGCCTAGCACACGACGCAGGCCGGCAACGTTCGTCGCGGTGTCCGACCGCCGCACGACACGATCGAGCGCCCATGCGAGGTTGACCGCCGTGGGTCGCGTGCCGCGCAAGCGCTCGGCCGCAATGCGGAGCGACTCGCGCGCCGTGGCGAGATCTTGCACATCGTCGGAAAAAGCAAACGACAGCCCCATCGCCGCGGCCACGCCGATGGCCGGGGCGCCCCGAACGGAGAGCGTCGCGATCGCGCTGCAGACTTCGGCCACGGTCCGCAGCTCGCGGTACACCTCGCGAGCCGGAAGGCAGCGCTGGTCGAGAATGCGAACCGCGGAACCATCCTCCGACCATGCGACGCTCTGAATCGGTTGCATGCGCGAAACGTAGGATTCGCGGCTCGCGGGCGAAAGCGACGCGGTCAGTCGTCCGTGCGAGCGCGGCGGCGGCGTTCGGGAAAATGGCGGTCGAGGAACCCGATCAAGGCACGCTCTTCGGGGGAATGGGCCTGACCGCGATTCGCGGCGGTGCGGCGGCGGCGCGGTAATGGGATGGTCTCGTTGTCATCCAGGTACCGCGCAATGACAATCGGGTGGACGTAGGACTTCCGGCAGATCGTCGGTGTGTTCCCCAGCTCTGATGAGACGAGCCGCATGGCCAGCGCCACGTTGCGCTTCGCCTCGCGCTCGGACTGTGCCGGCCCGAGCTCAGCCAGCACCGTCGCCGCCCGCAGGGTCCCTCCCCACGTTCGGAAGTCTTTGGCGCTGTATCGTCCGATCCGTCGTTGGAGGTAGGCGTTGACGTCACGCGCGGTGAGCGCGCGCCACTGCTTGCCGCGCCGGTATGTGAACAACCGACGTCCGGGCGTGCGCGCCTGCCGCCGAATCAGGCGGACCAAATCCCGGTCGTGAATGATCTGCCGCTGTCGAATGCTACCCTTCCCTCGATACTCGAGGCGGACGGACTCGCCGCTTACCTCGATGTGCTGCTTTCTCAACGTCGTGATGCCGAAGGTTCCATTCTCGCGTACATAGCGTTCGCCGCCCACGCGACAGAAGCTCTCGCTGATGATACGCAGCACCGTGGCCGCGACGGTGTCCGCGTCGAGCGTCATCGCTTGCGCGGCAGGTCGCGCGTCGCGTTCGAGGGCGGCGCGCGCCTTCGGTAGCTCCTTCGCCAGCTGGCGGACACGGTGATACTTGCGCAGCTCCCGCCGCTCGACCGCGCGCGCGTGGTATCGGTACTGCTTCCGCCCCCTCGCGTCGAAGCCCCACGCCTGGATCGCCGACCGCGGCGAGGCCGCGATGTGCACGTCGCGCCATGCCGGCGGCACGCGGAGCGCGTCGATCCGGGCGAGGGTTCGCGCGTCGCGGATCGGCCGGTCGTTGGGGCCTATGTACCGAAATCCCGAACGTTTGCTCCCGCGGCGGCGAATCCATGCAGTCATCGGGGTCGCTATCGGGCAAGAAAAACGCCCAATTCGGGGGCATCGGGACGCGTGGGTGAGCATAGCCTACCGCTGGGTGCTCGGCCAAAGCTGGTACGGATTGAACTGCCGCGTTTCCAATCGCGCGATCTCGACTAACCGTGGTCCCTTAGCAGCGCGCGAGATGCCGACCGTACTGCCTCACCCTTAGATTCTGCCGCATGTCCTACGAGACTATCGCCGTCCAAGTCAGCGACCGAGTCGCGACGGTCACAGTCAATCGGCCCGACAAGCTGAATGCTCTGAACGACCGGGTGATCACGGAGCTCGGCGAGGCAGTCGACCAGGTGGTGTCGGACTCGAATGTCGGCGGCATCATCCTCACGGGCGCCGGCCGGGCGTTCGTCGCGGGGGCGGATATCTCCGAGCTCGAGTCGCACGGGCCGGTGTCGGCGAAGCGGCTTGCTCAAACGGGACAGGACGTCTTCGGCAGATTCGAGTCGTCTCCGAAGCCCGTCATCGCGGCGGTAAACGGCTTTGCGCTCGGTGGCGGCTGCGAGCTGGCGATGGCCTGTCACATTCGGATCGCGTCGGAGGCCGCCAAGTTCGGGCAACCCGAGGTGAAGCTCGGCCTGATCCCCGGCTACGGTGGCACTCAGCGTCTCCCTCGTCTCGTCGGCCGCGGGCGCGCACTGCAGCTCTTGCTCACTGGAGAGATGATCGACGCGCAGGAGGCATTTCGCATCGGTCTCGTGAATCGCGTTGTGCCGGCGGCCGACTTGCTCACGGCGGCGAATGAACTAATGCGCGCCATCCTCGCCAATGCGCCACTCGCGATCGCCAACGTGATCGAAGTCGTGAATCGCGGCTACGACGCGACGCTCGAGGACGCGTTGACACTCGAGGCGACGGCGTTCGGGCTACTCGCGGCGACAGAGGACAAACGCGCCGGCACGCGCGCCTTCCTCGAGAAGCGGGCCGCGCGCTTTACCGGCGCGTGAACGCCGCCGCCGCGCGGCTCCAGCGGCTCACCGTTCACGATTTCCGAAACCTGGCGCGCGTCGAGCTCGACGCGCCGGCCGACGGCTTCGTCCTGATCGGCGAAAACGGCCAGGGGAAGACGAATCTCCTCGAGGCGATCCACTACCTGCATCTGCTCCGTTCGTCGCGCGGCGCGCGAGACCAGGACGTGGTCCGCTTCGGCGCGGACACATTTCATTTGCGCGCCGCGATCGAAACGGATCACGAGCACGAGCTCTCGATCGGCTTCGAGCGTGCGGGGAAACGAAAGCGCGTCCGAGTGGACGGCGTCATTCCCGACAAGCTGAGCGACGCGCTCGGCGCACTGCCATCCGTTCTCTTCTCGCCGGACGACGTCGCGCTGGTAACCGGCGCGCCGAGCGGCCGTCGACGATATCTCGACATCATGCTGGCGCTCACGGACCGGCGATATCTCCACGCCCTTCAGCGCTATCGCACCGCGCTCGCGCATCGCAACGCGGCGCTTCGCGATCCGTCGCGCTCGAACGCGTCGGTTGCCGTCTGGGAGCAGCCGCTCGCGGAATTCGGCGCTCGGCTGCTGGTCGAGCGTCGCCAATGGGTTGCCGGAGTTGAATCCGCCTTTGGAATGCACGCGGCGGCAATCGGCGAGACGGGCGAGGCTCGGCTACGCTACGCGAGTACCGTGTCGCCATCCGACGATCCGGCGTCGGCGATCGCCCACTCGCTCGAAGACAAGCGGCCGAGCGACATGCGTCGCGGCGTAACCCAGGTCGGCCCGCACCGCGACGACCTCCTGATGACGCTCGACGGCCGAGACATCCGAGTATTCGGATCGGCGGGCCAGCAGCGCACCGCGGCGATAGTTTTGAGGATGCTCGAAGCGGCGACCTTCACTGAGCGGACGACCCGCGCTCCGATCTTCCTGCTCGACGACCCGTTCGCCGAGCTCGACGTTCGCCGCTCGACGCGGATTCTCGAATGGCTCGCCCGCGACGGACGCGGCCAGACCATTCTGGCGGTTCCACGAGAGACGGACATCCCAAGCGAGCTCACGCGTCTCGAGCGGCTTCGCGTTGCCAGCGGCGTGGTCGAGCGTTCTTGCGCATGACGGAGCGGAAGCGTCGGCCGGAGGCGATCGGAAAGATCGTCGCGAACGTCATCGGCAGGAGCGGCGTCGCCGAGCGTATCGAGCAAGCGGGGATCATCCCGGAGTGGCGTCAGCTCGTCGGTCCGCAGATCGCCGCGGTGACTTCTCCGCAGTCGATTTCAGCGAACGGAACGTTGTTCGTTCGCGTCACGACGAACGCGTGGGCGAACGAATTGTCGTTGCTCGAGCCCGAGCTGTTGCGATCGCTGAACGGGAAGCCGGGACGGGCGCCTGTCAAGAAGATCCGGTGGATGTTGGGCCAGCCATAAGCCGTTGATCCACAAAAGCTTGAACCGATCACAGACCGTTGCGTGCCGGCGGCGCTCGCGTTAATTTAAACAGGCTGGGTGCGCCCCGATTTTCGGGATTTGTACGGGCTGCTTTTTAGGGGTAATTCATGGCGAAAGGCAATGGGAACGACGGCTCGGATCAGAAGTACGACGCCGGGCAGATTCAAGTCCTCAAGGGCCTCGAGGCGGTACGCAAGCGCCCGGGCATGTACATCGGATCGACGTCGGAGCGCGGCCTTCACCATCTCGTCTACGAGGTCGTCGACAACTCGATCGACGAAGCACTCGTCGGGTTCGCCGACACGATCCGCGTCACGATCCATCCCGACAACTCGGTTACCGTCGAAGACAACGGGCGCGGCATTCCAGTCGACATTCACCCAACGGAGAAGATACCGGGCATCGAGCTGGCGATGACCGTGCTCCACGCCGGCGGCAAGTTCGACAAGAACACGTACAAAGTGTCGGGCGGTTTGCACGGCGTCGGCGTGTCGGTCGTCAACGCGCTCTCCGAACAACTGAAAGTGTGGGTGAAGCGCGACGGCAAAGAGTACTACATGGACTTCATGCGTGGCGACACCACGACGAAGCTCAAGAAGCTTGGCGACGTCTCGAAGAAGGAGACGGGCACCAAGACCTGGTTCAAGCCGGACGCGAAGATCTTCACGGATCTCATATACCGGTACGACACGCTGGCGATGCGTCTCCGCGAGCTCTCGTTCCTCAACAAGGGCGTGATGATCACGCTCACCGACGAGCGCGAGGGCCAGCAGAAGTCCGACACCTTCCACGCGAAGGGCGGCCTCAGGGAGTTCGTGGCGCACCTCAACGCGACGCGCAAGGCGCTGCACAACGAGGTGATCTATACCGAGACGACGCGTGACGACGTCGGGATCGAGATCGCCATGCAGTACAACGACCAGTACAACGAAAACATCTTCTCCTTCGTCAACAACATCAACACGCACGAGGGCGGCACGCACCTTACCGGCTTCAAGTCGGCGCTCACGCGCGTGATCAACGCCCACGCTCAGAAGGGCAGCTTCCTCAAGAAAGCGGACTTCACGCTGTCGGGCGACGACGTGCGCGAAGGCCTGACCGCGGTGCTTTCTGTGAAGGTCCGGGAACCGCAGTTCGAGGGACAGACCAAGACCAAGCTCGGAAACTCAGAGGTGGAGTCGGCAGTCAAGACGCTCGTCAACGAATGGCTCGCCGCGTACTTCGAGGAGCACCCGAAGACGGCGAACGCCGTAATCGAAAAGGCGGTGTCAGCGGCGCGGGCGCGCGAGGCGGCCCGCAAGGCACGCGACCTCACGCGCAAGTCGGCGCTCAACGTTGGCAACCTGCCCGGCAAGCTCGCCGATTGTTCGCTCACCGATCCGGCATTGTGCGAGCTCTACCTCGTCGAGGGTGACTCGGCCGGCGGCTCGGCCAAGCAAGGACGGAAGCGCGAGTTCCAGGCGATCCTGCCGCTCCGCGGCAAGATCATCAACGTCGAGAAGGCGCGCATCGACAAGGTCCTCTCGAACGAAGAGATCCGCACGATCATCACCGCGATCGGCAGCGGGATCAAGGAAGAATTCGAGCTCGAGAAGGCGCGCTATCACAAGATTATCATCATGACGGACGCCGACGTGGACGGCGCGCACATCCGCACGCTGCTGCTCACGTTCTTCTTCCGGCAGATGCCGGAGTTGATCGAGGCCGGCTACATGTACATTGCGCAGCCGCCGCTCTATCGTGTGGCAAAGGGGCGCGAGGAGTACTACGCCTACGACGAGTCGGAGCGCGAGGAGATTTCGGCGCGCCTTGGCAACGGCGACGGGCGCGGCAGCCTGAACGTGCAGCGCTACAAGGGCCTCGGCGAGATGAACCCCGATCAGCTTTGGAACACGACGATGGATCCCGAGCGCCGCACACTGCTCAAAGTCGGGGTCGAGGAAGCCGCGATCGCCTCGCAGCTGTTCGAGACGCTGATGGGCGACGAAGTCGAGCCGCGCCGCATTTTCATCGAGCAGAACGCGCAGTTCGTGAAGAACCTCGACATTTGAGCGACACTCCGCGAGACCGCTCGCACATGACTGTGCGAATCGTTGGCCTTGGCAGCCCGGAGGCCGGCGACTCACGGATGGGGGGCACTGTCTCGCAACGCGTTGCGGCTGTTGCGGACCTGACGGAACTCGCATGGCGCTTGGCCAAACGGCCTTTCCCGTCGTATTTGCGAGAAGCTATTCCCTTCCGGCTGGTGGCACTTCGCGAACAAGAGGACGGGGAGTAGCCACGATCGGTGACTGACGACTTTCGTGACGTTCTACTGTCGTTTGTGAACGCCGGCGTCCGTTTTCTTGTCGTCGGCGCGCATGCTTTGGCCGCTCATGGAATACCGCGCACCACGGGCGATCTCGACCTTTGGGTGGAGCCGACCGAACAGAACGCGGAACGGGTTTGGACCGCGTTGTCAAACTTTGGGGCTCCGCTGGACGCGCTTGGCGTCAAACGCGATGACTTTTGTCGCGTGGACGTCATCGCGCAGTTCGGTCTGCCGCCTTACCGAATCGACGTCATGACGGGCATCTCCGGCGTGAGCTTCGAGAGTGCCTGGCATGATCGCTTCGATGGCGAGATGCTTGGGATTCCAGTGGCCTTTCTCGGTCGCGCGAGCTTCCTACAAAACAAGCGCGCGAGCGGACGAAGCAAGGACCTCCGCGACATCGAGGCGCTCGAGTAGCTGCGCGTCCAAGAACTAGTTGGCAGGCGAAGCGCGGCGTCACCCGTCACGGCACAGGAATGCTGACTAACGTCACCTTCCGCTTGATTTTCGTCGCTGCAATCCACTTTCCGTTAGGCGACACTGCGGGATGCAGCACATGCGCTGACGCGCGCGTGAGCTGACGGGGTTGGCCTCCCATCGCCGGAATCGAGAAGAGCTGATCGAACGGACCATCGGCAACCAAGGCCGAGTATAGGAGCGTCTTTCCATCGGGCGTCCACGCGACGCCGCCATAGGTGTGTTGCGTAAACTCGAGCAACTTCAGGGCGCGAGTGCCGTCGGGCCGCATCCGCCAGAGCGTGTGCTCGCCCTCCTTCGATCCGTTGGCTTCGATCGCGAGCTCGTCGCCAACCGGGGACCATGCGACCCAACTCACCGATGACATACTAGCGGGCAGTGGAACCTTCGCAGCATGCGTCGAGTGGCCGGAGGCCGTGTCGAGCGTGACGAGCCACAAAAGAGAAATGCCCGGCCTTCGCTTTCGGTCGAACGATACGAATGCAATACGGGTCCCGTCGTGCGACCACGACGGCGGTCCCGCCTCGAAACCGAAGTCCGTAAGCCGGATATCGGCCGTGTCTCGCACCGGGCGACCCGGCCTTCGGAGCGAGATGTCGTCGCTCTCCTGTTGCTCGTAGCGCTATTGGCGTTGCCGAGCGGTGGGAGTGGTACGCGATCCACCGGCCATTCGGCGACCACTCCGGCTCGAAGTCTTCGCCATAGTTGTGACGCGAGTACCGGTCGCGCGGAGGCCGAATCGCCGCCGTAGACGTGGGTATCCTTCTCGGCGGCAGCGCGGGGTTGCGGCGGGAAGTCGAGGCGAGCTCCCTCGATGCGCTCGGCGCGGCCTCGGTTATCGACAGCGTGGAATACTATGACGCGAAAGCAGCGCTTTGGCGGCTGCGCGGCGATCGCGCGCGCGCGCGGCCATACGTGGACTCGGCCGTCGCCGTCGCACGATCGACAATCCGTGGCATGACAACCACCAATCCGCCCAAGTGGGCGCAATTCGACTACTACGGCCAATATGCCGTTCTCCTCGCGGAACAAGGCGACCGGGTTGGAGCTCTCGACGCGCTCGCGCGTTCGCGGGAGAATCCCTTGCTTCGCTTGATCCCGAACGGCGGTGACGCGATGCTCGACGCCTACTACGGTGCGCACGTTTACGCGTTCCTTGGCGACATCGACCAAATGGTGACGGAGCTGCGCCACGGCCTCGCGCTACCGATCGGAATCTCTTCGACCGAGGTGCGAAACGACCCGGCGTTTCGACCCTATCTCGACGACAGTCGTCTGCGGGCGCTTCTTACTGGCGGCCGCTGAGCCAAAGGCGGCGCACGTTCGTGCGCCGCCTTTGTTGTCCGGTTCCGCTCCGCTCAGTTCACGAAAGGCCGGCCCTGCTGACTGAAGTTCACGTTGGCCGTGCCGCAGCCCACGCCCTGAATCCAGACGTTCTGGATGCCCTCTTGATTGTCATCAAGGTCATGATCGGCGACGATCATGTTCGCCCTGAACGATTCTTCGTTCGCGTCGCCCGCTCGATAGAAATCCGCCTTCAGCACGGCGGTGTGCTCATTGGTGAATGCGGTCTGGCCCAACGACGCCGCCGTGCACTTGAATGGCGAAGACTCGAGAAGCCGATCGGTGTCCCAGCGCACACCTTGTCCCTGCTCGCACCCGTTCAGGTTGAGTCGGTCGACGGTGGTGAGGCACGAAAAGCCACCGCCCGCATGGACGATCGTCTCCGTGGTGAGATCGTTGCTCGCGGTCGCGGGATCATACGAGCCGCCACCGGTGAGGCTCACGATGCCCGGCCCGAAACCGGTCACGCTTCCTTCGAGACTTACACCAACCATCGCGCCGGCGCGGTTCGCTGAGGCGACGAGGTCGCGCGACGGATACGTCGTGCTCTGCTTGTCACTGCACGCCGCGAGCGAAAGGCCCACGACGAGAGAAGACACAATTCGAACAACTTGCTTCATTGCCACTCCGTTCTTGCATGATGGTTAGACCGCCGTGTCGACTGACTGTCCGTCTTCATCAACGGATTCGCCGCACGAATACAGTCCGGGTGACAATGGTTCGCGTCGCGCGTGAGAGTGACGTCGATCACGCGCGCCCGTGGTGCTTCGATTGTTGCGAGCGTGGAACTGGCCGTTACGACTCGGCCCGCGTGATCAAGCGTCCGGCCGATTTCGCATGTGATCAGCGAGCCCGTGGAGTCGTTCGCGCAACTGCTCGCGGAGCTCGGCCGGCATCTCGTGCTGATCGAGCGCGCGGTCCATGCACCACAACCACTCATCGCGCTCGCGACTGCTGATCGTGAACGGCAGATGCCGCGCGCGCAGCATCGGGTGACCGCGTTGCTCGACGTATGTCTGCGGACCACCTGTCCAATAGCTCAAGTACAAGAACAGTTTCTCGCGAGAGGCCCTCAGGCTCGCCGCGTGGAGGGCGCGCACCGTCGAAGCCTCCGCGGAGCTGTCCATCAGGTCATAGAAGCGATCGACGAGTGCGCGTACGCCCGCATCGCCGCCGAGCAACTCGTACGGCGTGTACGTGCGTGGGCCAACGGCCGGATCGGAGCTCATGCACGAAGAATAACGCTCGGACCGTTCGGTCCGGCGCGGCACTATGTCCACTGCCGACACGCCGCGCCAACGGGCGAGTCTGAAAGCGTTCAAACAGTCTCGCCATATGCTGGTTCAATTATCGCTCGCCCTGCTCTTGCAGGCTGATCCGTCATTCCAACCCCGGCTTGCCGGGGTTGTGTCAACCTCCAACGCATATACCGACGCCGCCGGATTCGCGGTGCTCAGGTTCCTGTCGACGTGGCGCACCGCGTGGTTGCAAAGCGTCGAGTACCAGGGCTACGGGCACAACGAAATCCGATTGCGCGACGACCATTGCCATTGGGACGGCAGCTACAGCCCCAGCGGCAACCGCGGCTACTATCGGCCGCCGAGCGTGATTCACAACTCGAGCCGGCGCTCGATGTGCCCGAACTGGTTTCCGGCGGACGAGCCGTCGCCGGGCGACGAACGGGTCACGCGTGACATTCAGCTCACCGGCGCGTGGCGCGATCGCGTGCGCGACGCACGCGCGATGTTGATCGACTCGCTCGAGGCGCTCGACCGGATGCATCCCGGCGACGCCTGGATCACCGGGGAGCGCGTGCGTTTCCTCGTCGACCAGAATGAGATCGACAAGGCGGTCAAGGTCGCTCGGAGTTGTACGGCGGAGCGCGCTTGGTGCGCCCAGATCACCGGCTTCGCGCTCGATGCGGCGGGCGACTACGCCCGCGCCGACTCGGCATTCGACGCCGCGAGCGCGGCGATGGCACCGGAGCGACGCTGCGAGTGGACGAGCGCCAAGGTGCTCCTCGACAACAAGGGACGCTCGGCATACGACCACTTGAATTGCGACGAGCGCAACGCGGTCGACGCGAAGCTGTGGTGGCTCGCCACCCCGCTCTTCTCTGATTCGACGAGCGATCGCCGCAGCTCGCATTTCGCGCGCAAAGTTCTCATTCAACTCCACTCGGCTCTTCCGTGGGACGAGCGCTACGATTGGCGCAACCGCTTCGGCGGCGAGGCACTGTCGGAAATGCTCGTGCGCTACGGCTGGCCCGCGTTTTCGGCATTCGGCGGCTCATGGGAGGAAATGAGCCACGCCAGCTGGATGGGCTTCTATGACAGCACCCGTACGGCGACCGCGGAATATCCGCAGGATCGTCTGCATCTTTTCCCGGAATGGCGCGCGGTCGAGGATCCGTTCCACGCGACGGCCGACGCCTGGCAGATCAACATGCCAGACCTGGAGGGCAAGGACGAGCCGGCTGCGCAATGGTGGCCGACCGAACATTACGCACGCGCCGCGGGATCGATCCGCCAACTGCCCGATCAGACGGCCATGCTCCGTCGCGACGGCCACATCCTGCTCGCGACGGCGTCGGAGCTGCCGCCGGCGCGGTTCGGCCTGCATGCCGACGCGGCGAACACCGCGCTCGTGCGCACGACCGGCCCAAAGGACGTTGAGAAGGTACCGCACGAAGCATACAGGAACGAGAAGGCGATTGTCGTCACCGCGCCGATCTCGTCAAAGCCCGCGATTGTAGGAACGGAGGTGAGGGGCGCTCGCGCCGGAGAGCTGTCCGCTCGGACGCGGTTCGCCGTCACGCCGCCCGCGACGCTGGCGTCGATGAAAGCTGGAGAGACGGCGATCTCCGATCCGATTCTCATGAGCGTCGCGGACGGACCACCGCCGGGACCCGAGACGGCGCTGCAGCACATGCTCGGCTCGACGCGCGTGCGCGGAGCAAAGATGGGCGTGTATTGGGAGACGTACGGCTGGACGCCGGGCGACTCGGTCGATGTCGCGATCGTCGTCACGCGAAAGGAGCAGCTGAGCAAGCTACGCCGGCTCGGGATGCTCATTCGCGTCGCCCACGATATCAATGGGTCCGTCGCGGTTCGATGGGGCGAGCCGCAACCCGGCCATAGCTCGTGGACGATTCCCGGCGTCCTGCCGATCCAGGCGCGCAGCGTGTACGTCGATCTGTCGCGGCTCGAGCCGGGCCACTACAGCGTCACGGTGCTCGTCGGCAAGCACGGCTCGACGGTCGCGCCGCTCAGCGCGAGTCGCGAATTCGTCTTTGACGGTGTCTGAGCGCGTTCGCGCTCAACGCCAGCGACGATCCCTGGGGCCGATGTACTCGGAGCGCGGGCGAATCAACCGGTTCGCCGCGCGCTGCTCCAGGGCGTGGGCGATCCATCCGCTCACGCGGCTGATGGCGAAGGTCGGCGTGAACAGCGCTACGTCGAGTCCGAGCCCGTGGAGCACGAGCGCGGTGTAGAACTCGACGTTCGTCTGTAATCGCCGCCCGGGTTTGTATTCCTCGAGGAGGCGGAGCGCGGTGGCCTCGACGTCACGCGCGAGTTTATACAGCCGCATGTCTCCGCCGCGCGTGTAGAGTCGCTCCGCCGCCGCGGCGAGAACGTCAGCGCGCGGATCCCGAACGCGATACACGCGGTGGCCGAACCCCATGAGCCGCTCGCCCTGTTCGATCTTTTGCCGGAGTACCGGTTCGGCGCGCGAGGCGTCGCCGATCTCGAACACCGTCTCCAGCGCCGGCCCGGGCGCGCCGCCGTGCAGCGGCCCTTTGAGCGCGCCGATCGCCCCGACGACCGCTGAGACGAGATCCGATCCCGTGGACGTGATGACGCGGCAGGTGAATGTCGACGCGTTGAGCCCGTGATCGACGACCGTGTTGAGATATGTCTCGAGCGCGCGCACGCGCTCGGCGTCCGGCGACGCGCCGGTGAGCATGTACAAGTAGTTCGCGGCGTGTCCGAGGTCGTCGCGGGGCGCGATCGGCTCGTCTCCGCCGGAGAGCCGGTGAAACGCGGCAACGATCGTCGGCGCGAGCGCGACGATTGCCGCGGGTTCTTGCGAGACCAACGACACCGTTCCGAGCGCGATGCGCAGCGCGTCCATCGGATCGAGGCGAGCGCGCGCGCACTCACGGAGCAGCGCGAGCGTCGCGGGCGGAAGCGCGCGCCGCGCGGCGAGGTCGGCGCGGAAGGTATCGAGCT
>Ga0207689_10000688_pt1 | contig 32316 bp, 25 predicted proteins | sample KBSMisM52_FD_184312 | JGI IMG/M metagenome (GOLD analysis project Ga0207689, IMG submission 184312) | Miscanthus rhizosphere microbial communities from Kellogg Biological Station, Michigan, USA - KBS Miscanthus M5-2 (SPAdes) (version 2) | ecosystem: Host-associated > Plants > Roots >...
GCGCTTGGCCTTGCGGGCCTTGGCCTCGCCGGTCGACATCTGCTTGTTGATCTCCTTCAGGTCCTTCAAGGGGATCATCACGCGCGTCTGCAGGTCGAGGAGCTTCTGCTGCTGCTCGACGATCGCCTGCCGGTACTTGCCGAGCTGCTCGCTGAAGTTGTGATGGCCGGAAACCTCGCGGTCGATCCAGCGCAGCGACGTCTCGTTGGTCGGGAACGCCTTGATGAAATCCGGCCGCGGCATGCCGCCCTTGTTGACGACGAGATCCTGGATCTTGCGCTCGTGCTGGCGAATGTTGTCGACCTCGGTGCGCACGGAGTCGCACAGCTTCTCCACCATTCGCGCCGAGAAGCGGATCTGCATCAGCTCGCCGGAGATCTTCTTCTGCAGGTCGAGATATTTCGGCGCCTTGTGGCCCTCTTTCTGCAGCACGGCGAGCATTCGCGTGAAATGCTTGCGGATCGTGCCGAAGCGCTCCAGCGCCGCAACCTTCAGGCGCTCGAGGTTCTCGCTCTCGATGACGCCCGGGTCGGTCTCGTCTTCCTCGTCCTCGATCTCGTCGGTCTCGTCCTCGATCTGCGTCAGCTGCTCGTTGAAGTCGAGCAGGCCGTCCACGACATCGTCGATCTTGAGCTCGTCCTTGCCGATCTTGTCGGCGAGATCGAGGATCTGCGTGACCGTCATCGGGCATGCGGAAATCGCGAGGATCATGTGCTTCAGACCCTCCTCGATCCGCTTGGCGATCTCGATTTCACCCTCGCGCGTCAAGAGCTCGACCGAGCCCATTTCGCGCATGTACATCCGAACCGGGTCGGTGGTGCGGCCGAATTCGGAGTCGAGCGTTGATGCAGCGGCTTCGGCCTCTTCCTCGACGTCCTCGGCGGGCACCGTCGCGGGCGCCTCGGACATCAGCAGCGTTTCGGCGTCGGGGGCCTCGTCGTACACCTGGATCCCCATGTCGCCGATCATCGAGATGATGCCTTCGATCTGTTCGGCGTCGAGGATGTCGTCGGGCAGGTGGTCGTTGATCTCGGCGTACGTCAGGTAGCCGCGCTCCTTGCCGAGCACGATCAGCGTCTTCAGCCGGCGCTTGCGCGCTTCGACGTCGGCGGGCGTCAACTCGCGCGGCGCAACCTCGGCGTGCTTGCCGTTGCGGCCCTTCTTGTGCGCAGCGTCCTCGGCGCGCTTGCCGGCGATGCGCGCAGCGATCTCGCCCGGCGACGGCTTGCGCCCCGCCGGCGTCTTCGCAGCTGCGGCGCCCGCGGCATTCGACTTGCCGTTCGACTTGTCGGCGACGGCGGCCAGCTTGTCGTGCTTGACGTCATGCTTGACTACGGACTTGTCGAGCTTGGGCTTGGCTTTATCCGGCTTTGCGACAGGCGCGGCCTTCACGGGCGTCTTGGCGACGACTTTCGTCTTGGCCGACGACTTGGGCGTGGGCTTGGGCTTTGGCGCGGGTCGCGCAGTCTTGCCCGCCGCGTGGGTGCGCGCGGCAGGCTTTTTCGCGGGTGCCGGCCGCTTGGCGGGAGCGTGCTTCGCTGCTGCGGCGTGCTTCCTTGCGGCGGACGTCTTCTTCGCCGGCGTTTTCTTGGCGGCCGGCTTCCGGGCGGCGGATTTGCCTTTGCCCGCGGTGGGCGTCTTGCGGGCAGGCTTCGCGTGCTTCTTGACCATGATCATCCTTGTTCGGTACGGCGCCGCCGGGTTGGCACACGGGCGGTGCGCCGTTCCGTCTCGAAGGCCGCGCCGTTTAAACACAATGGGGGCGGCGCGAAAAACCTCAAATTATAGCGTGACAACGGCGCTTCGTCCGCGCCATTCGTCTTTGGGGACAAGGGCACCCTTCACGGCGGCGCATCGCCATCGCGACGCACGCCCCGTGCGGTTGCGATCAGACCCCGCGTCAGCGCGTCGCGCTCGTCGGCCGTCAGAGCCTCGAGCGGCTGGCGCAGCAGGGACTGCAGCGCGCGCTGGTCGTCGGCGTGACGCCACCGGGCGGCAGCGGCGAGTACCTGCGTCTCGACCTGTTCGGGCGCAAGTTCCTGGTCCGCCGCCGACGCCAGAATCTCGCCCAGAACGGCCGCATGCTCGGTCTCGGCGAAGTATTGGACGACGCTCGCCGTCGTCGGATCCGCCGGCGCGTTGACGCAGTAGTCGAGAAGCGCCGCCCACGCTGCGGGCTCCGGACCGCGCTCGTCGGACCGCGGCAACGCGTGGCGCCTCGCGAGCGACGGTTCCAGCAGCACGCCCTGCAGCATCGCCCGCAACAGCGACGGCGGTCGCCGGGCGGGTCCGCGCGCCGTGGCTACGGATCGTGCCGCGCGGGGCGCATTGGCTTCGTCGACAGCCGAAGATCCCAGCAGCATCTGAAGTTGGTCCGTGGGCAATCCGGCAAGTTCAGCGACCTGCGCTCGGACCAGGGCGCGCAAGACCGGGGCAGTGATCTGGCTCGCGTACGGCCGCACGGCGGCGACCAGCGCGGCCCGCCCTTCGGCCGTGTGGGGCGGATGCTGGGCGGCAAGCTCCGACAGCAGATACTCGGACAGCGGTGTTGCGCCGTCGATCGCCCGCTCCAGCGCGGCCTTGCCGTGCCCGCGCACGAAATCGTCGGGGTCGTCGCCGTCGGGCAGGAACAGGAAACGCGCCTCCTTTCCGTCGGACAGCACCGGCAGCGTGTTCTCGAGCGCCCGCCAGGCGGCCTTGCGCCCGGCGTTGTCGCCGTCGAAGCAGAAGACGACGAGGTCGGCCTGCCGAAACAGCTTCTGCGCGTGAACGGGCGTGGTGGACGTTCCGAGTGTCGCTACCGCGTACTCGATGCCGTGCTGGGCGAGGGCTACGACATCCATATAACCCTCGACGACCAGAACCCGGCCAGCGTCGCGAATGGCATTTCGTGCAAGATAGAGGCCGTAGAGCTCTCTTCCCTTCGAGAAGACTGCTGTTTCAGGTGAATTAAGGTATTTTGGCTCTCCGGAATCGAGGACCCGGCCGCCAAAGCCGATGACCCTGCCCCGCGTATCGTGAATCGGAAACATCACGCGATCGCGGAATCGGTCGTAACGCTTGCCCCCTTCCCCAGCGACCACCAGTCCCGCTGCGTCGAGTTGCGGGCTCGCATAATCCGGAAACGCCGCGGCAAGGTTCTGCCAGCCATCCGGCGCGTACCCGATGCCGAAGTGAGCCGCCACTGCGCCGGTGAGGCCCCGCCGCTTGAGGTAGGCGATCGCGGCCGGCGCTTCCTTCAGCCGGGCGCGGTAGAACTTTGCCGTCTCCAGCAGCGTTTCCGTCAGGTCGACCGTTTCGGCGCGCCGCTCGCGTTCGCCGGCCGACTCGACGTGCGGCACGGTGACACCCGCCTCGCGAGCCAGCGCCTCGACGGCTTCGGGAAACGACTTGCCGTCGTGCTCGATGAGGAACCCGATGGCCGTGCCGTGCGCGCCACAGCCGAAGCAGTGGTAGAACTGCTTCGTCGGGCTCACGGTGAACGACGGCGTCTTCTCGCTGTGAAACGGACAGCACGCCTGGTAGTTGGCGCCCGCCTTCTTGAGCGGCACGCTGCGATCGATGACGTCGACGATGTCGACACGCGCGAGCAGCGTCTGGATGAAGTCGGTGGGGATCATCGCGTGCGCAAATGCCGACTCGCTGGGCGACCGGACGAGGCCCGACCGACGATGAGAACACCGGTGCCCGGGCTAGGGCACCGCGCGACCGGCTTTGGCGCCGGCCGCGGGCGCTCCCACACGGCAGGGAAACGCTTCAGTATAAAACGGCCTGCCGCGCCGCGCGCGCCTTTCCGACCGGTGCGTGAAGTCAGATCCGCGCCTTGACCTTGGCAGATACGGCGGCCATGTCGGCGCGGCCGGCGAGCCTGGGCTTGAGCCCTGCCATCACCTTGCCGATCAGCGCCGGACCGGCCGCCCCTGCAGCCCGCGCCGCCACCATCTCGGCGTCGATTGCCGCGTCGATCTCGGCATCCGTCAATTGCGAAGGAAGGTACGACTGCAGGATCACAAGTTCGGCGCGCTCCGCATCGGCGAGGTCGGCGCGATTGCCGGCATCGAACTGCGTGATGGAGTCCTTACGCTGCTTCACCATTTTGTCGATGACGGCGACGATGTCGGCGTCCGCCAGCGTCTTCCGCTCGTCGACCTCGCGCTGCTTGATCGCGGCGAGCAGCAGGCGGATCGTCGACAGGCGCGCCGTCGCTTTCGCCCGCATCGCGTCCTTCATGTCGGCGGTGATGCGGTCCTTCAGGTGAGTCGTCGAGTCGTTCATCGCGTTCCAATGCAAAAGGGGCGAATCGCTTCGCCCCTGTAGCGGAATCCGGCAGGCGCCGGACCGTGCAACCGTCAGTAGAGCTTCGGGGGCAGCTGCTGGCTGCGCAGGCGCTTGTAGTGGCGCTTGACCGCGGCCGCCTTCTTGCGCTTGCGCTCGGACGTGGGCTTTTCGTAGAACTCGCGCGCCCGCAGCTCGGTGAGCAGGCCGGTCTTCTCAATCGTGCGCTTGAAGCGGCGCAGTGCGGCCTCGAAAGGCTCGTTCTCCCGAACGCGAACGCTGGTCATGTCTCGATGCTACCTTTCGTGAAGGCTCGATGGGGTCGACGGCAATCGGTAAGTATAGCAGTCGTTCCGAGGCGTAGGCAAGCGCCCGGGTATAGTGCGGCGATGCGCGTACTGGGCATCGAGACGTCCTGCGACGAGACCGGGGTGGCGCTCTATGAGACCGGGCGCGGCCTGGTCGCGGATGCGCTGCATTCGCAGGTGGCGATGCATCGGGCGTTCGGTGGCGTGGTGCCCGAGCTTGCGTCGCGCGACCACGTCGAGCGCGTGCTGCCGCTGTTGCGCCAGGTACTCGACGACGCGGGCATCGGCATCGCCGACATCGATGCGATCGCCTACACGCAGGGTCCTGGGCTGGCGGGCGCGCTGCTCGTTGGCGCGAGCATCGCGAGCGCACTCGGGTTTGCGCTCGGCAAGCCCGTGATCGGCGTCCATCATCTCGAAGGCCATCTGCTGTCTCCCATGCTCGGATCGCCGGCGCCGTCGTTCCCGTTTGTGGCGTTGCTCGTGTCCGGCGGCCACACGCAGTTCTTCGAGGTGGCGGCGGTGGGGCGCTATCGGCTGCTCGGCGATACGCTCGACGACGCTGCCGGCGAGGCGTTCGACAAGACGGCACACCTGCTCGGTCTGCCGTATCCGGGCGGGCCGGCGCTCGCAGCACTTGCTGAAGCGGGGAGGCCGGGTGCCGTCGTGCTGCCGCGGCCGATGCTCGACTCCGGCAATCTCGACGTCTCGTTTTCAGGCCTCAAGACGGCCGTTGCGCTGAAGGCTCGCGCCGCCGGCGGCGGCGATCCGGCAAAGCTTTCCGACGCCAGCAAGGCCGACATCGCACACGCGTTCCAGGCCGCCGTCGTCGATGTGCTGGTTGCGAAATCAATCCAGGCACTGGGCGAGACCGGGCTGTCGACACTGGTGCTGGCGGGGGGCGTGGGTGCGAATCGCGAATTACGCGCACGCTTGGTCGATGCGGTCGAGCGGCGCGGCGGTCGCGTGTTCTTTCCGGAGCCGAAATACTGCACGGACAACGGCGCGATGATCGCGATGGCGGGCGCGCTCCGCATCGCGTCCGCGTCGACCGACCTTTCGTTCTCGGTGCGTCCGCGCTGGCCGCTGCAGTAGCGGCGCGCACTCATTGACCGATCGGGCGCTCGCGTCCTGACAGCAACTGGCGGATGTTGACGCGGTGGCGCCAGAACAGCAGCAATGCGATGACGACGCTCGCCCACGCGTAGGCACCGGGCCCCATCGCGTAGAGCATGCCGAGCGGCAACAGCACGGCGGTCGTGAGTGCTGCAAGCGAGCTGATCTTGAAACCGAACGCCATCGTCAGCCAGATCACCGTAAGCACGAGGCCGAGCGGCCAGTGCAGTGCGAACACGATGCCGGCCGCCGTGGCCACGCCCTTGCCCCCGGCAAAGCGATGGAACACGGGGTAGACGTGGCCGACGAACGCGGCGAGCGCGGCCGCCGCAACCGTCCAGTCCGCCGCACCGGCGAGCGGCGCCAGTTGAATTGCTGCGAACACGGCGACGAACCCCTTCAGCCCGTCGCCAAGCATCGTCAGCAGGGCCGCAAGCTTGTTGCCGGTGCGCAGCACGTTCGTCGCACCGGGGTTCTTCGATCCGTACTCGTGCGGATCCGGCAAGCCGAACGCGCGGCTGACGACGACGGCGAACGAAATCGAGCCGATCAGGTAGGCACCGACGATGATTAGCAACGTGGCAGGCACGATCGCTCGGGACACTTAGGTAAGATGGCCCGGGATTGTATCGCCGACCGACTGAAGCGCCCAGCGCACGCCACGATGAACAAGATCTTCATTCACGATCTGCGCCTCGATACGAAGGTCGGCGTCTACGAATGGGAGCGCAAGCTCGCGCAGACGGTGCGCATCGACGTGGACATCGGCCTGCCGTCGTCGCGTCCGTTCGAAACCGGGGAGCTCGCCGACGCGATCGACTACGCGGCGGTCGTCGCGAGGATTCGTGCGTTCGGTGCGAGTCACGATCACGCGCTGCTCGAGCGATTCGCCGAGGCGCTCGCCGCCGTCGTGCTCGACGAGTTCGGCGCTCAGTCGGTCAAGCTGCGCGTCGCGAAACTTGGCGCGCTGCCCGGCGTGCGCGAGATTGGTGTTGCGATCGAGCGCGAAGCCGGCATGCCGCGGCCCGCCGCCCGGACGTGAGCGGCATGCCCGGCTAGAATGACGGACACGTCGGTCAACGGTAAGGAGCGCGTCATGGACGAAGAAGTATTCAATCTCAGCATCCGCAAGTTCCTCAAGGTCGTCGGCATCGGCTCGCAGCGCGAGATCGAGCGCGCGGTCGCACAGGCGATCGCAGGCGGAAAGATCACCGACACCGATCATTTTCCCGCCAGCGTGAGGCTCGTTGTCGAGGGCCTCGACATCGACGTCTCGTTCGACGGCGAGATCAAGCTGCAATGACCGATGTTGGGGTGGCGGGCACGCTGACGGAAGGCGCGCGCACGCACCGATGAAATACAAGGACTACTACGCGACGCTCGGCGTCGAGCGCACGGCCACGCCGGACGATATCAAGGCCTCTTACCGCAAGCTCGCGCGCAAATACCATCCGGACGTGTCGAAGGAGAAAGACGCCGAGGAGAAATTCAAGGAAGTAGGCGAGGCCTACGAAACGCTGAAGGATCCGGAGAAGCGGGCGGCATACGACCAACTCGGCCGCCATTCGCCGGGCGATGATTTCCGGCCGCCACCGGACTGGCAGCAGTCGTTCGGCGACACGCAATTCTCATTCGACGATATCGACCTCGCGGATCTGTTCGCGAACATCGCGGGCCACTCGCGTGGCGGACCGCGCGCGGCGAACGCGCCGCGATCCGGGCAGGATTTCGAGGCGGGCGTGCGACTCACGTTCGAGCAGGCATTCGCCGGTACGGAGATCGAATTCGATATGACGGTCGCGGAGCCGGACGCGAACGGGATGCTTCGACGCACGCCGCGCAAAGTGAAGGTGCGCATTCCGAAGGGCGTCACCGACGGCCAGAAGCTGCGCGTTCCCGGCAAGGGCGCCAAAGGCAGCAACGGTGGTCGTGACGGCGACCTCTATCTCGACATACGCGTCGACGCGCATCCGCTTTATCGTGCCGAGGGGCTCGACCTTTACATGGAGCTGCCGCTCGCGCCGTGGGAAGCGGTGCTCGGCGCCGACATCGAATTGCCGACGCCGGCCGGTCGCATCGCGCTCAAGGTGCCGGCCGGAACGCACGCCGGGCAGAAGCTGCGTCTCGCGGGACGCGGCTTGTCGCGGCCCGATGGCACGTCGGGGCACCTTTATGCTGTCGCGCATATCGTCGTGCCGACCGTTGTCGATGAACGCCAGCGCGCGTTGTACGGTCAATTGAAGGATGGCTCGACGTTCAATCCGCGCGCGCACATGGACTAGCGGCCTTGTTGAAGACCACGAGCAGTGAAGGAGGAGGGCATCTCGTGAAATTCGAGTCGACATCGGCACTCGTGCTGGACGAAACCGGCACGCTGTCGTTCGCCCAGCTGGTCGAGCAGTCAGGCTTGAGCGAAACGGATCTGCAGGTGCTCGTCGAATGCGGCGCGCTCATGCCGCGCGACACGCACGCGTCGCACTGGACGTTCAGCTCGCGGTGCGTCGTCACTGCCCGAACCGCGCGGCGCCTTCGCGACGATTTCGCGCTCGACGACGTGCATGCCGTCGCCGTCGTGCTGCGATTTCACGAACGCGTCGCCGCGCTCGAGCAGGAGTTGCGGCGACTGCGCGCGATGCTGTGAGCGCAATCGTTACGTAATCGTGACCGGAACGGCGCGAGCCACTGCACATGTGGCGGCGTGATCGGGTCCGAACGGCGCAAAGTGGTTGCGTGATCTGATCGGAACGGGGCAAGCCACTGCGCAGCAGGCTTCGGTGGCGCAAACCGTGTCGTCGAGCGGGTACCCGGCGCGACGGCTCGGCGTCGCGCTGCGCGCGCGTACGACTGGGTCGCGCCACCCGCTTTCGACGCCAGCGCCACAGGCGCCCCGCTGCGCAGCGGCTTGCCCCGTTCCGCGGCAGTCTGAATCGCCGCGTCCTCGAAACTGCGAGGCCGCGTAACCGCAATGTTGTCGAGTTGGCGCAGACGCGTCGAGGCAGCGGGCGAGGCGCGACGAGCGCGAGTAGGCCGCAGCTTCCGTAGCGGGTGGCGCGGCCAATCGCCCGCGCGCGGAGCGCGACGCCGAAACCGCCGCGCCGGGTACCCGCAGGAAGCTGTTTGCGGACTCCGAGTGCGGCGTTGCGCCTCGGCCGCTGCCAGTCACGCTCGATGTAGCAACAAGCGCGGCGTTGCGCCTCGGCCGCTGGCGGTCACACTCGGTGTAGCGACGAGTTCGCGCCCGTCAGCCTTCACCTTCCGCGAGCAGCGCTGCATTGCCACCCGCAGCGGCCGTATTGACCGACAGCGTGCGCTCGACGGCGAAGCGTGGCAGATAGTTCGGTCCACCCGCTTTCGGTCCCGTTCCCGAGAGCCCCTCGCCACCGAACGGCTGCATGCCGACAACAGCGCCGATCATGTTTCGGTTGACGTAGATGTTGCCGACGCGCACGCGTGCGACGATGCGGTCGATCGTCGCATCGACCCGGCTGTGGATGCCGAGCGTCAGGCCGTAACCGAAAGCGTTGATCTCATCGATCAACGCGTCGAGTTCGTCGGCGCGCCATGTGACGACGTGCACGACCGGGCCGAACACTTCCTGTGTCAGGCGATCGATCCGGTCCAGCACGACGAGCGTCGGTGCGACGAAGTGGCCGAACGCGCAGGACGGCGGCAGTAAGACGCGATGGCGGACAAGCCCGGCCGCCTGCATGCTTGCGATGTGCGCTTCGAGCGCCGTGCGTGCCGCGGCATCGATCACCGGCCCGACGTCGGTCGTGAGGTCGCACGGATCCCCGATGACAAGCTCGTCCATTGCACCGGCGATCATCTCGATCACGCGCGGCGCTATGTCCTCCTGCAGGCACAGCACGCGCAGCGCGGAGCAGCGCTGGCCCGCGCTGTCGAATGCCGATTGGACGACGTCCGCGACGACCTGCTCGGCCAGGGCCGAGCTGTCGACGATCATCGCGTTCTGTCCGCCCGTCTCGGCGATCAACGGCACGATCGGCGTACGCGCCGCGAGTGCCTGTGCGATCGTGCTGCCGACGGCCGTAGACCCGGTGAATGCGACGCCCGCGATGCGCGGATCCGCGCACAGTTGCGCGCCGATCGATTCGCCGGGACCGGGCACGAGCGCGAGCGCTGCGGCAGGAACGCCCGCTGCGTGCAACGTCCGGATCGCTTCCGACGCGATCAGCACCGTTTGTTCGGCGGGTTTGGCGACGACGGCATTACCCGCGGCCAGCGCGGCGGCAACCTGCCCGGTGAAGATCGCGAGCGGAAAATTCCATGGCGATATGCACGCGAACACCCCACGACCACGCAGCGCGAGCGTGTTCGATTCGCCCGTCGGTGATGGCAATGCGAGCGGCTCGGCGAAACGCTGCCGAGCCTGTGCCGCGTAGTAGCGGCAGAAGTCGGCCGCTTCGCGCACTTCGGCGATCGCGGCCGCGCGCGTCTTGCCCGCTTCGCGAGCGAGCAGCGCCACCCAATCGGCCAGGTCGGCTTCGAGCAGGTCGGCGGCGCGGTCCAAGATCGTCGCACGCTCATGCGCCGGCTGCGCATCCCAGGTGCGCTGGCCTTCGACGAGCGTTGCCAACGTGCGATCGGCGCTCGACCACTCGGCATCGACAGCCAAACCAATCCTGCGGCGTCGGTCGGCGGGCTCGAGCACTTCGCGTGCGCCTTGCGACGCGGACGAACTCACTTCGACCGGCATCGCCGTCCACTGTCGATCCGCGCTCTGCGCGATGGTTTCGTCGAGCGCTGCCATCGCCGGCTGGTCGGCGAGCGACACGCCGGCAGAATTGTGCCGCTCGGGCGCGAAGATGTCGGCAGGCAACGGAATTCTCGTTGCCGGCGCGAAATCCCACGAGCGGGCGCGCGCCAGCGGATCGCCGACGAGATCCTCGATCGCAACCTGCGGATCGCCGATCCGGTTGACGAACGACGTGTTCGCACCGTTCTCGAGGAGACGGCGCACGAGGTAGGGCAACAGGTCACGGTGACCGCCGACGGGCGCGTAAACGCGGCACGCGACGGGCGCACCGCCGCCGCTTCCGCGGACGGACCGGTAGAGCGCGTCGCCCATTCCGTGCAGGCGCTGGAACTCGAAGGCGGTCACGCCGAGCGACTGCGCGCGCGCGCTCACCCAGGCGATCGTGTGCGCGTTGTGCGTCGCGAACATCGGGTAGACGCGTTCGCCGGCCTCGAGCAGCGCCCGGGCGCACGCCAGGTAGGACACGTCGGTGTGCGCCTTCTTCGTGAACACCGGATATCCGACAAGGCCCTGCACCTGCGCGCGCTTGATCTCCGTATCCCAGTACGCACCCTTGACGAGGCGCACCGGGATGCGTGTACCCGTCTCGTGTGCGAGTGCTCCGACGAAACTGACGACGCTGCGGGCACGCTTCTGGTACGCCTGCACGGCGAGCCCAAGACCGTCCCAGCCCGCGAGGTCGGGATCCCGCCGAACGCGCGCGAACAACTCGAGCGACAGCTCCAGACGTTCCGCTTCCTCCGCGTCGATCGTCATGCCGATCTGCTGCAACTTTGCGTCGCGCGCGAGCGAGATCACCGCGGGCACGAGTTCGGCGAGCACGCGGGCGCGCTGCGGATACTCGTACCGCGGATGCAGCGCCGACAGCTTGACCGAGATCGACGGTCGTGCGAACACCGACAGTTCCGATGCGCGCGCCGATGCGCCGATTACGGCGATCGCGTCCCGGTACGACGCGAGATACCGAGCGGCGTCGGCGGCGGTGACGGCGGCCTCGCCGAGCATATCGTACGAATGCCGATACGCTTTTTGCTCAGCCGTGCCGCTGCGTGCAACGGCTTCGTTGATCGTGCGGCCCAGCACGAACTGCTCGGCCATCACCTTCATCGCCTGGCGGACCGCGACGCGCACGACGGGCTCGCCGGCGCGGGCGGCAAAGCGTCCGTACCAGGCACGCGGATCACGCGCGTCCTCCCGCTCGATGCGGGTCAGCTTGCCGGTAAGCATCAGCCCCCATGTCGACGCGTTGACGAGCAGCGAGTCGGATGCGCCCAGGTGCCGGTCCCAGTCGCCGCGCGACAGCTTGTCGCGGATCAGCGCATCGGCGGTGGCGGCGTCGGGAATTCGCAGCAATGCTTCGGCGACGCACATCAGCAGCACGCCTTCGGGCGTCGAAAGGTCGTACTGCTGCAGGAACGACTCGATGCCGCCCTGCGACTGCCGTTCGTTGCGAACTGCTTCGACCCACGCGCGGGCCTGTGCGGCGATCGCGCGTGTCTCGGCGTCCGTCTGCGTGAGTTGGGCTGCCAGCGCGACGAGCACTGCGCGCTCGTCGGCAAGAAACGCGGCGCGGATCGCCGCGCCTTCCGGCGTGTCGGGCAGCAGTGGAATCGTTTCGTCGGCGGTTTCGATGGGCGGCACCGGTTTTATCCTCGCGGATGATGGACGGCGTGCAGTTGCTTCAATCGCTCGCGCGCCACGTGCGTGTAGATGGTCGTCGTCGTGATGTCGGCGTGACCGAGGAGCAACTGGACGACGCGCAGATCCGCGCCGTGATTGAGCAGGTGAGTGGCGAACGCATGCCGCAACACGTGCGGCGACAGCGATGCGGCCGGAATTCCAGCGCGCACTGCGTAGCGCTTGATCAGTGCCCAGAACGCCTGCCGGGTCAGCGGTCCGCGGCGGCGCGTCAGGAACACTTCGTCGCGCTTCGTCGTCCCCGCAAGCTCGGGCCGCACGTCGGCCAAGTAACGCGAGATCCACGCAACCGCTTCATCGCCCATCGGCACGAGACGCTCCTTGCTCCCCTTGCCGATCACGCGCACGACACCGGCGTCGTGCGCGACCTGCGCGCGCGTGAGGCCGGTCAGCTCGGACACCCGCAGCCCGGTCGCGTAGAGCGTCTCGAGCATGGCGCGATCGCGCACCCCCAGTGCCGTGCGCGTGTCCGGCGCGGCCAGCAGCGCCTCGACCTGCGCCTCCGACAATTGCTTGGGGAGGCGGCGCGGCTTCTTCGGCGCACGCACGCGCAGCGTCGGATCCTCGGTGATCGCGCCGCGATCGAGCTGGAACCGGTAGAACCGCCGCAACGCGGACAGCCTGCGCGCGACCGATGTCGCCTTCGCTTTGGCCTGGAACTGGTCGGCGAGCCACTGATCGAACTGGCTGCGGTCGACCGTCAGCAGCGCGCCGCCTGTCCGGTCTAGCCATGCACTGAAACTCGTCACGTCGCGTCGATAGCTCGCGAGCGACGAAGCGGCCAAGCCGTCCTGCAGCCACAATTGATCGCAGAACGCGTCGATCAGCCTGGACGCGTCGTTGTCCATCGTCACATCTTCATGTGCTGCGGCAGCAGCGTCACGAGTTGCGGAAAGAACCAGATCGCGAGCACCGCCACGCCCATCAGGAAGAACATCGGCAGCGTGTGCCGCGCGATCCACGTGATCTGCCGGCGCGTCATGCCCTGCAGCACGAAAAGGTTGAAGCCGACCGGTGGCGTGATCTGCGCCATCTCGACGACGAGCACGATGAAGATGCCGAACCATAGCAGGTCGATGCCCGCCTTCTCGACGGTGGGCAGGATCACCCCCATCGTAAGCACGACCATCGAGATGCCGTCCAGGAAACAGCCCAGCACGATGTAGAACAGCGCCAGCGCCACGATCAGCGCGAACGGGGTCAATCCAAGCGTTGCGATCCATTCGGCGAGGTCGCGCGGCAGGCCGATGTAACCCATCGCGAGCGTCAGGAACGCGGCGCCCGCGAGGATCAGCGCAATCATGCAGTAGAGCCGCGTCGCGCCAAGCAGGCTCTCCCGAAACGTCGTCCGGTTCAACGACCCCTGCAGCGCTGACAGCACGAGCGAGCCGACAACACCGAACGCCGCGGCTTCGGTAGCGGTCGCGATGCCGGCGTAAATCGAGCCCAGCACGACGACGATCAGCATGACCACCGGGATCAGGTGACGCGACGCATGCAGCTTTTGAGCGAGCCTCGTGCGCTCGGTGACGGCAGGGATCTGGTCGGGATGGATCAGCGCCCACGCGACGATGTAGCCCGAGAACAGCATCGCCAGCAGGATGCCGGGAATGATGCCGGCGATGAACAGCTGCGCGATCGATACGTTCGCGCTGACGCCGTAGACGATCATGATGATCGACGGCGGGATCAGCAGGCCGAGCGTGCCGGCTCCCGCGAGCGAGCCGATCGTGATCGTCTCCGGGTAGCCTCGACGGAGCAACTCGGGCAGCGTCATCTTGCCGATCGTCGCGCACGTAGCGGCCGACGAGCCCGACACGGCGGCGAAGATCGTGCAGCCGATGACGTTCGTATGCAGCAACCGGCCTGGGATGCGTTCGAGCCACGGCGCCAGCCCCTTGAACATGTCTTCGGAGAGCCGCGTTCGAAACAGGATCTCGCCCATCCACACGAAGAGCGGCAGCGCGGTCAGCGTCCACGACGACGCCGTGCCCCAGATCGTCACGGCCATCGCGTCGCCGGCCGGTCGCGACGAGAACAACGTCATGCCGATCCACGCGACGCCTGCGAGTGCAAGGCCGATCCACACGCCGCTGCCGAGCAACGCGAAGAGTGCGACGATGAGCAGCGTCGTCACGACGGCGTCATTCATGGTGCAGGGCTTCCTCGCTCGTTCGCTGGCGGCGTTGGCCGTGCCACTCGAGGATGAGCTCGTCGACGAAGGCGATCAGCAGCACTGTCGTGCCGATGGCCATCGATAGCTCTGGAATCCACAGTGGCGTCGCGTCATTCGCCGTCGACGTGTCGTTGAACTGCCACGACTGGAAGGTCAGGCGGATGCTGTACCACGAGAACGCGGCGGCCAGCACCGTTGCGATGGCGAGCGACACGAGCTCGAGGCCCCGCCGCAGCCGGGGTCCTGCATGCTCGAGCAGCAGCGAGACGCGGATGTGCTCGCCGCGCTTCAGCGTGTGCGCGAGGGCGAGAAACCCGCACGCCGCCATGCAGTAGCCGGCGTAAGCGTCGGTGCCCGCCACGTACCAGTTGAGGAGTCGGCCGACGACGCCTAACGCGACCATCGCCAGCGTGCCGACAAGAAAAAACGCCGCCCCATAAGCGGCGGCGTCGTACAACTTGTCGAGAGCCTTGCGGGCGGTCACACGGCGCGCCGGTGTCTAAGGCGAGGCGGGGCGTGACGCGCTACTGCAGCGCGCGGTACTGGTCGATGATCTTCTTGCCGTCGGCGCCGGACTTGCGCAGCCACTCGGCCAGCATCAGGTTGCCCACCTTCCGCATGTCGGCCGTAAGCTGCTCGCTCGGCTTGTCGATCGACATTCCTTTCTGCTTCAACTGGTCGACGTACCAGCCGGTCTTTTCCTCCGACAGCTTCCAGCCACGCGTCTCCGCCTCGGCGGCCGCCTTGAGCAAAGCGGCCTGCGTCGGCTTGTCGAGTGCGTCGAACGCGCTGCGATTTGCGATCACGGCGTTCTTCGGCAGCCACGCCTGCGTGTCGTAGAAGTGCTTCAGGTGCTCATAGGTCTTCGAGTCGTAACCGGTCGCACCCGATGACATGTACGAATCGATCACGCCGGTCGCGAGCGCTTGCGACACTTCGGCCGCCTGCACGGTCACTGACTGCGCGCCGACCAGCTCGGCGATCTTCGACGTCGCCGGACTGTACGCGCGCCATTTCAGTCCCTTCATGTCCGCCGCGCTGTTCAGCGTGCGGTTCGTGTAGATGCCCTGCGGCGGCCACGGCACCGCGTAGAGCAGCATCATGCCCTGCTTCGCGAGCTTGTCGTCGAGCGCCTTGCGCTCCGCCTTGTAGAGCTTCATCGACTCGGCGTACGACGTCGCGAGAAATGGAACGCCGTCGACGCCGTAGAGCGGATCCTCGTTCTCGAAATTGACGAGCAGGATCTCGCCGGCCTGCGCCTGGCCGCCCTGCACGGCGCGCTTGATCTCGGGCGCCTTGAACAGCGACGCATTCGGATGCAGCTGCAGCTTCAGCTTGCCGCCCGTTGCCTTGTCGACGTCGACGGCGAACTGCTGCAGGTTCTCCGTGTGGAAGTTGTTCGCCGGGTATGCCGTGGGAAGATCCCATTTGGTTTGCGCGGATGCGGGCAGCGCAAACGCCAAGGCGGTCACAATAGCGGCAACAAGACGTTTCATCAGGGTCTCCGGGGCTTGAAGGCGCGAGGGCGGCGCAGTCTCTCGAGGGCGCATATTAAATCATGCAATTCTGGATCGATCGCGGCGGCACCTTCACCGACATCGTCGCACGACGTCCCGACGGGACGCTCGTCACGCACAAGCTGCTGTCCGAAAACCCAGAGCGCTACCGGGACGCCGCCGTCCAGGGAATCCGCGACCTGCTCGGTCTCGCGGCCGATGCGCCGATTCCTCGCGGTGCGATCTCGGCGGTGAAGATGGGCACGACCGTCGCGACGAACGCCCTGCTCGAGCGCACCGGCGAGCGCACGGCGCTGGTCATCACGCGCGGGTTCGCCGATGCGCTGCGCATCGGTTACCAGAACCGGCCGAAGCTGTTCGTACGCAGGATCGAGCTGCCGACGCTGTTGTACGAACGCGTGATCGAGGTCGACGAGCGCATCGGCGCGCACGGGGACGTCGTGCAACCGCTCGATCCGCGCGCGGTCGAGCCGGCGCTGCGCTTGGCGTACGACGCCGGCATTCGCGCGGTGGCGATCGTACTGATGCACGGCTATCGCTACCCGGAGCACGAACGGGCGCTCGCCGCACTCGCGCGCGCGATCGGCTTCACTCAGGTGTCGGTGTCGCACGAGGTGAGCCCGCTGATGAAGCTGGTGTCGCGCGGCGACACGACCGTCGTCGACGCCTACCTGTCGCCGATCCTGCGCCGCTATGTCGAGCAGGTCGAGCGCGACCTCGGTGCGTCACTGCGTGATCGTCCGGCCGGCGTCGAACCACAGGGCGCCAATGGTGCGCAACCCATCCGGCTGCAGTTCATGCAGTCGTCCGGCGGGCTCACCGACGCGCACCGGTTCCAGGGCAAGGACGCGATCCTGTCGGGACCCGCGGGCGGCATCGTCGGTGCCGTCGAAGTGTCGCGGCTCGCCGGCTTCGACCGGATCATCGGGTTCGACATGGGGGGCACGTCGACCGACGTCACGCACTGGGCTGGCGAGTACGAGCGTTCGTTCGTGACCGAAGTCGCCGGCGTGCGACTGCGTGCGCCGATGATGAGTATTCACACGGTCGCGGCCGGCGGCGGCTCGATCTGCGCGTTCGACGGCTCGCGCCTGCGCGTTGGTCCCCAATCCGCCGGTGCGAACCCGGGACCGGCGTCGTATCGCCGCGGCGGGCCGCTGACGGTGACCGATTGCAACGTAATGGTCGGCAAACTCGACCCGTCGCTCTTTCCCAAGGTTTTCGGGCCGCGCGGCGATGCGCCGCTCGACGCGGAAGTCGTTCGCGACAAGTTCGCAGCGCTCGCCGCGCAGGTCTCCACCGGCACCGGCCGCACGCGCACGGCGGAAGAGGTCGCCGACGGATTCCTCGACATCGCCGTCGAGAACATGGCGAACGCGATCAAGCACATCTCCGTGCAGCGCGGTTACGACGTCACCGGCTACACGCTGTGCTCGTTCGGTGGTGCGGGTGGTCAGCATGCGTGCCGCGTCGCCGATGCACTCGGCATGCGCCGCGTGTTCATCCATCCGCTGGCGGGTGTGCTGTCCGCCTACGGCATGGGTCTCGCCGACGTCCGCGCGCTGCGGCAGCGCGCCGTCGAAGCGAGGCTGACGAATGCGGCGCTCGCCGAGTGCAACGAGCCGTTCGCGGCGCTGGAAGACAGTGCGCGACGCGATGTGCTGGACCAGGGGATCGCGGCGACGCGCATCCGCTGCGAGCGCGTGCTGCACTTGAAGTACGACGGGACCGACACGACGCTTCCGATCCCCGCGCAGGACGAAGCCGCCCCCGTAATCGCCGAATTCGAGCGCCGCTACGGACAACAGTACGGCTTCCTGATGCCCGGAAAGCCGCTCGTCATCGAGGCGATCGCCGTCGAAGCAGTCGGCAAGGCGCAGGACGTGCAGGACGAACGGCCCGTCTTCGCCCCGCGTGCCGGCGCGCTCGCGGCACTTCGCACCAATCGGTTCTACGCGAATGGGGCATGGCGTGATGCCGCCGTCTACGCGCGCGAAGCCTTGCGCCCGGGCGATGCGATCGACGGCCCCGCGGTGATTCGCGAGCCGAATGCGACGACGGTGATCGAGCACGGATGGCGCGCGACGCTGACCATGCTCGACCACCTCGTGCTCGAACGCGTGGTGCCGATCGAGCGCGCGCATGCGGTCGGCACCGACGCCGACCCCGTGCTGCTCGAGGTGTTCAACAACCTGTTCATGGCGATCGCCGAGCAGATGGGCGTGACGCTCGCGAATACCTCGTACTCGGTGAACATCAAGGAGCGCCTCGACTTCTCATGCGCGCTGTTCGACACGCAAGGCAACCTGATCGCCAATGCGCCGCACATGCCGGTACATCTCGGGTCGATGGGCGACAGCGTGCGCACGATCATCGACCGGCGCGCCGGCACGATGCAGCCCGGCGACGTGTTCGTGCTCAACGCACCCTACAACGGTGGCACGCACCTGCCCGACGTTACGGTGATCGCCCCGGTGTTTCTCGCCTTGGATCAGGCGAGCGCCCCGAATCCGGCTCGCGAACCGGAGTTCTACGTGGCGGCGCGAGGCCATCACGCCGACATCGGTGGCATCACGCCAGGCTCGATGCCGCCGGACTCGACTCACGTGGACGAGGAAGGCGTGCTGCTCGACAACGTGCAGCTCGTCGCGCACGGCCGTTTCCTGGAGTCCGAGCTGCGGACGACACTCGTTTCGGGTCGTTACCCGGTGCGCAACGTCGAGCAGAACCTCGCCGACCTCCGCGCGCAAGTGGCCGCATGCGCGAAAGGCGCGAGCGAGCTCGCCAAGATGGTCGAGCACTTCGGGCTGTCCGTCGTACGTGCCTACATGCGCCACGTGCAGGACAACGCCGAGGAGGCGGTCCGGCGCGTCGTGGGGGCGCTGTCCGACGGCCGCTTCGCCTACGAGATGGACAGCGGCGCCGTCATCCGCGTCGCGATTACCGTCGATCGTGCCGCACGCTCGGCGACGATCGACTTCACCGGCACGAGCGCTCAACAGCCGACGAACTTCAATGCGCCGTCGGCCGTGTGCAAGGCGGCGGTGCTGTACGTCTTTCGCACGCTCGTCGACGACGAGATTCCGATGAATGCCGGCTGCCTGAAGCCGCTGACGATCGTCATCCCCGATGGATCGATGCTGAGCCCCCGTTATCCGGCGGCAGTGGTCGCGGGCAATGTCGAAACTTCGCAGACGGTGACCGATGCGCTCTATGGCGCGCTCGGCGTGCTCGCCGCGTCGCAAGGGACGATGAACAACTTCACGTTCGGCAACGCCGCGCACCAGTATTACGAAACGATTTCCGGCGGCGCGGGGGCGGGTCCAGGCTTCGAAGGCGCGAGTGTGGTGCAGACGCACATGACCAATTCGCGACTCACCGATCCGGAAGTGCTGGAATGGCGTTTTCCCGTTCGCCTCGACGCGTTCTCGATCCGGCGCGGCAGCGGCGGAGCGGGACTGCACACGGGCGGCGACGGCGCGACCCGGCGCGTACGTTTCCTCGAGCCAATGACGGCCGTGATGCTGGCCAATCATCGGCGCGTGGCGCCGTTCGGCGTCGCGGGTGGTCATGCCGGTGACGTCGGCCGCAACTGGGTCGAGCGCGTCGACGGCACCCGCGAGGATTACGGCGCGACGTGCCAGGTCGAGATGAACGCCGGCGACGTGTTCGTCATCGAAACGCCGGGCGGCGGCGGCTTCGGCCATCCGGTGCATGACTGATGCCCGGCCTCAGAGCACCGACTATCGACCCGATATCGATGGTCTTCGCGCGATCGCAGTTCTTGCGGTCATCTTCTTCCATCTCCACGAGTCGCTTCTGCCGGGCGGTTTCGTCGGAGTCGACGTTTTCTTCGTCATCTCTGGATTTCTGATCACCCGCAACATCCTCCGCGAGATCGAGTGCGGCGCATTCTCGCTGCTCGAGTTCTACCGGCGTCGCGTGAAGCGCATTGCCCCGGCGATGCTGGTCGTGGTAGCGGTCACGCTGCTGTTCTCGCAACTTCTGATGCTGCCCGAGGATGCGCGTTCCGCTTCCAAGTCGGCGTTCGCGTCCGTGGCTTCGCTGGCGAACGTCTATTTCTGGCTTTTTACGGACAAGAGCTACTTCGCGGTGAGCACCCGCGAGCTGCCGTTTCTCCACCTTTGGTCGCTCGGGGTCGAGGAGCAGTTCTACCTGCTGTGGCCCCTGGCACTCGTGCTGCTTTATCGGCCGTGGGGGGCGCTCCGATTTGCCGCGGGAATGCTCGCCCTTGCGATCGGATCGTTCGCGCTCGCCCAGGCGCTCGTCGCCGATCACCCCGAGTTCACCTATTACATGCTGCCGACGCGGGCCGGTGAATTCGCTCTCGGCGCGCTGGTTGCCATCGCGGTGGTCAAGCGCGCGCAGCCGCGGTGGCCGAGCCCCGCCGTTGCCTGGCTCGCGGCGATCGGCATGACAATGCTCGTCGGCTCGCTGGTCCTGCTGCGCGGACGCGTGCCGTTTCCCGGCTGGCTGGCCGTTCCACCGACGCTGGGCACCGCCATGATCATCTATGCCGGTCATTGCCGGACCAATGCGATTTCACGCGTCCTTGCGACGAGAGGACTCGTCTGGATCGGTCTTCTTTCGTACTCGGCCTATTTGTGGCATTGGCCGCTGCTCGCGCTCTATCGCTACGGCTACGGCGAGATCGGGCTCCCGCAAGCGATCGCGCTGTTCACTGCCACGATGGTATTGGCGTGGCTGTCGTATCGGTTCGTGGAGCTTCCCGCGCGAAGATCTACCGCCACAGCGCTGCGGCTCATTGTGCAGCAGTATGTCGTTCCGGGCGCCGGTATCGTGCTCGTCGCGCTTTGCACGATGTATCCGGTTCCGGTCGGTGCGCTGTCCGCGCACACGGATGCCTACCGCCAGCGCCTGGCGCACCTGCGTGAAGTAACGACCCCCGCGGTCAGCTTCGCTTGGACCTGTCAGCACCAGTGGATGAGACCGAGGGATACGGTGGACCCGCGCTGCGTGCTGGGAGCGCCGGGGTCCGGCGAGCCGCGGGCAATCCTGTGGGGCGATTCCAACGCCGCGCACTACATCGGCATGATCGAGGCGTTCGCGAAGCGGTCCGGATTTCGTTTCCGCAATCTGGAGATACCGTCCTGTCCCCCGCTTCGATCGGACGCGCGGCCGTTCGTCGAACCGCGGCTGCAACGGGCTTGCGCCGACTCGCTCCGGATCGTCGTGCCGGTCGTCGATCGATTCGACGTGGCGATCATGGCGGCATCGTGGTCTTCCTATGCTTTGGTGTCCGAGGACTTCCTGCCGATGGTCTTCGAAACGGCGCGCGGGCTCGCCGCCGCGGGCAAGCTCGTGATCCTGATCGGCAAGGCCCCCGAAATCGACGGATACGATCGTCGCTGCCGCGAGAAGGCGCTGTCGTATCCGTTTCTCGCGTGCCCCGATTACGAAGTTCCGATCCCTCGGCGAGTCAGCGAAGCCAACGCGAAACTGCGCGCCTTCGCACAGACGACGCCGAACGTCCGCTACTTCGACGCCATCGATTACCTGTGCCCGCATGGCACATGCCCCGTGGTCGAACCGACGGGCGAGCCCAGGTATTACGACGAGAACCACCTGACCGCCGCCGCCAGCGCGAAGCTCGGCGCACGGATCATCGCGCAGCAAGGTGTTCCGGCGGCTTTCGCCTCGATCGCTGGATGGGATGCGAGTGAAGCCGCGCGCGCCGCTGCGGTCAGGTAACCGCCACAGCGGGCAGCGGGCACGGTGACTACGTCGGCTGCGCGGCCGGCCGCGGCATCATCAGCGACAGCACGTAATACGTCGCGCCGCCGATCGCGACGCCGAAGAACCATCCGTACACGCTCCACCACGAGGGCAGGATGCTGGTGAAGTTCGGCAGGATGCTCGAGAAAAGCGCCCCGATCGCCGCCGCGACGAACGCCGCGATGTTGAAGCCGCCCTGGTACAGGTACTTGCCGTGCTCGTCGTAGAGCGCGTTGACGTCGATGTCGCCCTTCGCGACGAGGTAGTAGTCGACCATGATGATGCCGAACAGCGGGCCCATCGTCGCGCCGATCCCGCCGACGAACGCGGCGGCGTTGCCCTCCCACGGTGCGAACGGATACAGGATCAGCGCGATCACCGCCGCGATATAGCCGCCTTTCTTGAAGTCGATGACTCGCGGGAACACGTTCGAGAAATCGAACGCCGGCGACACGAAATTCGCGACGACGTTGATGCCGAGCGTCGCGACTGCAAAGGTCAACGCCGCGAGCAACGCGAGGAACCAGCTGTCGAACTTCGCCGAGATCTGTTCCGGATGGATCAGCACCTCGCCATAGACCTTGAACGCCGCGATCGTCGTGATGCCGGCGACGAGCGAGAACAGCACGAGGTTGATCGGCAGTCCCCACAGGTTCCCCTTGCGCACCGTTTCCTTGCTGGGCGCATACCGCGAGAAGTCGCAGAAATTGAGGTACAGCGCCGCGAAGTAAGTGATCCACGTGGCGCCGACGGCCAGCAGCGCTGCCGGGGAGCCGGGCGCGCCGGCGACACCGGCGTCCTTGGTTGCGGCCAGCAGGACGTCCTGCGGGATGCCGTGGTCGAACGAGAAGCCGCCGGCCTTGAAGAACAGTCCCACGGCGAGGACCAGCATCATCACCCATACCGCCGGACCGGCCCAGTCCTGGAACCTGCGCACCGTCTCCATGCCTTTCTGGATGATCAGGAGTTGCAGCGCCCAGATGACGACGAAGCAGATCACTTCGAGGCCCGAGTGACCGAGCACGTGCGTGCTCTTGTGAAACGCGAGGAACGTGTCGGTCCGCGTCAGCAACGCAACGATCGCACCGGACGCGGCGGCCGTCTGCGCACCGTACCAGAAGCACGCGACGATCGCGCGAACGAGCGCCGGAACGTTCGCACCCCAGATGCCGAACGAGGCGCGCGCAAGCACCGGATACGGCACGCCGGTTTTCACGCCGGCATAGCCGACGAGGTTCATCAGGAAGAAGATCACCAGCGAGGAAAGCCCGATCGCGATCAGGAAGTTGACGAAGCTGCCGCATAGCAGGAACAGGCTCGCCGCGAGGTAATAGCCCCACAGGCTGTGAACGTCGGACGTCCACACGTTGAAGATGCTGAACACCCCCCATTTGCGTTCGGTGGCGGGTGCCAGGTCCTCGTTGTAAAGCGCCGGCGATGCATTCGGAATGCTCATGTCCGTCCCCTCGAAGTGGCGAGTCGCCCCTGCGCCCGATTGCGGCCGGACGCGGTGTTCGTTATGGTAAGCCCATGACGACCGAATTGCTGTTCAGGGACGATGCCTATCTGCGGACGGCATCCGCGCGCGTCGTGGCCGTGCACGAGCGCGGCATCGAGCTCGACCGGACGATCTTCTATCCGCAAGGCGGCGGCCAGGTGGGCGATAGCGGCACGCTGGTACGCGCAAACGGCGAGCAGATCGGCATCGCCGACACGCGCAAGGGCGATTCGCCCGACAGCGTCATTCACGTTCCCGGCGCCGCGATGCCCACGCCCGACATCGGCGAAACGCTCGCGCTCGAGATCGACTGGACACGGCGCCATGCACTGATGCGGCTGCATACGGCGCTGCACGTGATGTCGTGCGTGGTCGTGGCCCCGGTCACCGGGGGCAACATCGCGCCGGACAAGGCGCGGCTCGACTTCGACATCGACATGAGCCTGCTCGACGCTACGCACATCGAGCGCGAGACGAATGCGCTGATCGCCCGCGGCGTGCCGACGGAAACGGTATGGATCACCGATGCGGAACTCGATGCGCGGCCGGAGCTCGTCAAGACGATGAGCGTGCAGCCGCCGCGCGGGTCGGGACGCGTCCGGTTGCTGCGCATTCCCGGCATCGACTTGCAGCCGTGCGGTGGCACGCATGTCGCGAACATCGGCGAGATCGGCGCCATTCGCGTGCTGAAGATCCGCAGCGAGGGGCGGCGCAATCGGCGCGTGGAAATCGCGCTCGCCGAACCCGCCTGATCTCACAATCAGGCGAGTAGCCTGATAGCTCAGCCCGGTGCAGTGCCGGCGTTGCCGAAGCGCTCGCTCAGCGCGTCGAGCAGCGGCTGCTGCCCCGGGACGATCTTGCGCCGTGCGCAGTCGAGCGTGAACCACGCAGCGCGGTCCACTTCGGGAAACGCCTGCTTCTTGCCGGAACGCGGCGGCCACTCCATCTCGAACAGGTTGCTGCGCAACTGCGACGGATCGAAGTCGCGCTCCGCCGCGAACGGATGAATCGTCTTGGCACGGGATTGCGCGATCGGTGGCAATGGCGTCAGCGGTGCGGTCAACGCGATGCCCGTCTCCTCCGCGAACTCGCGGCGTGCGGCGTCCTCCGCGGGTTCGGGATCCGCGAACTCGCCCTTCGGGATCGACCAGGCACCCTCGTCGCGGCGCACCCAGAACGGGCCACCGGGATGCACCAGCAGCACCTCGAGGCCTGCGTCGCCACGGCGATACAGGATGATTCCAGCACTCTCTCTATGGGCCATCGGCTGCCTTCGGCCGGATCGACCGGCGTAACATAACCCGATCATCGTGCCCGGCGTACCGGGCTCGCACCCAGGAGATCATCGTGACGACTCTCTATGACTTCACCGTCGACGACATCGGCGGCAAGCCGGTGAAGCTCGACCGATACAAAGGCAAGGTGCTGCTCGTCGTCAACACGGCGAGCAAATGCGGTTTCACGCCACAATACAAGGGTCTCGAAGCGCTCTACCGCAAATACAAGGACAAGGGGCTCGAAGTGCTCGGATTTCCCTGCAACCAGTTCGGCGCGCAGGAGCCTGGCAGCGAGCAGGAGATCGCGACGTTCTGCGAGACGAATTACGACGTGTCGTTTCCGATGTTCCGCAAGGTCGACGTGAACGGCGATGCAGCGGCGCCGGTCTACAAGTTCCTGAAGAGCGCGAAGCCCGGCTTGCTCGGCACGGAGGCGATCAAATGGAATTTCACGAAGTTCCTCGTCGACCGATCGGGCACCGTGCTGGAGCGCTTCGCGCCGAACGACACGCCGGAGTCGATCGAGCGCGACGTCGCCAAGGCGCTGTGAAGACCTGGCGGTTCGCGCAGTGCGCGGCGTTCGCGCTGGCGCTGCTCGCCGCCGTGTCGCCGGCGTGGGCCGATACCGCGCCCGGGAAGACACTCCGCGTGTCCTTTCCGATCGCCGAAACGGGCTTCGATCCGCAGGCGGCCGGCGACGCCTATTCGAACTACGTCAATCGCGCGATCTTCGATCCACTCTACCGGTACGACTACCTGGCGCGTCCGTACAAGCTCGTACCGAACACGGCGACCGGGATGCCGGAGATCTCGGCCGATGGCAGGACGTGGACGATCCACGTCCGCAAGGGTGTCTATTTCGCCGACGACCCCGTCTTCAAGGGCCAGCGGCGCGAGCTGACAGCGGCCGATTACGCGTTCGCGATCAAGCGCATCCTCGATCCGCGAATGCGCTCGAACTCGCTGCAGATGGTCGACGGCCGCTTCGTCGGCGCCGACGCGCTGGTGGCGAAGGCCAAGGAGACCGGGCGCTTCGACTACGACGCGCCGCTCGAGGGCGTGCAGGCGATCGGTCGCCATACGCTGCAGTTCAAGCTCGTCTTCCCCGACTACGAGCTGCTGTCGAACCTGACGACGACTGCGCTGTCGGCAGTGGCGCGCGAAGCCATCGAAGCGCACCGCGACGAGAATGGATGGGCGATGGCCCACCCGGTCGGCACAGGCGCATTTCGGCTCAAGGATTGGCGCCGCGGCCAGCGCATCGTTCTCGAAGCGAATCCGGGCTTTCGCGACGAGCGCTATCCGGCGCCGGTCGAAGCGGCCGATCGGCAGCTCGCGAAAGGATTGACCGGCCGCAAGCTCCCGCTCGTTCGCACCGTCGAGATCAGCATCATCGAGGAAGCGCAGCCGCGACTCCTCGCGTTCCAGCAGAAGCAACTCGACTGGATGGCGGTGCCGTCGAATCTCGTGTCGAAGGTGCTCGACGCCGACAACCGACCCAATGCCGAGCTCGCGAAGGCCGGCGTGCGCCTCGAGCGCGGTGTGCAGCCGGCGATCGCTTACACGTTTTTCAACATGGACGATCCCGTCGTCGGCGGCTACGAGCCGGCACGCATCGCGCTGCGGCGCGCGATCATCATGGGCTACGACGTCAACGAGGAGATTCGCGTGTTGCGGCAGGGTCAGGGCCTGCCCGCCACGCAGGTCGTGCCGCCGAACATGACCGGCCACGATCCGTCGTACGACGGCCGCGTGAAGTACGACGTTCCGGGGGCCAAGGCATTGCTCGACAAGTTCGGCTACGTCGATCGCGACGGCGACGGCTTCCGCGAGACGCCCGACGGCAAGCCGCTCGCGCTGAAGATGGGCTCGTCGACGAGCGCGCAGGACCGCGAGTTCGACGAATTCTGGCAACGAACGCTGAAGGGGCTCGGCATTCGCGTCGAGTTCATCAAGCAGAAGTGGCCTGATCTGCTGAAGGCCGCGCGGCTGGGTCAGTTGCAGATGTGGCAGCTCGGCAACATCCATACGACCCCCGATGGCTTCGCCTTCTTCGGCCTCCTTTACGGGAAGAACGCCGGATTCTCGAATCTGTCGGGCTTCAAGCTCGCCGAATTCGACCGGCTCTACGAACAGGCGCGATCGATGCCGGACGGACCGCCGCGGCTCGCCGTGGAGCGCCGGATGTCGGAGCTCTTCAACGCCTACGCGCCTTGGGTGCTGACGGCGTTCCGCCAGGAGAACGTGCTGATCCAGCCGTGGCTGCGCGGCTACAAGTACAACCCGACGTTCCAGTACCCGTTCGCGTACGTCGACATCGACCGCTCGGGTGCGGCGGACGGCGCGGCCGATCCGTCGGCGACCGACCGGGTGCCGTCACGCGCAGCGGCGGACGACCGGGGACGGGCCGCGCAATGACACGCGCAGCGGACGCGATTCGCGCGTCGTTGCTCGCGCTGATCGCGTGCGCCGCGCTCGCGTTGCCGGTGGCGGCGCAAACCGGCACTACGCCGTCGCCGCGTACGCTGCACGTGGCGTTCCCCGTCGCCGAGACCGGATTCGATCCGCAGGCGACGAGCGACCTGTATTCCGACCACGTGCAGCGGGCGATCTTCGAGCCGTTGTACGGCTTCGATTACCTCGCCCGTCCGTACAAGCGCGTGCCCCGCACGGCGGCCGCATTGCCGCAAATCGACGACGACGGCCGCACGTGGACCATTCGCGTCCGGCCCGGCATCTATTTCGCCGACGATCCGGCCTTCAACGGCAAGCGCCGCGAGCTGACGGCCGCCGATTACGTTTACTCGTGGAAGCGGCTGCTCGATCCGCGCGTCCGCTCGCCGTTCTCGTGGTACCTGCAGGGCAAGGTGGTCGGCGCCGACAAGGTCATCGACGCGGCGCGCACCAGCGGGAAGCTCGACTACGACACGCCGATGGAGGGCCTCGCGGCCATCGACCGCTACACGATCCGCATCAAGCTGAACGAGCCTGATTACATCCTGTTCGGCTACCTGTGCTCGAGCCCGATGGCGGCCGTCGCGCGCGAGGTGATCGAGCGCTACGGCGATGCGAACGGATGGACGATGGAGCATCCGGTCGGCACCGGCGCCTTTGTGTTGAAATCGTGGCGCCGCAGCCAGCAGATCGTTCTTGAGGCGAATCCGAACTTTCGCGACGAGCGCTTTCCGGAAGCGACCGACGCGGCCGACCGCGCGCGCTTCGCCGGACTGCAGGGCAAGAAGCTGCCGCTCGTCGATCGCGTCGACATCGCGATCATGGAAGAAGCCAATCCGCGGATGCTCGCGTTCGAGAGCCGTGCGCTCGATTACTTCAACCTGCCGCCCGAGCTTTCCGATCGCGCGCTCGATCCTTCGAATCGGCTGAAGCCCGACTACGCGGCCCGCGGCGTGACGCTCGAGCGCCTCACGCAACCATCGCTGCAATATGCGTACTTCAACATGCAGGACCCCGTTGTCGGCGGCTACACGAACGACAAGGTCGCCCTGCGCCGCGCGCTCGTCATGGGCTTCAACAACGACGAGCTGGTTCGCGTCGTCTACCAGGGCCAGGCGCTGCCGGCGACGCAGCCGATCCCGCCCAACGTGCCGGGTCACGACGACACGCTGAACGTCGCGGTGCCGTTCGATCCGGCCGGTGCGAAAGCGCTGCTCGACAAATTCGGCTACGTCGATCGCAACGGCGACGGCTGGCGCGACATGCCCGACGGCAAGCCGCTGATGCTGACGATGGCGTCGACGCCGACCACGCGTGACCGCGAGATCGACGAGATCTGGCAGAAGAACCTGAAGGCGATCGGCATCCGCGTCGAGTTCATCAAGCAGAAATGGCCCGACCTCCTGAAGATGGGCAAGGCGGGACAGTTGCAGTTCTGGCGGATCGGCTGGATCAACGCGTATGCCGAAGGCGACGCCTTCGCGCAGTTGCTGTACGGCAAGAACATCGGCCAGACGAATTATTCGCGCTTCGACCTGCCGGCTTACGACACGCTGTACCGTCAGTCGCGGATGCTTCCGGATGGCGCCGAGCGCAACAAGCTGTATCGGCGGATGTCGGAGCTCGTGGCCGCGTACAACCCGTGGGCGTTGCACGTGTACCCGGTCGAGACGACGCTGTTGCAGCCGTGGGTGCGCGGCTACAAGAAGCACGCGTACTGGGAGCATCCGTGGCTCTACATTGGCGTTGACAACGCGCAACTGGCCGCGCGCTGACGCGTCGATCACGTGCCGTAAATGCGACAGGCGGACGCGCAAGTCCGCCGGACGCGGACTATTCGCATTGCCACGAGCGTCGCCCGCGGCGTAAGATTGCTTCAATCTCGCCGCACCATGACTATGTTCAACCCATGACCATGTCGACCCACTTCTTCGCGGACTCCCGTCGCCGTGCGCATTCGCGCGCGTGGCTGGCGCATGGAATGCTCCGCGGCAAGGGCGTCGGCGCCGGCATTGGGCGTCGCGACGATCTGATCCTGTAGCAACTCCCGCGCGGATGTCCGCCGGGACCGGCGGACTCCGATAACGGGCAACCCCTCCGTTGTTCGAAGCTTCCGCCGATGCGTTTCATCGGTGTCGCGCGCATTGGCGCGGCGAAAGGAAGCATCGTGAAATTATTCGAGCGCATCGCACGCACGGCCCGGCGCAACCTGCGCGGCCTGTGGCGGCTGCCCGATTTTCGGCGGCTCTGGCTGTCGCTGACCATAACGGCGTTCGGCGCGCAGGTGACCAATCTCGCGCTGCCGTTGACGGCCGCACTGCTGCTGCACGCGACGCCGCTGCAGATGGGCATCCTCGTGGCGCTCGAAACGCTGCCGTTCGCGCTCGTGTCGCTGCACGCGGGCGTGCTGCTCGACCGCGTCCGCAAGCTGCCGATCGTCATCACGTCCGACGTGAGCCGCGGGCTCGCGCTGCTGTCGATACCGATCTGCGCATGGCTCGACGTGCTGTCGATCGACGTGCTGTACGCAGTCGGCTTCTTCTGCGGCGTGCAGAACGTCGTCGGCGGTGCTGCGTACCAGGTGCTCATCGTGCAGATGGCTGGCCGCGAGCGACTTGTCGAAGCGAACGCGAAGATCACGCTCGGCGAGACGTCGTCGGCGCTGATCGGCCCCGGCGTCGCCGGTGCGCTGATCCAGATGCTGACGGCACCCTTCGCAATCGTCGTCGACGCCGTGACGTTCCTCGGATCGGCGCTGATGCTGCGCAGGCTGCAGGTGCCCAACGACGTTCCCGCGAAGAACGTCCGCAGGTCGATGGGCAGCGAGATCCGCGAGGGGCTGTCGCTCGTCTGGAACAACCCGACGCTGCGCTCGCTGGCACTCGTGGCCGGCGCCTGGCAGATCCTGCACCACATGCAGGTTGCCGTGCTGATCCTGTTCGCAACGCGCGAACTGGGATTGTCCGCGGGTGCCCTGGGCCTTGCCTACATGGGCGGCGGTGTCGGTTGCGTGATCGCCGCGACGTTCGCCGAGCGGCTGGCGCGGCGCTTCGGCGTCGGTCCGCTCATCGTCTACGGGTTGCTGCTCACCGCGTTCGGCTGGCAGGCATTCGGCCTGATCCGCGGCTCGACGGTCGTCGCGACGGTGGCGCTCGGCGTGGGGATGCTGCTGTTCGACTTCGGTGCCGTGCTGTGGGGCATCAACTACCTGTCGCTGCGACAGGCAATCACGCCGGACCGATTGCTCGGGCGGATGACCGCGACGATGCGGTTTCTGGCCGTTGCCGCGGCGCCGTTGGGTTCGCTGGTTGGCGGCGCGCTGGCCACTGGAATCGGCTTGCGGCAGACGCTATGGGTCGTCGGCGTGCTGGGGTTGATCCTCAGCATCGTCGCGATGCGGTGGTCGCCGGTGCGCCGGCATCGGCACCTGCCGGCGGTGGCACTCGACTAGGTCATCAAGCGGCCCTGAACGCAACGCGGGCCTCGCGATCGGACGATCGCGAGGCCCGCGTCTTTCTCGTGAGTCTCTGTCAGCAGTTGCGCGATAGCCGGGCGATGTTGCTGTCGTTGGGCGAGCCGGCCTTGCGAAGGCCCTTGGGCTCATTCAGCCCAAGGCGCCCGGCTTCGAGCGACCCTTCGGCTTGCCGGATGTCGCTGCGATCGACGTCGCGCGGATTTTCCGAGCGCATGATCTGCGTGCCGCTGGTGATCCCGACGACCTTGCACTCGCCGCGCTGCTCGTCCGCGTTCGCAACCGCCTGCGGACCGTTGACCGTTTCGCATCCTGCCAGCGCGAAGGCGATGACGCCCACCGCTGCGATCATCCATCTGTTCATCTGCCGCTCCTTTTTGACGCCGTTTTGTTGCGAACAGTACGGCGGGTAGCTTAATCCTGCCGCCGGTCCGTGGAAAGCATCCGTTCAATCCCCTCGCAGCTGAAACGGGTAAATCGACGGCAGTTTCAACAGTCCCGTCAGCTCGTCGAGCGCGCGGCGCGATTCGTCGAGCAGCGCCGGATCGCGCAGGTCCGCAGGCGCCAGCCGGTCGCGGTAGTGGCGGCGGATCCAGCCGTCCAGCGCCGCATCGAGGTCGGCATCGAGGAACACGTTGGCGCCAATCGTGAGCCGGTCGTCGTCCGTCAGCGGCACCCGCAGCCGCAGGCATGCCGGCCCGCCGCCGTTGCGCATGCTTTGCCGCAGATCGAACGTCAGCACGTCGGCGATCGGCGAGGAGCCGTCGACGAGACGGTCGAGCAGGTGCGACGCCTTCGGATGCGCGCGGCATTCCGCCGGCGCGACGAGCAGCAGGCGCCCGTCGGGAAACGGCAAGAGCTGACTGTTGAAGAGGTACGTGCCGACGGCGTCGGCCAGCGGCAGCTCGTCGTCGGTGATCACCACGGCCGTGAACGCGCCGCCGACGGCCGTGCGCAGCGCGTCGAGCACCGCCGGCTGGTCGACGAACGCGCGCTCGTGGCACAGCAGGAACGTGCCTTCGCCGACGGCGATGACGTCGTTGTGGAAGACGCCGGCGTCGATGCTGTCCGGGCGCTGCTGCGCGAACACCGTTCGTGCGGGATCGAGCCCGTGGCGGCGTGCGACGGCTTCGCTGGCCTCGCGCGTCTGCCGGGCCGGATAGCGCGTTGGCGCGGTGCCGCCGCCGAGCCCGCGGCGTCCGTAGACGAAGAGCTCGACACCGGGCTCCGCGACGCCGGATGCAAAGCGCGTGTGGTTGGCGGCACCTTCGTCGCCGAACTGCGGCGCCGCCGGCAGCGGATCGTGGACGCGGAAGCGCGTCTCGTCGGCGAAGATTGCGCGCAGAATCCGCGTCGTCGTCGGCGCCTCCAGCGAGCGATGGAAGTTCGTCACGAGATTCGCCGGCGTGAACTGCAGCCGGCCGTCGGCGCAATCCGCCGCTGCGCTGACCGTCGCCGCGTTCGCCACCCACATCGACGCCGCCGACGAGCACGCGGCCAGGAGATCGGGTGCATCTCGCGCCGCCGCGGCGATCACCTCATGATCGCTGCCGGTGAAGCCGAGGGCGCGCAGCGCATCGACGCTCGGCCGCTCCTGCGGCGGCAGCACGCCTTGCGCGAATCCGCGTGCGGCGAGCGCACGCATCTTCGCGAGGCCTTGCAGCGCCGCCTCGCGCGGGTTGGCGACCTGCAGCGCGTTGCGCTCGGCCGCGAGGTTGCCGTGCGCAAGCCCCGAGTAGTTGTGCGTCGGCCCCGGCAGTCCGTCGAAGTTCATCGAGGGCTCGCGGTATCAGCGATCGGCGGGCGCTAGCGGCACGGCGCGCACGCTCTCGCCCTCGGTAACGCCGAGCGCTTCGGCGGCGTACGGCAGCAGCGGAAAGCGGTCGACGCGCGCGGGCGCCGCCGTGACCAGCGCGCGGAACGCATCGAAGCGCCGGTTGCAGACGAGCCACAGGATGTCGTCGGTCAGGCTGTCGGGCACCGGATCCTCT
>Ga0207689_10000689_pt1 | contig 32315 bp, 25 predicted proteins | sample KBSMisM52_FD_184312 | JGI IMG/M metagenome (GOLD analysis project Ga0207689, IMG submission 184312) | Miscanthus rhizosphere microbial communities from Kellogg Biological Station, Michigan, USA - KBS Miscanthus M5-2 (SPAdes) (version 2) | ecosystem: Host-associated > Plants > Roots >...
GCCGGCGTATGGACGATGCCGGCATCGACCAGCTGGTCGACGAGCTTGTCGCCCAGGCCTTCGATGTCGAGCGCGCGGCGGCTTGCAAAGTGCAGCAGCGCTTGCTTGCGTTGCGCCGGGCACACGAGCCCTCCAGTACAGCGCGCGATCGCCTCGCCCGGGAGCCGCGCGATCGCCGACCCGCATTCCGGACAGACGGCAGGCATCACGAACTCCCTGGCGGCGCGCGGCCGCCGGTCGAGGACGACCCGCACGACTTCCGGAATCACATCGCCGGCACGCCGCACGACGACCGTATCGCCGATACGCACGTCCTTGCGCCTGATCTCGTCCTCGTTATGCAACGTCACGTTGGTGACGGTGGTGCCTCCGACAAAGACCGGCGCAAGGCGCGCGACCGGCGTGATCGCGCCGGTGCGACCGACCTGCACGTCGATGGCGATGAGCTCCGTGGTCATTTCTTCCGGCGGAAACTTGTGGGCGACCGCCCAACGCGGCTCGCGGGTGCGAAAGCCGAGCGCACGCTGCAGCGCCAGGTCGTTGACCTTGTACACGACGCCATCGATCTCGAAGGGCAGCTCGCTGCGCTTCCCCTGCACCCGGTCATAGAATGCCGCGAGCTCGTCCGCCCCGTGCGCGATCCGGCGATCCGCGTTGACGGGCAGGCCGAATTTCTGCAGCGCGTCCAGCAGCGCGGCCTGCGTGGGCGGCAGCGCCCACCCTTCGATTTCGCCCACGCCGTACGCGAAAAAGCGCAGCGGACGTTGCGCGGTGATCGCGGGATCGAGCTGGCGAACGGCGCCGGCGGCGGTGTTGCGCGGATTGACGTACAGCCGCTGTCCCGCGGCTTCCTGCCGCGCGTTGAGCCGTGCGAAATCGGCGCGCGTCATGTACACCTCGCCGCGCACTTCAAGCACGGCCGGCGCACGGCCGGCGAGTCGCCGCGGGATCGCACGAATGGTGAAGATGTTCTGGGTCACGTCTTCGCCGGTCTCGCCATCGCCGCGCGTCGCGGCCACCCTGAGCTCACCCTGCTCGTAGCGCAGGCTCACGGCGAGGCCGTCGAACTTGAGCTCCGCCATGTATGCGAGCGGCGGCGCGTCGGCGGGAAGCTTCAACTCGCGCCGGATCCGTGCGTCGAACTCGGCAGCACCCGCCGCCGTGGTTTCGGTTTCGGTGCGGATCGACAGCATCGGTACCCGGTGCCGGACCGCGGCAAAGGCGGCGACCGGAGCCCCGCCGACACGCTGCGTGGGCGAATCCGCGGTGACGAGCTGCGGATACTGGCTCTCCAGCGCCGAGAGCTCGCGGAACAGCGTGTCGTATTCGGCGTCGCTGACCGTCGGTGCGTCGTCCTCGTAGTAGCGGCGGTCATGCGCGGCGATCTCGGTCTTCAGCGCCGCGGCGCGCTTGGCCGCCGCGGCCGGCACCGACCCCGCGGACGCCCTGGCCATCACGCGCCGAAGAGCGCCAGCGCCCGCGGGCTTCCCGGCTCGATGCCGACCTCGCGCAGCGCCGCAGCCGCCGCGTCGACCTGCTTGCGAATCGCCGCCAGCGCCGGTTCGTCGAGCGGACGCCGGTTATCGTCGACCAGGTCCGCGCCGAGCGTCTGGGCGAGGCGCTTGGCCGCGAGCTTCATGTGATCGAACGCGCGCGGCGGATCGGCGACACGCGGAACGTCGAGGAGGTACACCACGCCGTTGGTCGCGGACACGCGCAAGGTGTCGACGGTGAACGGCTCGTTGCGCAGGTTCTGCAGCGTGTAGTGGATCGCGCCGGTTTCCTCCTGCACCCATTCGAAGCGGCCGCCGGGGGCCAGCTTGAAGCCGGCCGCTTCGGCCACGCCGCGCAACTTCGTCCCAGGGATGCCGGCAGCGTCGCTTTTGAGCACCGTGAGGCCGATCTGCACATCGACATCGGCGCACAGGCGGTCGAGCGTTTCGGCGCGATCGGTCTCGGCGCCGACATCGGGGACCGAGATCGCCGCGGGCAGCAGCGGTGCGAGCTCGCCCACGACGCGCACGAACGTATCGAGTTGCGCGCGGCTGGCCGCGCCATTGCGATCCGCGAGCAACAGGCAGGCGGCGATGTCGACGAAATCGCCGCGCGTATCCGATGCGAGGAGCTGCCACGGGGCCTCCCGCGCCGCCCGGCCGAACCATCGCAATCGCTTGCCTAGCCGCGCATGCAGCCCGGCAGCCAGCGCGCCGACGCCGACCGGCTTCGCCGGCTGCAGCGTCACGATGCACTCGATCTCCGGGTCGGGCCTGCGATGGCCGCCGGCGTCGCCATCCACCGAGCGCGCCATCGGAATCGTCGCCGCGTATTCGTCGGCAGGTGCCACCGACACCGGTCCTTGCGCGACGACGTCGATCGGAGGTTCCCAGTCGGCCGCAGCCTCCTCGTCCGCATCGGGCCGGAACGCCGGGACCGCGTTCGCGGGCATTGTCGCGCCGCTCGCGTCGTTGCGCAGCGTCGGTTCGACGCGTTGCAGCGGCGCGCCGCCGCCCGGCTGCACGGCCACGCCGTCCGGCTTGCGAAAGGTGGCCGTGATCCGGCGCTGCACGCGACGTTCGAGCCACCAGTTGTAGATGAGGACGCCGACGACCAGGACGACGCCGGCAATGATGAGACCCAGTTGCAGCGGACTCACCGACTTCAACACTTGGGAAATCCCCGCGACCATGGATAGGGTGCGAGTATAGCGCGAAGGATTTCGATAACCCCGCTAATGGCTTACGCGGCGTTCTCGGCCAGCGACAGCGCCTCGGCGATGTCGACCGCGACCACACGCGATGCGCCCGGCTCCGGCATGGTGATTCCCACGAGCTGGTTCGCCATCTCCATCGTGATCTTGTTGTGCGAGATGAACAGGAACTGCGTTTCGACCGCCATCTCGCGCACCATCGCGCAAAAGCGGTCGGTGTTCGGATCGTCGAGCGGCGCATCGACCTCGTCCAGCAGGCAGAACGGCGCCGGATTCAACTGGAACAATGCAAACACCAGTGAAATCGCGGTGAGCGCCTTTTCACCGCCGGACAAAAGGTGAATCGAGGTATTGCGCTTGCCTGGAGGCTGCGCGATCACCTGCACGCCGGAATCGAGGATCTCGTCGCCGGTCAACACGAGCCGCGCCTGGCCGCCGCCGAAGAGCGCGGGAAAGAGCTTGGCGAAATTCACGTTGACCGCCTCGAACGTCTGCTGCAGCAATTGCCGCGATTCGCGGTCGATCTGGCGGATGGCCGTTTCGAGCGTGGTCATCGCCTCGGTGAGGTCGGCCGCCTGGCGGTCGAGATAGTCCTTGCGCTCACGCGACTGCGCGAGCTCGTCGAGCGCCGCGAGATTGACGGCGCCGAGCTCGGCGATGGCGACGGTGATCCGCTCGATCTCGCCTGGCAGCGTGCGCGCGCTGCCCCACGCCTTCAGCGCATCCGGCAGCGCGGCGAGCTCGGCATGCGCTTCGGCAAGCTGCTCGGTGAACTGCTGTTCGGCCAGCGCCGCCGCCTGTTCCTTCAACTGCATGTCGAGGATCTTTGCCCGCGCGGGCTCCTGTTTCTGGTCGGCGGTGAGGCGCGCTTCCTCGGCAGTGCGCAAATCGGCGCCGAGGGCCTCGAGCTTGTCGCGGGCGGCCGCCAGCGCCTGTTCCGCCTCGCCGCGTGCCGCCAACTGCGCCTGCAACGCCTCTTCGATGGGCGTCCAGTCGACGGCGGCGCGCTCGCTCGTCAGTTGCGCCAGCAACGCGCGCTGCTGCTCGCCCTGCGCGATGATCCCTTCGCCGCGTCGGTCGAGCTCCGCCAGCCGGTCGCGGCCACTGCGTTCCGCGAAGCCCGCTTCCTGGGCGGCAAGCTCGGCCAATCGCAACCGCTCGCGGCCGCGGGCCAACGCGACTTCCGCTTCATTGCGCGCGTGCCGGGCGGCTTCCCGCTTGGCAAGCTCGTCGTGCACGCGCGACTGCAGATCGGCGATCTGCGCGACGATTGCATCACGCTGCTGCTGACCGGTGGCGATCTGCGCGGCGACGTCGGCCGTTTCCTGCTCGATTTGCGCGCGCCGTTGCTGCGCGGCCTCGGCGGCTTGCCGCAACTGCATAAGCTCGAGCTCGAGATCGTGCACACGCCGCTGCTGCGAGCCGACCGCCAGTCCTTCCGCGTGATACGTGTGCTGCGTCACCTGCAGCTCGGCATCGACGGCGTCGCGCTGTGCGCGCGCCTCGACGGCCGCCGCGCGCGCGGCGGCGATCAGCCCGTCCAGCTCTTCCAGCTCGCGTTGGCGCGCAAGCACGCCATGCAATTCGTTGTCCGGGGCAAAGAACGTCACGCTCTGGGCGGTGATGAGATGGCCGGCGGGCGTCACGAACGCTTCGCCGGCGCCAAGCGCTTCGCGGTCGGCCAGCGCGGAACCAAGATCTTCCCGGCAGCGCACGCCGTGCAGCCCATCGGCAACGAAGCGTCCGACGTCCGGCTGCTTCAACCGAACCTTCGCCAGCAATGCATCGTGTTGCGCGTGCGGCGCATGGCGCGCGGGCGCTGGCGCATAGGCGGCGACCCGACGTGGCGGTTGTGCGCCATCGGCCACCCAGGCGATCACTTCGTCGAGCTGCACGAGCTCGATCGCGCTCAGGCGCTCGCGCAGCACGGCTTCGAGCGCATCCTCCCAGCCCGCTTCGATGTCGAGCAGCTGCCATAACCGGCGGGCGCGGGTGAGGCCGTTGGCGGACAGCCAGCCATCGATGTCGACACCATGTCCGATCTTTTCCTGCAGCGCGGACAGCGCCTGTTGCCGCGCTTCGAGGTCGGCGAGCCGCTTGCTTTCGCGCTCCCACGCGTCGGCGGTTGCGCGTTGGCGCGCCTGCAGCGTCTCGACGCTCTGCTGCAAAGTGGCCAGCGCCTCCTGCTTGCCGGCGAGATCGGCCGTTTCCTGGCGCAGCTGCTCCTCGACGTCGCCGACGATGTCGGTGGCCGGGGCGGCGATCGCCCCCAGCTCCTGGTCGAGGCGAAGCCGCCGCTCCGTAAGCTGCGAGAGCGATTGCGCGGCGCTGTCGCGGCGCGTTTCGGCAACGCGCGTTTCCTGCTCCGTCAGCGCGATCCGCTCCTGCAGTTCCGCGAGCGTCGCGCTCGCGGCCGCGACGTCGGCGTCGAGCGCCGGCAGCGCCGCCTGCGCCGCCTGCTCCTCCTGCGCGGCCCGCTCGCGCGCCGCAAGCGCCGCCTCCAACGCGGTATCGGCCGCCACGCGATCGGCGGCCAGCGCCGTTTCCTGCCCCGCCAACGCCCCCAGGCCTTCGGTCAGCTGCGCAACCTGCTGCGTCATCCGCGTCTCGGACTCGCGCGCGAACGTGAGCTGCTGCTCGAGCCGAGTGACCTCGGCGTTGGCCGCGTAGAAGCTGCCTTGCCGGTCGTGGAGCGCATCGCCCGCCGCGTAATGTTCGGCGCGCAACGCTTCGAGCCGCGCCTCGACGGCGCGCACTTCGGCCTGCACGGCTTCCAGAGCGATGGTCAACGCAGCGATTTCATTCGTGCATTTCTCGCGCCCGCGCACCGCGTCCTGCTGCTTGGCGAACCACAGGAGGTGCTGCGACGTCTTCAGGCGCGCCTCGAGCTCGCGGTACTGCGTCGCGACCTGCGCCTGGGTGGCGAGTCGATCGAGCTGGTTACCGAGCTCGACGCGGATGTCCTCGACCCGCGCCAGATTTTCGCGGGTGTCGGCGAGCCGGCCCTCTGTTTCCTTGCGCCGCTCCTTGTACTTGGACACACCCGCGGCTTCCTCGAGGAAAATGCGCAGCTCCTCGGGCTTGGCTTCGACGACGCGCGTGATCATCCCCTGCTCGATGATCGCGTAGGCGCGCGGGCCCAGGCCGGTACCGAGGAAGAGATCGTGGATGTCCCGGCGCCGCACCGGAATGTTGTTGATGTAATACGTCGAATCGCCGTCGCGGGTCAGCACGCGCTTGATCGAGATCTCGGCGTATTGCCCCCACTGGCCGCCGATGCGACCGAGGCTGTTGTCGAAATGCAGCTCGACCGACGCGCGGCCGACCGGCTTGCGCTCGCCGGCGCCGTTGAAGATGACGTCCTGCATCGATTCGCCGCGCAGCGCGGACGCCTTCGACTCGCCGAGCACCCAGCGCACCGCGTCGATGACATTGGATTTGCCGCAACCGTTGGGGCCGACGATGCCGACCAGTTGGCCGGGCGTGGCGATCGCGGTCGGATCGACGAACGACTTGAATCCGGCGAGCTTGATCTGCGTGAGGCGCAAGGCGGGACTTTCGAAATCGACGGATTATACCGAAAGAGGGGGCGAGGGACGGGGGGCGAGGGGCGAGGGAGCATTGCGATGATGCCACTATTGTCTCTGACCTCCACAGGCGCCGATCCCGATGCATTATCGAGTCCCAAGCGTACGCAATGGACAGCGCGCGCAATTCGAGCGGCTCCCTCGTCCCTTCCCCCCCCCGTCCCTCGCCCCTGCGGGTCAGGCAACGGCCACGGGGATTGCGCGCGGCGGCAGCCGCCCCTCCTCCACCGCGTGGCACGCCACCTCGTCGTGCTGGTCGATGCCCGCCGGCCGCAGCAGAGGATTCTCACGCCGGCAACGCTCGTTGGCGTACGGGCAGCGCGGATGAAACGTGCATCCCGATGGCGGATCGAGAGGATTGGGCACCTCGCCCGCGACTGCGGTGCGCGCCTCGCCCGTCATTTCCAGGTCCGGAACCGCATCGAGCAGCATGCGCGTGTAGGGATGCTGCGGATTGGCGAAGAGCTCGCGCGTGGGCGCCAGCTCGACGATGCGCCCGAGGTACATCACGCCGACGCGATCGGCGATGTGATGAACGACGGCGAGATTGTGCGAAATGAAAAGGTACGTCAGGCCCAGGCGCCGCTGCAGGTCGCGCATGAGATTCAGCACCTGCGCCTGGACGGAGACATCGAGCGCGGACGTCGGCTCGTCGCAGACGAGGAACGCCGGATTGGTCGACAGCGCGCGTGCGATCGAGATCCGTTGCCGTTGGCCGCCGGAAAATTGATGCGGGTATTTGCCACCATCCGCCGCCGCGAGCCCGACTTGCTCGAGCAGCGCCGCGACGCGCGCGTCGAGCTCGCGCCGGCTCGTCGGCGACCCCTGGCTGCGCAAGGGCTCCGCGACAATATCGGCGACGCGCCAGCGCGGGTTCAGGCTCGCGTAAGGATCCTGGAAAATCATCTGCATGCCGCGCCGCGCTCGCCGCATCGCCGCGGCATCGGCGGTCGCGCCGTCGCCGGCGAGGATCACCTGGTCGTAGGTAATCGTGCCGTGCGTCGGCGCATGCAAGCCCACGATCAGACGCGCAACCGTGGACTTGCCGCAGCCGGACTCGCCGACGAGGCCCAGCGTTTCGCCTTTGCGGATTGCAAGGTCGATGCCATCGACGGCTTTGAGGATGACGCGGCTGCGCCTCTCCAGCACGCGATTGAGCCACGGTGGCGAGACGTCGAAATAGCGCGCGAGGCCCGTTACCTCAAGCAGGGTGTCGCTAGAATGATCCCCCCGAGCGTCGCTTCGCACCGTTTCCCCCAGGGGGCCAGCGCCTTGGGGCGGCCCTGCGGCGCTCATGGCGCCATCGCGAACGCTGTTGCCTTTGTATCCTGGACCAGCCAACAGGCGGCGCGCGTGGCGCCTGCCCCCATGAGCTCGGGCCGCTCGTGCCGGCAGCGCTCGAATACGCGTGGACAGCGCGGATGGAAAGCGCATCCGGTCGGGATGGCGGTGAGCCGCGGCATGGTGCCATCGATCTGCGTCAGGCGCTCGCGCTCATCGACGATCGACGGAATGGAGCCCATGAGACCCACGGTGTAAGGATGCTGCGGCCGATGAATGACATCGGCGACCGGACCGATCTCGACGATGCGCCCCGCGTACATCACGGCGACGCGATCGGCGGTTTCGGCGATGACGCCCATGTCGTGCGTGACCAGCATCACCGCCGTCCCGTGGTCGCGGCAGAGACGCTTCAGCAGCTGGATGATCTGCGCCTGGATCGACACGTCGAGCGCCGTCGTCGGCTCGTCGGCGACGATGAGGCGCGGCTTCGCGGCGATGGCCAACGCGATGACGACGCGTTGGCGCATCCCGCCGGAAAACTGATGCGGATAGTGCTCGATGCGCCGCGCCGCCGCCGGGATGCCGACTTCCTCGAGCAGGTCGACCGCGCGCTGGCGCGCGTCCGCCTCGTTCATCGGCAAATGCGTGCGAATCGTTTCGATCAGCTGCCGCCCCACTGTATACAGCGGATTGAGGGACGTCAGCGGATCCTGGAACACCGCGCCGATCTCGCGCCCGCGCACGGCGCGCATCGCTTCGTACGGCAGGTTGTCGATGCGCCGGCCGGAAAGCCGGATCTCGCCCGCAGCAATGCGCCCGGGCGGATCGATCAATCCGATGATCGCAGCCCCGGTCAGCGATTTGCCGGCGCCAGATTCGCCGACCACGCCAAGCACTTCGCCGGGCGCGATCTCGAACGAGACGTCGTGCACCGCGACGAGCGTCCCGCGTCGCGTCGGAAACTCGACGCGCAATCCCTCGACGGCAAGCAGCGGCAAGGTCATGCCGCGAGTCGCGCGCGGCGCCCTGCGCTGCGGATCATTTCGCCGCGGTCTTGGCGCCTGGAACGACGCAGTCGCCGATGTTTTCAATGTAGTCGACGACCGGCGTCCACTCCTGCTGGATCGGGCTTGTGAACTGCGCGTTGATGTAATACCGCTTGCATGGTGCAGCATCGAGCATCATCACCTGAAGCGGCGGACCGCCCGCCCAGCCTGGCGCCGGGCCCTGGACCACCAGCCGGTGCTCGCCGGGCGTCACCTTGATCAGGTTCGGATTCGGGAACGCGCCCCGGTCATCGACGCGGTCGATGATGGCCGGCCGCCGGTTGACAATGGTGACGTTGTAACGCGCACCGGTGATCTCGCTCCACGTCGGTCCCCAGGTCTGGCAACCGGTCAGCAGCGTCGGCGCCAGCATTGCCGGTAGCATTAACAGGGTCAGTTTGTTCATGATGCAACTCCTTCAGTAAGCCAGCGGAGCAAGGGCCCGCTTGTCCCGGGGCAATGTTCGCCCGCCTTGCCGCCCCATGTAACCGAACATGCGGGCCGCGGATTCATTCCTTCTACCGCAGTTTCGGATTCAACGCATCCCGCAGCCAGTCGCCGAGCAGGTTGATCGACAACACCATCACGACCAGCGCGACTCCCGGGAAGATGGTAATCCACCATTCGCCCGAGAACAAAAATTCGTTGCCGATCCTGATCAGCGTGCCCAGCGACGGCTGCGTCGGCGGCACGCCGACGCCGAGGAACGACAGTGTCGCCTCGGTGAGAATCGCCGTGGCGATGTTGATCGTCGCGAGCACGAGCACCGGTCCCAGCACGTTCGGCAGCAGGTGGCGCGCCATGATGCCGAGCGGCGCAACGCCGATCACGCGCGCCGCTTGCACATATTCCTTGCTCTTCTCGACCATCGTCGACCCGCGGACGGTGCGCGCGTATTGCACCCAGTTGGACAGGCCGATGGCGAGCACCAGCACGAACAACGCGGCCTGGTCGTGCGCATCGCGCGGCAAGGCCACGCGGAGCACGCCGTCGATCAGCAGCGCGATCAGGATTGCCGGAAACGACAACTGCACGTCGGCGACCCGCATGATGAAGGCGTCGACCTTGCCGCCGACGTAGCCGGCGATCAGCCCCAGCGACACGCCGAGCACGAGTGCGAACGCGACCGACGCAAGGCCGACCAGCAAGGAGACGCGCGCGCCGAACATGATCGCCGACAGCACGTCGCGACCCTGATCATCGGTGCCCAGCAGGAAAGCGGCCTTCCCGCCCGCAATCCAGCGCGGAGGCGACAACGAATCGCCGAGGCTGAGCGTCCGCAAATCGAAGGGATTGTGCGGAGCGATCCACGGCGCGCAAAACGCCGCGATGATGCAGACGGCGAAAATCACCAGCGACGCAATTGCCACCGGCGAATGACGGAAGCTCCACGCAACGTCGCCGTCCCATGCCGACGCCAATCGCATCTTCATTGACGGTGGAGCCGGCAGCCGTGCGGTCGCGTCGTTCATGGACCTGGCTTGCGACTCGCGACGAGACCCTTCAATGCGCTTTCCGTATGCGTGATTGCCTGCGCATAGACGGTCGCCTTCCAGTCGTCCGCATCCTGGTAGAAGGCATCGCGAATGGCGCGCTTGATCGGCGTCGCGACGGCGGTTGGCGCGTCGGGATGATTGGCGAGCCACTGATCGGCGCGCAGCGCCTGCAGGACCGCCGCAAACGGCTGCGTGCCGTACTCGATCGCGATCCCCGCGTAGGTCGCGTGCGGACACTCTTCGTAGGCGGCGTTGTAATTCACGCCGGTCAGAGGCGCCGACGTCGATGTGCCATCGTGAAACGACGTCACGTCGGCGCCCCACCACGCCTTGGCTCGCGCGAAGTCCGCGTCGACCGCGCGGCCCGAATAGATCTTCTCACCGTGGCCGCGCGGCCCGAGGCCGGTGTGAAAATCGATCCAGCCGAGCGTGCGCGCGTTGCGGCCATGCTCGCGCAGCACCTGCCGCAAGATGCCGTTGCTCCACGCCGGCCGCACGCCGCCGTAGAAGAGGCCGTCGGGAAATTCGCACTGGCCGCCGCTCACCGCGGCTTGCAGCGCCGGCTGACCGTGCGCGGCGATGTACGCGCCAATCCGCGCTTCGTTCTCGGGCGTCGGCGGCCACATGGGCGGCACGATGAACGGATGGACGTCCGCGTACTCGCGATGGGGCGCCGGCACCGACGAGAAATCGCGAAAGTTGCGATTGAGATCGATGTTGTCCTCGTTGGTCCGCCGCAGATGCGAGAAGCCGTATGGATTGAGCGCGTGCAGCATCACGATCCGCACGCTGGAGGCGATCATGCGGGCGAAGAATGCGTCGTCGCGCAGGAAGCCCACCTGGCAGCCGGAGCCGCAGAACCCTTCGACACCGTGCGTCGCCGACGTCAGCAGCAACAGTTCGCGGGCGTCGGGCGGACCGAGCGCGGCGATATCGATGGCCAGCTCCTCGCCCTGCGCACCCTTCGCGGTGGGATGCACGTGGTGAGTGACGGCCAGTCCGCGCTCCTTGGCCGCTTCGCCAAACCTGGCCCGCGCTTCGGCGTACGTCGCGGCGAAATGGGGAATCGGATCGAAATCGGCCATGGGCTCAGGAGTTCAAATCGTCAATATCAAGACACGAAGCGTGCACGAAGAAAACGCGCGGCTCGCCGGCCAGGCATACGAAAGGTTGTATCCAACTGTTTCCACTCGTTTTTCTTCATTCTCGTGGTTCAGGATTTCGCCGCTTTCCGGCGACTACGAATGGAGCGGCATCGCCGCTTCCGCCAGCGCGGCCAGATACCCCGCGCCCAGCGGAATCACCGCATCGTTGAAATCGTACGTGCTGTTGTGCAGGAAGCAGCCGCCCTCGGCGCCGCCCTGACCCAGGCGCGCGAACGCGCCGGGTTTCGCCTCCAGCATGAACGAGAAATCCTCGGCGCCCATCGACGGATCGAGATTGCGCACGACGTTGTCGCGGCCGATCAACCCTTCGGCGACGTCGGCGGCGAACATCGCCTCGCGGTAATGGTTGATCGTTGCCGGATAGACGCGTTCGTAATGCAGCCTGGCCCTGGCGCCAAACGCGGCGGCGATCGACTGGACGAGCTCGGTCAGGCGCTTCTCGATCATGTCCTGGGTGGCGGGGCGAAACGTGCGCACCGTCCCCACCAGCTTCGCGTGCGCGGGAATCACGCTCATCGCGCCCGGATGGCCGGCGTGCATCGCGCACAGGCTGACGACTGCGGTGTCGATCGGGTTCACGTTTCGGCTCACGACGGACTGTGCCGCCGTGATGATGTGGCCGGCGACGAGCACCGGATCGACGGCGGCGTGCGGATGCGCGCCGTGTCCGCCCTTGCCGTCGATCGTGATCTCGATGCGGTCGGCGGCGGCCATCGCCGGCCCGGGCGTGATGCCGATGCGCCCCGGCGGCAAGCCCGGCCAGTTGTGCAGCGCGTAGACCTGCTCCGCCGGAAAGCGCTCGAACAATCCATCGGCGATCATCGCCTTGGCGCCGGCGTAGCCTTCCTCGCCGGGTTGAAAGATGAGGTAGGCGGTGCCGTCGAACCGCTTGGTCTCGTGCAGGTACTTCGCCGCCGCGAGCAGCATCGTCGTGTGGCCGTCATGGCCGCAGCCGTGCATGCGGCCGTCGTAGCGCGACTTGTGCGCGAACGCGTTTTCCTCCTGCATCGGCAATGCGTCCATGTCGGCGCGCAGGCCAACCGAGCGGCCGCTCCCCGTGCTCGTCCCCGGAATCACGGCGACGATCCCCGTCTTGCCGATGCCGATGTGGTGCTCGATGCCCAGCGCGGCCAGCCGCTCCTGCACGACCCTCGCCGTCCGGTGCTCTTCGAAGCCCAGCTCCGGATGGGCATGCAGATCGCGGCGGATGGCGGTGAATTCGTCGTGCCAGCGCGTGATGTAGTCAGAGGGCTTCATGTGGTCAACAATTCTCTTACAAAGAGACGCCGAGGCGTCGAGAAGGGCAAAACCTGATTCTGCGTTTCTCCGCGCCTCGGCGGCTCATTGTGGGATTCTCAATGTGCCAGCGCGACGCGCTCGATGCGCAGCCGCGGATCCACCGCGTAGTACATGAGGTCGACAACGAGGTTGATCACCACGAACACGAGCGCGATGAAGCACAGGTACGCGGCCATCACCGGAATATCCGCGAAATAGACCGACTGGATGAACAATAATCCCATGCCCGGCCATTGGAATACCGTCTCGGTGACGATCGCGAACGCGATGATGGCGCCCAGCTGCAGGCCGACGATGGTGACGACGGGGACCAGCGTGTTCTTGAGCGCGTGTCCGAAGTGAATGGCCCGGTCCGACAGGCCGCGGGCGCGGGCGAACTTGATGTAGTCGGTGCGCAGCACCTCGAGCATTTCCGCGCGAACCAGGCGGAGGATCAATGTCATCTGAATCAGCGAGAGAGTAATCGTCGGCAGGATCAGCGCCTTGAGCCCGCTTTTGGTGAGGAGACCGGTCGTCCACCAGCCGAGCGCCACCGTATCGCCGCGTCCGAACGACGGCAGCCAGCCCAGCTGCACGGCGAACACGAGGATCAGCAGGATGCCGATCAGGAACGACGGCAGGCTGACGCCGACCAGCGATGCCGCCAGCAGGAAATGCGAAAGCCAGCTGTTGCGCCGCAGCGCCGTGTACACGCCGAGCGGAATCCCGACGAGCAACGCGAGCAGCGCCGCGGCGGTGGCGAGCTCAACCGTGGCGGGCAGGCGCTCCTTGATCAATACCGAAACCTTGCGTGCCTGCCGCAGCGAGCGCCCGAATTCGCCCTGTGCGGCATTCCCGAGGAAGCGTGCGAACTGGACATAGAACGGCTGATCGAGGCCGAGCGCGGCCCGCAGCTGCTGGCGTTCCTGCAGCGTGGCGTCCTGCCCGACCATGAACGTCACCGGATCGCCGGTGAAGTTGAACAGGCCGAAAGCGATGAAGGCGACCACCGCCATCACGAGCAGCGACTGCAACACACGGCGGAGGATGAACGCGAGCACGGTTCAGTGAGCGCTGCAAATTTACTCGACGCCGAATACTGTCAAATCGTCGTCCCCGCGAAGGCGCACGCGCTCGCGCGCGTGCCCCAGTGGCGTTGCCAAAGACACTAGGTTCCCGCCTTCGCGGGAACGACGGGAATTCTGCGTGCTATCACCTGCTTCCGTAACTCGCGGTTCCCCGCGGCGCGGTAAAGGGCCGCGGGGTTTGTCGGCGATGGGTACCTACTCCTTGATGTCGACGCCGTAGAACGTGTGGCGGCCGAATGGCGACAGCTTGAAGTCGATCACTTCCTTGCGGATCGGCTTCAATTGCACGGCATGCGCGATCGTGAACCAGGGCGCCTGCTCCTTGAAGATGACCTGGGCCTTCTCGTAGAGCTCCTGCCGCTGCGGCTGGCCGCTCGTCGTCTTCGCCTTCTGGATGAGGTCCTCGTACGGCTGGTAGCAGAACTTGGCGACGTTGCTGCCGTTCGACTTCGCCGATTCGCAGCCGAGCAGCGACGCCAGGAAGTTGTCCGGATCGCCGTTGTCGCCGGTCCAGCCCAGCATCCCCATCTGGTGCTCGCCGTTCTGCATGCGCTTCCGGTATTCGCCCCACTCGAAGCTCTTGATCTCGGCGGTGACGCCGATCTTCGCGAGATCCGCCTGCATCAGCTCGGCGATACGCTTCGCGTTGGGGTTGTACGGGCGCTGGACCGGCATCGCCCACAGGTCGGTCGTGAACCCGTTGGGATAGCCGGCTTCGGCGAGGAGCTTTTTCGCGGCCGCGGGATCGAACGGATCGTCCTTGATGTTGTTGTTGTACGACCATTGCGTCGGCGGAATGGGATTCTTCGCGGCCACGCCGGTGGTGAGGTACACGGCGTCGATGATCGCCTTCTTGTCGATCGCCATGTTGATCGCCTTGCGCACGCGCACGTCGTCGAACGGCTTCTTGGTCGTGTTGTAGGCGAGGAACCCGATGTTGAGGCCGGGCTGCTCCAGCACCTGCACGTTCGGGTCCTTGCGGATCGCATCCAGGTCGGCCGGGTTAGGGTACGGCATCACCTGGCACTCGTTCTTCTGCAGCTTCGCCCACCGCACCGACGCATCCGGCGTGATCGCGAATACGAGGTCGTCGATCTTCGCCTTGCCGCCCCAGAACTGCGGAAACGCCTTGTAGCGGATCAACGCGTCCTTCTGGTACTGCACGAGGTAGAACGGTCCGGTGCCGATCGGTTCCTGATCGACCTTTTCGGGTGTTCCAGCCTTGAGCATCGCGTCGGCGTATTCCTTCGACTGCACGCCCGCGTATTCCATCGCGAGGTTCGACAGGAACGGCGCCTCGGCCTTGTTGAGCGTGATCCTGACCGTGTAATCGTCGACTTTCTGGATCGATTTGATGAGCTTCGCCATCCCCATGTCGTTGTAGTACGAATGGTTCGAGCTCGTCACCTTGAAGTACGGGTTGTCTTCCTTGCCCTGGCGCTCGAGCATAAAGATCATGTCGTCGGCGTTGAAGTCGCGCGTGGGCTTCCACGCACGGTGGTTGTGCCACTTCACGCCCTTGCGCAGCTTGAACGTATAGACCGTGCCGTCGGCCGAGATGTCCCAGCTTTCCGCGAGGCCGGGGACGACCTTGGTCGTGCCGCGCTCGAAGTCGACGATGCGGCCGTAGATCTGGCTGTTGGCGTCGAACGAGGTTCCGGTCGTGTTGACGCCGGGGTAGAAATTCTCGGGACTGCCTTCGGAGCAGTACACGAGCGCCTTGGCGGAAGCGCCGGCGGCAGCCAGCATCGCCAGCGAAGCCGCGACGGCGATCGTTACCGCACGGACGCCGCGCATGGCTGAATGGTGATCCTTCATGGTTTCCTCCTTCGAAATGAGCTCAAGTTCAATGCAGCAAGGCACCGGTAGTGTCATCAGTATGACCGGATTCCAGAAAATTCTCCGCCAGATGGCAAGCGACCTGGCGGCCATCGAGCGGCCGGGCCAGCGGACGCTCGCTGTGGCAGCGGGCGATGGCGTGTGGACAGCGGGTCGAAAAGACGCACCCCGCCGGCGGGTTCAGCGGCGACGGCAGCTCACCGGTCAGTACGATACGCTCCTTGCGGACGCCGCCCAACGCAGGGGTCGACGCGAGCAGCGCCTGCGTATACGGATGCAGCGGCCGCGCAAAGATGCGCTCCTTGGGCCCCTGCTCCATCGCCAGCCCCAGGTACATCACCAGGACCTCGTGCGCGATATACCGGACGACGGCCAGGTCGTGGGAAATGAAGAGGTACGCGACATGCAGGTCGCGTTGCAGGTCGGCGAGGAGATTCAGCACCTGGGCCTGCACCGACACATCGAGGGCGGAGACCGGCTCGTCGGCCACCACCAGCGCCGGCTCGAGCATCAGCGCCCGCGCGATGGCGATCCGCTGGCGCTGGCCGCCGGAGAACATGTGCGGATAGCGGTCGTAATGCTCGCGACGCAGACCGACCTTCGCCAGCATCGCGCGTGCGCGTTCGGCGCGCAACTCGGGCGCAAGCGTCGTGTTGATTTCGAGCGGCGCTTCCAGGATCGCGCCGATCTTCTTGCGCGGATTCAACGAGCCGTAGGGATTCTGGAACACCATCTGCACCGTCTTGCGCAATGCGCGCTGCCGCTCCGGCGTTACATTCACGGCATCGATGCCGGCGAGTTCCAGCCGGCCGGCCGACGGCTTTTCGATCAGCGCGACGATGCGTGCCAGCGTCGATTTGCCGCAGCCCGATTCGCCGACCACCGCGAGCGTGCGCCCGGCGTCGACCGCGAACGAGATGCCGCCGACGGCCTGCAGCCGCGCCGGTTCCCGCATGACGCCGCGCCGCACTTCGTAAACGCGCCGCAAATCGCGCGCGGTGACGACCGGCGCGCGGCTGGTCATGCCTCGACCTCGTGGCTCGCCATTTCTTGTGGGCAAGGCGAAAGCATCGCTGGATAACGCGTCGATCTTTCCCACGACCCAAAAGAGATAGCGGCCCTCATGGCATCTCCAGCACCACGGCGGCGTCGCGTGCGATGTTCGCCTCGCGCTGTGAATCGCCGAACGGATAATGGCAGCGGACGAGCCCGTCCTGCCACGGCCGCAACGCGGGCCGCTCGCCGCAGGCGGGGGTCGCATACGCGCAGCGTGGCGAGAACAGGCAGCCGTGCGGCCGATCCTGCAGCCCGGGTACCACGCCTGGAATCGTCGCGAGGCGGTCGCCCCCGAGATGGCGTTCGGGCATGGCCGCGAGAAGCGCCGCCGTGTACGGATGCTGCGGCGCGGCGAACAACGCGTCCGCGGCACGCTCTTCCATCACCTGGCCCGCGTACATCACGGCGACGCGCCGCGCCATTTCGGCGACCACCCCCATGTTGTGGGTGACGAGCACCAGCGCCATCCGAAGCTCTTGCTGCAATCCGCGCAGCAGATCGAGGATCTGCGCCTGGATCGTGACGTCCAGCGCGGTCGTGGGCTCGTCGGCGATCAGCAGCCGCGGATTGCAGGCGATCGCCATCGCGATCATCACGCGCTGGTTCATGCCGCCCGACATCTGATGCGGAAAGTCGGACAGGCGACTGGCGGCCGCCGGGATGCCGACCAGCTCGAGCAATTCGACCGAACGCTTGCGCGCCGCCTTGCGGTCCATGCCGAGATGCAGCCGCAGCGTCTCGGCCAGCTGAAAGCCGATGGTGAAGCACGGGTTCAGGCTGGTGGTCGGCTCCTGGAAAATCATCGCGACGTCGCGGCCGATGACGTGGCGGCGCGCGCGCTCCGACAACCGCAGCAGATCGTGCCCGGCAAACTCCATCCGGCGCGCGCGCACGCGGCCGGGAAACGCAACGAGTCCCATCAGCGCGAGCATGGTGACACTTTTGCCGGAACCGGACTCGCCGACGATGCCCAGTACCTCGCCTTCGTCGAGCGCCAGGCTCACGCCTTCCACCGCGTGCAGCACGCCGCCCTGCGTCGGGAACTCGACGTGCAGGTCTTCGATCTCGAGCAGCGCCATGATGGTTATCGTTTGAGCTTCGGGTCGAGCGCGTCGCGCAGGCCGTCGCCGAGCAAGTTGAACGCGAGCACGGTCAGCAGGATCATCAGCCCCGGAAACGTCACCACCCACCAGGCGCGCAGCACGAACTCGCGGGCGTCGGCCAGCATCGTGCCCCATTCGGACGCCGGCGGCTGCGCGCCCAGGCCCAGGAAGCCCAGCGCCGCGGCGTCGAGGATGGCGGTGGAAACGCCGAGCGAGGCCTGGACGATCAGCGGCGCGGCGCAGTTGGGCAGCACTTCGGAGAACATGAGGCGCAGCTTCGTTGCGCCGCTCGCGCGCGCGGCCGTGACGTAGTCCTTCGAGGTTTCCGTGATCACCGCGGCGCGCGTGATCCGCACGTAATGCGGCAGGACCACCACCACGACTGCGAGCATCGCGTTCATCAGCCCCGGCCCGAGGATCGCGACGATCACGATCGCCAGCAACAGGCTGGGCAGCGTCAGTATGATGTCCATCAGCCGCATGATCGCGATCTCGACCACCCCGCGGAAAAACCCCGCCACCAGGCCGAGCGCGATGCCGACCACGATCGCGATCGCCACCACGGCAATCCCGATCAGCAGCGACAGCCGCGCCCCGTAGATCAGCCGCGAGAGGATGTCGCGGCCGATGGCGTCGGTGCCGAGCGGATACGCCCACGAGCCACCCGCCTGCCACGCGGGGGGCTTCAGGAATACGGCATTATTGGTGAGGTCCGGCGGATAGGGGGCGAGCACGTTGGCGAACGCCGCCATCGACAGCACCGCGATCACGATGACGAGGCCCGCGACCGCGCCGTGATTCGCGCTGAAGTAGCCCCAGAAATCACGCAGCCGCCCGCGCGGAACGGTGGCGATGACGGGCACTTCGAGCACTTCAACGGTCATGTCGCCTCGGCCTCCAATGCGCTCTCGACATTGAAACCCCGCGTTGTCGGCCTCGGATCAATCGATCGGCGACGCGCCCTGCGGGCCTGGCCTCGACCTTCGGTCTCGCCCGCCGATCTCATGATCGCCTGATCCGAGGATTGATGATGCCGTAGGTGACGTCGACCAGCAGATTCACCGTCATCACCACCAACCCCAGCAGCAGCACGCCACCCTGCAATACCGGGTAATCGCGACGGTTGATCGCCTCGATCATCCACTTGCCGACGCCGGGCCACGAGAAGATCGTCTCGGTGAGGATCGCGCCGGTGAACAGCACGCCGACCTGCAAGCCGATCACGGTAATGACCGGGATCAGCGCATTGCGCAGCGCGTGCAGCGCCACCACCCGCACCGTCGACAGTCCTTTTGCGCGTGCGGTGCGGATGTAGTCCTCGCCCAGCACCTCCAGCATCGCGGAACGCGTCATGCGCGCGATGATGGCCAGCGGTTGCGTGCCGAGCACGATCGTCGGCAGGATGAGATGCGACACCGCCGAGCGGAACGCGCCCTTCTCGCCGGACAGCAGCGCGTCGATCGTCAGGAATCCCGTCACCGGCTCCAGGTAATACTTGACGTCGATGCGCCCCGACACCGGCGTCCAGCCGAGCTGCACGGAAAAGAGCAGGATGAGCAGCAATCCCCACCAGAATATCGGCATCGAATAGCCGGTGAGCGACACACCCATCACGCCGTGGTCGAACACCGAATTGCGGCGCACCGCGGCGATGATGCCCGCCGGAATGCCCACCAGCAGCGCGAACACGATCGCGCACAACGCCAATTCGATGGTGGCCGGAAACAACGCGGCGAACTCTGTCAACACCGGCGATTGCGTGATCATCGACTTGCCGAGGTCGCCATGCAGCACCCGGCCGATGTAGATCCCGTATTGGACGAGGACCGGCCGATCGAGCCCGTACTCCTTGAGCAAGGCCTCGTGGCGGGCGGCGTCGATGCCGCGCTCGCCGGCCATGGTTTCGATGGGATCGCCCGGCACCAGCCGGATCAGGAAAAACGCGAGAAGCGTCATCCCGATGAACGTCGGAATGATCAGGCTGAAGCGGGTGAGCAGAAAACGCAGCATTGGGGCCGCTCCGAGGGCGGCGGTATTTAATCACAGTTCCGACGCCGTTCCCTCGTCATCCGCTGCGTCGGTCAGGCTCCCGCACGCGCCCGCGCGGCGCGCGTGGCAAAAAGGCAAATTCCGGCCGCCACCGAGACATTCAGGCTTTCCACGCTGCCGGCGAGCGGAATGCCGACGATGCGGTCGCACGACTCGCGGGTCAGCCGGCGCAGCCCCCCGCCTTCCGCCCCCAGCACCCAGCCGATGCCGCCCGAAAGATCTGCGGTGACAAGGCTTTCGCCGCCGGCATCCGCCCCGAGCAGCCACACGTTGCGCTCCTTCAGGTCGCGCAGCGCCCGCGCCAGATTGGTCACGGCGATCACGGGCACAGTGTCGGCGGCGCCGCACGCGGCTTTGGCGACCGTAGCGTTGACGCCGACGGCGCGATCCTTGGGGACGATGACCGCCTGGGCGCCGAAGGCATCGGCGCTGCGCAGGCAGGCGCCGAGATTGTGCGGATCGGTGACGCCGTCGAGGATCAGCAGCAACGGCGGCTCGGTGATCGACTCGAGCACATCGTCGAGCGTCACGTGCGGCAGCGCGTCATCGACGATCGCGACGACTCCTTGATGGTTGCCGTGCCCGGCCAACGCGTCGAGGCGCGCGTGATCGACGGGATGCACGGCCACTCGCGCGGCCTCGGCCCGCGCAATGAGATCGCGTGCGCGCACGTCCTGCCGCCCCGTCAGCACGTACAGCGCGTGGACAGCCTCGGGCCGCTGGCGCAGGCGCGCGGTGACGGCATGAAAGCCGAAGAGGGATCGAGTGGAAGGCACGGAAGCCAGAGCGAAGGGGCGGCGCTGTCGCATGCACGGGTCGCTGTGCTAGTGTAGCGCGCCGCCCGGCACGCCGATGCGGGCTTGACCTTACCGTCCCATGACTTTCGACGATCTCCGCATGCTCATCGGGCCCTTCCTGCTCGTCGTGGGCAGCCTGCTGCCGATCGTCAATCCGCTTGGCAGCGCGCCGATCTTTCTCGTGATGACCCGCGGCAGCGACGAAGCCACGCGCCACAAGCTCGCCGTGCAGGTGGCGTTCAACTCATTCATCCTGCTGTTCGCGTCGATGGTGTTCGGAACGCTGGTGCTCAAGCTGTTCGGGCTGTCGGTGCCCGTGGTGCAGATCGCGGGCGGCGCCGTGCTGTGCGCGCTGGGCTGGAACCTGCTCAACAAGGACCAGCCCGCGCCAACCGATGCCGAGCCCGTGCCAGGCGAGGTGATGATCGCGCGGGCCTTCTATCCGCTCACGCTTCCGGTGACCGTCGATCCCGGCGCGATCGCCGTGGCCATCACCGTCGGCGCCAATCATGCCCATGGTGTGGAGCGGGTCGTCATCGCGATCATCGCTTCCATCCTCGGCCTTGGATTGATCGCCTTTACGGTCTGGCTCGCGTATCACTCCGCCGAGCGCGTCGCACGCTGGCTCGGCCACACCCGGGTGATGGTCATACTGCGGCTTTCCGCATTCATCGTGCTGTGCATCGGCGTCGAGATCATGTGGAACGGCATCAAGGCGCTGGCGCCGGAGATCACGTCCGGAAATGCGGCCGTCACCACGCCGGCGAAAGCGCCATGAGCGACGAGGTGCGCCAATTACTCGAGGGGGTGCTCCTGGTGGTTGGTAGCCTGTTTCCGATCATCAATCCGCTGGGCAATGCGCCGCTCTTCCTGGCGCTGACGCAGGAACACACGGACGCGGAGCGCAGGATATTGGCGCGCAAGGTTGCGCTCAACGGTTTTCTGCTGCTGCTGGGAGCGATATTCGCCGGCAATTCCATCCTGGCGTTCTTCGGTGTCTCGATTCCGATCGTGCAGCTCGCCGGCGGCCTGGTCGTGGCCAGTCTTGCGTGGAAGCGCCTGAACGACAGCGGGGAGCAACCCAGGGCGACCGCCCAGGCGGCCGCCACCGTCGACGCAACCGAGGCGAAGGCGTTTTATCCACTGACGTTGCCGCTCACCGTGGGCCCCGGCGCCATCTCGGTGGCCATCACGATCGGCGCCAACTTCCCCTCGACGGTGCAGCCGTTCATTGCCGACGCGATCTCGGCCGTCATCGGCGCGTTCATTGTCTGCGTCGTCACATGGATCTCGTTCGGCTATGCCGACCGATTGACCCGCTATCTCGGGCCCGCCGGTTTGGCCGTGGTATTGCGGCTGTCGGCGTTCATTCTGCTGTGCATCGGCGTCCAGATCATGTGGAACGGCGCCGATGCATTATTCGGTTTCAGCAAAGGGCTGCATCCCGCGGCGCCCTGATCGACGAGACCTCGCCCAGGTTTGGCCAACGCAGGTCAAAACCGATATAATCAAAGGCTTGGCTGCGCGCCGCATTCCGTCAAATGCCGCGTCAGCGGAGTCGTTTCACCGCCGGTGTAGCTCAGCTGGTAGAGCAGCGCATTCGTAATGCGAAGGTCGGGAGTTCGATTCTCTCCACCGGCACCAAATAATTATTGGCTTACGGCAGATTAGCGACTCGATACGAGAGTCGTTAAGTGCACGGTAAGCGCGCCGCTCGCGTCAATCTCATGATCGGCGCCAACGCGAACGTGGCGGAATTTGATTGTGTTGCGCGCTTGCCCGTGGGAGCCCGATCAAATGCGCCGCGCTGTCCGAACCAAGACGCTGAATATCGCCTACCTGGAAAGCGGCCCGGAAGACGGACCGCCGGTGATTCTTCTCCACGGTTGGCCATCCGACGTGCACGACTGGGACGGCGTTGTTCCTCCGCTCACTGCCCACGGGTTCCGTACGTTGGTTCCCTGGTTGCGAGGATTCGGTCCGACAAGTTTCCTTGATCCGTCCATTCCGCGCTCCGGACAGCAAGCAGCGCTTGGCGCCGATCTACGCGACTTCATGGACGCGCTTGGCATAACGGCGGCAATACTCGTTGGCTACGACTGGGGTGGGCGCGCCGCCTGCGTGGCTTCCGCACTCTGGCCCGAGCGGGTCATTGGGCTCGTGTCCATCACCGGATACAACATTCAGAACATAGCGACCGCCAATCGCCCGGCGACCGCGGAGCAGGAGCTGCGCTACTGGTACCAATGGTATTTGCACACCGACCGTGGCGTCGCGGGACTTACGCAGGATCGTCGCGCGATTGCTCGGCTGCTTTGGCACTTGTGGTCGCCGAACTGGCATTTCACTGAAGAGACGTTCGACGCCACGGCTTCGAGCTTCGACAATCCCGACTTTGTGCCCGTTTCCATTCAATCCTATCGTCACCGGTATGGCATAGCTGCTGGCGACCCGGCTTTCGAACGGTTGGAACAAAGGCTGTCGAGCCAGCCTGCGATCGGCGTATCGACGATCGTGTTGCATGGTGCCTGTGATGGCGTCGTGCCGCCCACGGAATCGGAAGATGCGCAACAGCACTTCGGGGCTCACTATGAACGACACGTCATTCCGGTTGCGGGCCATTTCCTATCGCGCGAGGCCCCCGACGTGGTGGTGCAAGCGATTCATACGCTCGCGCGCCAAACTACACGTCGCACCGGAATTAGCGCAGGAAGGCCATAAATCAGATCATTGCGGTCACTCAGGTGCAGATTCACGACTGGGGGTTTGCTTCGCATTTGGCCCGACGATTCCGCCGCTCGCGCGCCGCAGCGATCGTCCCGTAGCCGCATCGAAGACATGGGCATGGCTCATGTTGAACGCGAAGCGCAGGCTCTCCCCGACTTTCGGCAGCGCCCGGCCTGCGATCTTCGCCATCAGCTCATGTCCACCTGAAGCGAAGGAGAGCAGGAACTCCGCGCCCAACGGCTCTACCATGGTGACGCGCGCTTCGATGGCGGCGGGCGCCTGGAGGCCTGGCGACAGCACCGCGATATCCTCGGGCCGGATGCCAAGCGTGGCCTTCATCCGCGGCATTGCTGCCATTTCGCTGCGCGGGTCGAGCGGCAGGCACGCCCCCGCAGCCATGATGCATGGCTGCCCCAATGAATCCACGGCGATTTCCGCCGGGATCATGTTCATCGCCGGGCTGCCGATGAACCCGGCCACGAACAGGTTGACGGGCGCGGCATACACTTCGGTCGGCGAGCCGACCTGCTCTACCCTCCCCTTGTTCAAAATGACGATGCGGTCGGCGAGCGTCATCGCCTCGACCTGATCGTGCGTGACATACACGACCGTCGCGCGCAGCTTCTGGTGCAGCTTCTTGATCTCACTGCGCAACCGCGTACGGAGTTCCGCGTCGAGATTGGAAAGCGGCTCGTCGAACAGGAACACCGCCGGGTCGCGGACGATGGCGCGGCCCATGGCGACCCGCTGGCGCTGCCCGCCCGACAGCTCGCCGGGCCTGCGCTCCATCAGGTCTTCGAGGCCCAGGATGGCGGCGGCCTCCTGCACGCGGCGGTCCACGTCGGCCCTGGGCAGGCGCTGCGCGCGCAACGCGAACGCCATGTTGCCGTAGACGGTCTTGTGCGGATACAGCGCATAGTTCTGGAACACCATTGCGATGTTCCGATCCTTCGGCGCCGTGTTGTTGACGAGCCGGTCGCCGATACGGATCTCGCCGCCGCTCGCCTCTTCCAGTCCGGCGATCATGCGCAGGATGGTCGACTTCCCGCAGCCCGACGGCCCCACCAACACGACGAATTCCTCGTGGGCGACGTCGAGGTCGATGCCGCGTACGGCTTCGACCGCGCCGAATCGCTTGCAGAGTCCTCTCAACGCCAATTGCGCCATGCGGTCGGCTACTAGAGAACCGAGAAACTAAGCGCCCGCGATGCGGCGGGCGACTTCGCGCGCCAGCATCGTTTCCGCCGCACGTTTGCGCGCGTCGAACGCGGCGATGGCGCTGCGCTTGTCTGCGATTTCGGCGCGATAACGCCGAAAACTGGCGGCGAGCGGCGCCGGCGCCGGTCCGCCGGGCATCGTGCGCACGGCAATGAAATGCTCCGGAGTGATGAAGCGCCGGAAATCGGCTTCGGACAAGCGCGCGGGCCGGCCAATTGCCGCGGCGAATATCTGCTGGAATTCCGTGAACGGAACGCTGGACAGCGTCATCCCACCGTCGATCATGCGCCGCGCGAGCTTGCTCGCAATTTCGTGCGCCTGGCGGAAGGAAATCGCCTCCGTGCGCACCAGGGAGTCGGCGAGCTCGGCCAGGGTGATTCCCGCCTCGTCGATATGGCGACGCACCTTGGCGCTGTCGATCCTGACCGCCGACAGCAATCCGCCGAGGAGCGTCATCATCCGGTGAGCCGTGTCGAACGCCTCGTAGCCCGCGATCTGCACTTCACCCTCGGAATCGTTCATGTCGGTGAACGGCGTGTTGTGCACGGCGGTCAGCACGGCCTCCGAGCGCGCCGCGCCGAGCGATGCCATCAAACGCAAATGCTCCACCGGCACGGGGTTGCGCTTCTGCGGCATGATCGAGCTGATCTGGACGAACCCGTCGGGCACGTGCAGGTGTCCGATCTCGAACCCGGTCCAGGCGTTGAGGTCCTGCACGAACCGCCCGGCGTGGAGGAACAACAGCTTCAGCGCGGCATACACGCCAGTGGCGTAATCGGCGGCGGCGATACAGCCGTAGGAATTCTCCTGTATTTCGGCAAAGCCCAGCAGCTCGGCCATGCGCGCGCGGTCGAGCCCGAAGCCCGAGGTCGTGATCGCCGCCGCGCCCATGCTGCAAAGATCGACAGTATCCGCGGCGTGCAACAGGCGGTCCATATCGCGCAGCGACAGTTCGACGAACGCAGCAAGATAGTGGCCGTAAGTCGTGGGCTGCGCCGGTTGTCCGTGCGTATAGGCGACGACGATGGTTGCGCGCTCGCGCTCGGCCACCGTCAACAACGCCTCGATCATCGCGGCATGCTCGGCGAGAAGCGTGGCCAACCGGTCCTTCAGCGCCAGCTTGAACACCGTGTGGTCGATGTCGTTGCGGCTTCGTCCGGTGTGCAATTTGCCGGCCACCTCGACGCCCAGGCGGCGGATCAGCTCCGCTTCGACGAAGAAGAAGAAGTCCTCGTGCTCGCCGGTATAGACGAGGCTGTCGATGTCGATCGTCGCAAGGACATCGTCGAGAGCCGCGAGAATTCCGCGCGCCTCTTCGTTCGTCAGCAGCCCGCATTCGGCCAGCAGGACCGCGCTCGCCTGATTGATCTGCATCTGATAGCGCCAGTGATGGCGCTTCACGCCTTCGAACAGCGGGGCGAGGACCGTATCCTTGTAGACGCGCGCCGGGAATTTCTCTTCGTTTGAGGTGCTCATGCCTTGAGACCCGCCAATGAGATGCCGCGGATGATGTAGCGTTGCAGCAGCAGGAACACGAGGATCGTGGGGATAGTCGCCACGCTGGCGCCGGTCATCACCATCTCCCATTCCGTCTGGAACTCGCCCGAGAACGACGCGAGGCCCACCGGCAATGTATAGAGATTCCGGTCGGTGATGGCAATCAACGGCCACAAAAACGCCGTCCAGTTGCCCAGGAATGTGAAGATGGCCAGCGCCGACAAGGCCGGCGTGACCAGCGGCAGCGCGACCTGCCACCAGACCTGGAACTCGTTGAGACCGTCGAGCCGACCGGCGTCGAGCAGGTCGTCGGGGATGCCTTCGAAGAACTGCTTCATCAGGAAAGTGCCGAAGCCGGTCATCAGCCCCGGAAACGCGACGCCCCAGTAGGTGTCCAGCCACCCGAAGTTCCTGGCCATGGAATACCAGGGCAGCACCAGCATTTCCGTCGGGATCATGAGCGTGCTCAGTATGGCAATGAACACGAGATAGCGCCCGCGAAACCGGAACTTGGCCAGGGTGTAACCGACCAGGCTGTCGAAGAAGAGCACCGAAGCCGTCGTCACGGTGGCGATCAGCAGCGAATTGCCGAACCAGCGCGGGAAGCCCGAGCGTTCGAACAGGCGGCGGTAGTTATCGAGCGTCGCTTCGCGCGGCAGCAGCGACAGCTCGTAGATCTCGTGGTTGAACTTGAAGGACGCGGCCAGCATGTAGACGAACGGCATCACCATGACGATGCCGCCCAGGAGCAGCAGCGTCCAGACGGCGATGTTGCCCGGCGCCATGGTGCGCGTGCGGGTCGAAGGCTCCCCCCCGAGCGTCGCTGCGCGCCGCACCCGCCCCGGGGGGCGAGCGCCTTGGGGCGGCCCGGCGGCGCTCATCGGCTGCGCAACAGCTTCAATTGCAGGAGCGAGATCGCCAGCAGAATCACGAACAGGACGATCGTCTGGGTCGCGGCGTAGCCCATTTCGAAATGCGTGAACGCGGTCTCGAAGATCTTGAGCACCAGGGGCTTGGTGGTGTCGAGCGGCCCGCCCTGGCCGTTGGTCATCGCATAGACGTAATCGAAGATGCGCAGATAGGCGATCGAGCTCGTGACCACCAGGAACACGATAGTCGGGCGGAGCAACGGGAGCGTGACCTCGAACAGCACGCGCCACGCGCCTGCGCCGTCGATCGCTGCCGCTTCGTAGTAAGTGCGAGGGATCGCCTTCAGTCCGGCGAGAAAGATCACGATCTGGAACCCGATGCCGGCCCAGATCGCCGGCGCCAGCACCGCGGGCAGCGCTTGGGTGGTGGAGCGCAGGAACGGCATCTGGCCAAAGCCCAGCGTGGTGAGCCACACGTTGAACGCCCCGATGGGCGGCGGCTGATAGAACCAGCGCCACACCCATGCCATTGCCACTGCGGTGGTCAAGTGCGGAATGAAATAGAGCGCCCGCAACAGCCCGTGGCCGAACCGCACGCGGTCCAGATGGTAGGCAATGACGAACGACAGCAGCATGCTGATCGGCACGCCGAGACCGAGATAGGTGAAGGTGTTGCCGATCACCTTCCAGAACGCCGGGTCGTGCGCCAGTCGCACATAGTTGGCGACGCCGATGTATTCCATGCGGCCGACGATGTTCCAGTTGGTGAACGACGCGCGGAATGCCTCCAATGTCGGATAGAAGCGAATGGACACGTAGAAGACGACCGGCAGCGCCAGGAATCCCCACGCCCAGATCGCGCGCCTCTGCCCGAGCGTCATATCCTCCAACCGCCGGATCACGCGCTGCTCCGCCTCATTGGTTCGTACGGGCACGATGGGGCGGCGATGCGCCGCCCGTCGCGCGCCTATTTCTTGTAGAAGCCGTCGAGCAACTTCTGTTCTTCGACCGCAGCCTCCGCGACCGCTTGCTTGGTCGGCATATTCTTGAGCACCACTTTGTCGACCATGTCCATCATCACCTTGCGCTGGGCGCTCTCGTTGACGAAGTCGGTCGCATAGGAATAGGAGAGGCCGCGAATGAACGGACCATACTTGACGTGGTTCTTGTTGGCGTCCTTTTCCGCCACACTCCTGCGCGCGGGAAGCTCGCCCACCGTAGTCAGCCACAGCTCCATCGCCTCGGGTGTCGTGAGGAACCTCAGGAATTTCACCGACGCGTCGAGCTTGGCGCCCGTGGCCTTGGTGGTGATGCCATTCACCCAGTACGACGCGAAGTTCGACTTGATGTTGTTGCGCGCGGGCAACTCGGCGACACCGTAGTCGAGCCCTTTCTGGTTGTCGAGCGCGCCTAGGCGGAACGAGCCGTCGATGGTCATGCCGGCCTTGCCCGACCGGAACGCGGTGACCCCGTCGGTGAGGAATCCGATTTGCCCCACCTTCTGTTTGGACACGAGATCGATGTACCACTGGGTGGCGGCAACGCCCGCATCGGTGTTGTACGCGACGGATTTCTTGTCGGCCGAATAAGGCACGCCGCCGTACTGGCGGATCAGCACTTCGCGCAGCCAGTGATGATCCTGGCCTCCCATGTCGATCGTGAGCCCCTCCTGCAGCAGATCGCCATTGGGGCTGCGCTTGGTCAGCTTGCTGGCGTAATCGACGAGCTCGTCCAGCGTGGCCGGCGGCCTGTTCGGATCGAGCCCCGCTTCCTTGAACAGCGCCTTGTTCCAGAACAGCGCAAGCGACCGCACCGCGGTCGGCACCGCATAGTATTTCCCGTCGACCTTCATCTGCTGGACGATCGGGAAGAACTCCCGCTCGATCTCGACAGCACTGAAGTCGCTGGCAGGCAGCGGTTGCAGCAGCCCGGCTTTCAGATAGTCCTGCAGCCAGCCATAGAAAAGCTGCACCACGTCGGGCCCCTGCCCGGCGGGGATGGCGGCCGCGATCTTGACGCGGAAGTCGTCATACGGCACGTGGGTGTGCTTGACCTTGATGCCGGGATTGGCGGCTTCGAACCGTTTGATCAGCTCGTCGATCGCCTGAACACGCTGCGCGAACGTGTATTGCCAGTACTCGATTTCCACTTGCGCGCGCGCCGTGCCGGTCGCCAGCAGCGCCGCCAGGATCGCTCCCAGCCAGAATCCCATCTTGCCTGCTTTCATGGCCATGCTTCCCCCTCGTTTCGCGGGTATTGCGCCCGCTTCGGATAGGGCGATGGTAGCGCGAGCGGGCGTCCAATGCCATTGACGCGACTGCCCCTGTCGGAAACAATCAGTATTGGGTCGAGCCATCCACCGCCCTCATCTCCGAGGAATATTCCGATGTCGCTGAACACCCCCGCGGCACGCCGTGACCAGGCATTCCACCTTCACCCGGCAACCAACCTGCGCGCCGTGCAGAACGAAGGGCCGCTCGTCATCACGCGCGGCGAGGGCGTCTACGTCTACGACGATGAAGGCCGGCGCTATCTCGAGGGGATGGCCGGGTTGTGGTGCGCGTCGCTCGGCTTTTCCGAGCGGCGGCTCGCCGACGCCGCGTACCGGCAGATGTGCGAGCTGCCGTTCTACCACAGCTTCGCCGGCAAGGTCCCGGCGATCAGCACCGAGCTCGCCGAGCGGCTGATCAGGATCGCCCCCGAGGGCATGGGCAAGGCGCTATTCGCGAACTCGGGATCCGAGGCGAACGACGCTGCGATCAAGCTCGCGTGGTACGTCAACAACGCGGCCGGCCGGCCGCAAAAGAAAAAGATCATTTCGCGCAAGCGCGCATACCACGGCGTGACGATCGCCACCGCGAGCTTGACCGGCCTCGCCTTCGCACACGACGATTTCGATCTGCCGATCGACCGCATCCTGCACGCCGATTGCCCGCATCATTACCGCGGCGCACGGCCGAACGAGAGCGAGGAGGCGTTTGCGGCGCGGCTCGCCTTCGATCTGGAGCAGATGATCCTGCGCGAAGGGCCGGACACCGTCGCCGCATTCTTCGCCGAGCCCGTGATGGGTGCCGGCGGGGTCATCGTGCCGCCGGCGACCTATTTCGACCGGATTCAGCCGATCCTGAAGAAATACGAAATCCTGTTCGTGGTCGACGAAGTGATCTGCGCGTTTGCGCGCACGGGCAACATGTTCGGCGCGCAGACGTTCAATTTGCAACCCGACATCATGACCCTGGCGAAAGCCTTGTCCGCCGGATACCAGCCCATATCGGCCAACCTCATCACGAACAAGCTTTATGAAGTCCTGGTCGCGCAAAGCGACAAGCTCGGCATCTTCGGCCACGGCTACACGTATTCGGCGCATCCGGTGCCGGCCGCCGTCGCGCTCGAGACATTGAAAATCTACGAAGAGCGCGACATCGTCGGCAAGGTGCGGCAGGTCGCCCCCCGAATGCAGGCCGGCATTCGAAGCTATGCCGACCATCCGCTGATCGGCGACGCGCGCGGCATCGGGCTGATCGGCGCCATGGAGCTCGTTCGCGACAAGGCGACCAAGCAGAGCTTCGACCCGAAGGCCGGGGTCGCCGCGTATCTCGTTCGCCGAGCGCAGCACCACGGGGCGATATTGCGCAACATGCCCGGCGATAACGTCGCCTTCTGTCCGCCATTGATCATCAGCGAGGCCGAGATCGACGAGATGATGGGCTGCTTCGGCAAGGCGCTCGACGATACGTGGGCCATGGTGAAGGAAAGGGGCCTGGCGTGAGCGCGGTCGAAGCCTTGGACAAAGGCGAATCGCCGGCCCATGACTGTGCGTAGAACGGCATGAGCACTGCAGACCCGATCGTCCGTTTTGTCGGCATCGGCAAGACCTACGATGGCGTCACCCGCATTGTCGACGAGCTCGACCTCGACATCGAACGAGGTGAGTTCCTGACGCTGCTCGGCCCTTCGGGATCGGGAAAGACGACGACGCTGATGCTGCTTGCGGGGTTCGAAACGCCGACCGCCGGTGAAATCCTGCTCGAGGGCAAGCCGCTGTCGCGCGTGCCGCCGTATCAGCGCAATATCGGCATGGTGTTCCAGAACTACGCGCTGTTCCCGCACATGACCGTCGCCGCGAACATCGGCTTCCCGCTATCGGTGCGCGGCGTGGCGACGACCGACATTGCCAAACGCGTCGAGCGCGCGCTGGACATGGTGCAACTCGGCGGCTTCGGCCAGCGGCGGCCGGCGCAGCTTTCCGGTGGCCAGCAGCAGCGAGTCGCCGTGGCGCGCGCGCTGGTATTCGAGCCGAAGCTCATCCTGATGGACGAGCCGCTGGGTGCGCTGGACAAGCAGCTGCGCGAGCAGATGCAGCTCGAGATCCGGCGGCTGCATCAGCGGCTCGGCGTAACCATGGTCTACGTTACGCACGACCAGGCCGAGGCGCTCACGATGTCGGATCGCATCGCGGTGTTTCACGGCGGCCGGATCCAGCAGCTCGATACTCCCGAGCAGATGTATGAAAACCCGAAGAACGCATTCGTCGCGCGCTTCATCGGCGAGAACAATCGCTTCGACGGCCGGCTGGAAACCCACGTCGACGGTCACTGCACCATCCGCATGGCGGCCGGCGATACCCGGATCGACGGCACGCTGGTCGGGCCCGTGAAGAACGGCGACGCGGTCACCGTATCGCTGCGGCCTGAACGGGTGCAAATCCGGGCGGCGGGGCATACAATCGGCGAGCATCCCGGATGCCAACTGGCGGGGTCGTTGCGGGAGATCATCTATCTCGGCGACCACGTGCGAGTGCGCGTCGTGCTGGCCGGCAACGAAGAGTTCATGGTGAAGCGCCCGATCTCCGAGGCGCAGACGTTGCCGCGCATCGGCGCGGCGGTCGATGTTTGTTGGGCGCCCGAGCATTGCCGCGCATTTGCGCAGGAAAGCTAGCGGCGCTGCCACAGTTCCATAAGAGGAGACCGACATGCAAAGCAGGAAAGTCTGGATCGCGGCAGTGGCCGCGGCCGCGCTCGTGTTGTCCGCCGCGGCGGCAGCGCGCGATTTGTCCGTCGTATCCTGGGGCGGCGCGTACCAGGACGCGCAGCGCGAAGTCTATTTCAAGCCGTTCATGGACAAGTCCAAGATCAAGATGACCGAGGAGAACTGGGACGGCGGCGTCGGTACGCTGCGCGCCAAGATCCAGGGCGGCAACAACAATTGGGACGTGGTCCAGGTCGAATCGGACGAACTTCTGCTCGGCTGCGAAGAAGGCCTGTACGAAAAGCTCGACTGGGCCAAGCTCGGCGGGAAGGACAAATACATGTCCGACGCGGTCAACGACTGCGGCGTGGGCGCCATCGTCTACAGCTTCATCCTCGCCTACGACGGCGACAAGATCAAAACGGACCCGCCGAAATCCTGGGCCGATTTCTGGAACGTGCAGAAGTGGCCTGGCAAGCGCGCGCTGCGCAAAGGACCGAAGACGACGCTGGAGATCGCGCTCATGGCCGACGGCGTGGC
>Ga0207689_10000690_pt1 | contig 32310 bp, 34 predicted proteins | sample KBSMisM52_FD_184312 | JGI IMG/M metagenome (GOLD analysis project Ga0207689, IMG submission 184312) | Miscanthus rhizosphere microbial communities from Kellogg Biological Station, Michigan, USA - KBS Miscanthus M5-2 (SPAdes) (version 2) | ecosystem: Host-associated > Plants > Roots >...
TCCCCCACCGCAACAGCCGCCGCCTCCCCCGCCCCTGCCCCTGCCCCGGTCGCGCCCACCGAGGCCCCGGCCAAACCCGCCGTCAGCCTTAACGAACTTTATCGCACCTTTGACGCGATCGAAACCGCCGGCAACGCCAAGACCCCCCAGTCCTTGGCGACTTTGGTCGGTTACGCCGCGTCGGATAACGCGGACATCCGCACCGCCGCCCTCAATGCCCTCATCCGTCGCGATGAACCGGGGGCGTCCAAGCTCTTGCGCGCCGCCGCCAAAAAGTCCGATACCTCCGAGACCATCATCGCCCTGCTGCAAACAGCCGACTACTTGGAACTTCCGCCCAAAACCTTGGGCGAAATCACCGCCACCCCCAAGCCGCCTGGGTCCATCGGCAATCCCCGTCCTCCAGCCCTCAAATAGAAGATACATCGATGGTTTTTGCCATTGACCTTCGCTTGATTGAATTTGGGATTCAGGCTTCTCGGCTTCAACTTTTTACGCTCCTTCATGAATCTTAAACTCACACTTACCTCGCTTATTTTCTCGGCCGCTCTCCCGGTCTTTGCCGTTGCGGCAACCCCGGGCAAAGTCGGCAGCGTAACCGTCGTCCTCACCACCACCTCCACTGCGGCGGGCTTCAAGGACTCCGACGGCAATCCGACAACCGACAAGCTCGTCTCCGTCACATCGACGCTCGCAAAGAGCGCCTACAAGACCGTTACCATCAAAGCGAAATACTCCAACAAGGAGTTCACCAGCGATCTCATCGCCAAGGGTACGCTCACCGGTGTCGTCGCCGATTGGTCGCTCAAATACGTTGAAAGCGAGGATTTCAACGGCGTGTTCGCCCTCAACACGGATGGCGTGACCATTGTTTATCTCGGTGGCGACCAAGGTAGTGGCTCAACCGTCATCAATGTCAGCGACAAGTATGGCCAAGGCATCACTGAGAACATTTCCTACTCGATGACCTTGGTCGATGCTGAGGCTCAAAAAACCACCTTTTCAGGTTCTTACTCGGAGACGGATTGCGTCTTCTTGGACCTGCTTCCGTCAACCGCGCTGACGTTCAGCGCGCTCGCGATCCACAACCACGGTGCGTCCTACAAGGGTGTGTATGACAATGTCGAAGACCTGATGGTGAGCAGCTCCTATAGCATTCCCGCCTCCAGTTTTGATTCCGTGGTCGGATACTGCAGCTCCACGTCAGACGGTCCTTTTATCTCCGGCTCCATCAAAATCTCGGCGCTCAAGGACACTGCCGATGTGAGCATCTACCAGACCGCCTATAACAACGCCCACAACGGCTGATTGGCGTTAAAACTCATCTGAGATTCCCAGCCGGCCTCCCTTGGAGGCCGGCTTTTTTGTAACCTGCCCCTGTTCTCGTCAGCACTTCGTCCATAAATTGTTAAGCGTGCGTAAACTGGCCTGCATTCCGCGCGCGAATCGGTTTGTCTCCCGCCGATGACCCCTGCCTCCGAGACCTCCCCGGGCCGCATCCGGCTGCTGATGATCGACGACGACAAGAAGCTCTGCCGCCTCGTCGGCGATTATCTTTCCCCGCTCGGCTTCGACGTCGTCGCCGAGCACGACGGTGCCGTCGGCGCCGAGCGCGCCGTCACCGCGGCCGACGGCTGGCAGGCCGTGATCCTCGACGTGATGCTGCCCAGCCTCGACGGTTTCGAGGTGCTCCGCCGCATCCGCAAATCAAGCGACATCCCCGTGCTCATGCTCACGGCGCGCGGCGACGAGACCGACCGCATCGTCGGCCTCGAGGTCGGCGCCGACGACTACCTGCCGAAAACCTTTTCCACCCGCGAACTGCTCGCCCGCCTGCGCGCCGTCCTCCGCCGCGGGGCCCGCGCGTCCGCCGGTGCGGCGGCGCCCCTCGTCGAGATCGTGGTCGGCCCGCTGCGCGTGCAGCCCGAGGCGCGGCTCGCGTTGCTGTCCGATCAGCCGCTCACGCTCACGCCGGTGGAGTTCGACCTGCTGGCCAGCCTGGCCAAGGCCCGCGGGCGCGTGCGTTCGCGCGAGGCGCTCCTCGACGAGATCCGCGACCGCAACTACGAGGTGTTCGACCGCTCGATCGACGTGCACATCTCCGCCCTGCGCAAAAAGCTCGGCGACGACGCCAAGAACCCGCGCTTCATCCGCACCCTGCGTTCGGCCGGCTACATGCTCACCGACCCGGCGTCGGCCTGAGCGCCCCCGCGCCATGCGCTTTCCCCTCGCCCTGAAGGTCTCCGGCTGGCTCCTGCTCAACCTCGCGTTGCTCATCGCGCTCGCGGCAGGCCTGCTGGTGATCCAAGGCGGGTTAAACTGGAACGCCCTCGTCGAGGGTCCTCCCGGCCGGCGCATCCAGGACCTCGCCGAGGCCACGATGGGCGAGCTGCGCACCGTGCCCCGTAACGAGCGCGAGGATCGGCTGGACGCGTTTGCCCGCGAACGCGGTATCACCGCGGCCGTCATCGGCGCCGACGGCCAGCGCCTCACCGGCTCGCTACGCGACATGCCTGCGGCGATGGTCGATGTCATCCGCCCCCAAGGCCCGCGCGCGCAGACTCCCCGTTTCGATCCGGAGGACGGCCCGCCCGATGATCCGGTCGACCCCACGCCGCCGCCGCCGCGCGCACAGCGCCGCCAGCGGATGCTGATGCACACCGGCGACCCGGCGGTCTTCTGGCTGGGCGTGCGCGTTGGCGCACCCGACCGTCCGCCCGCCATGCTGGTGATGCGCGTCCCGACTTTCGGCGCATTGCTAAAACTTCTCGACCTCGCCCCGTGGCTGTGGGCCGGCGGCGCCGCCGTCGGCGTGTCGCTGCTCTTCTGGCTGCCGTTCGTGCGCGGACTCACCCGCGACCTCGGCCGTCTCAACCGCGCCACCGAGGCCATCGCCGACGGCCGGTTCGACTCCCGCGTCCCGGAGAAACGTCGCGACGAACTCGGCGCGCTTGGCGGTTCCGTCAACCGCATGGCCGGCCGTCTCGACCGGCTCGTCACCGGACAAAAACGTTTCCTCGGCGACATCGCCCACGAGCTCGGCTCGCCGCTCGGCCGCATGCAAGTGAGCGTGAGCATCCTGGAACAGCGCGCCGGCCCCGAGTTGCAGGCGTCCATCACCGACGTGCGCGAGGAAATCGACCACATGTCGGCCCTCGTGGGCGAACTGCTCGCGTTCACCAAGGCCGGACTCAAGGCGCGCGACGCCGTGCTCGCCCCCGTCGAACTCGCGCCGCTGGCCGACCGCGCGCTCTCGCGCGAAGCCGCCGACGACGCCGTGACGGTGGAAATCCCCGCCGGACTCCATGTGCGGGCCGACGCCGACCTGCTGGCTCGCGCGATCGGCAATCTCGTGCGCAACGCACTCCGCCACGCCGGCCGTGCCGCGGGCATCACGCTGCGCACCGAAACCCACGGCGACTCCGTCCTGATCGTCGTCGAGGACTCCGGCCCCGGCGTGCCGCCCGACGCCCTGGCCCGCTTGGGCGAGCCGCTCTTCCGTCCCGAGACAGCGCGCAGCCGCGAAACCGGCGGCGCAGGTCTGGGCCTCTCCATCGTGAAGAGCTGCGTCGAGGCCTGCGGCGGCACGGTGCGCTTTGACAACCGAACCCCGCACGGCTTCCGCACCACCCTGCGGCTGCCGGCGGCGTAGGCTTTACCCCCGCTTAACAAATCTCCGGCGCGGCCTCATCGGCGCGTTACATGGCGGTGGCTTCATAGGCGCATACCACCGCGCCATGAAAAAACTCGTCTCAACCTGGATTCTGTTTTCCAGCGTGCTCGCCCTCGTCCTGTCGGTCGCAGCGTTTGCCCAGACCGCCGACAAATCCACCGCGTCCGCCGAAAACAAGAGCCGTCCGGCGCTGCGCGGAACCCGCGCCCTCGGACCGTTCACCGTCTTCGACGCCAACCACGACGGCGTGCTCTCGACCGACGAAATCCGCAACGCCTCCGACGCGCTCTGGCGACTCGACAAAAACGGCGACGGCCGGCTCACCCCCGCCGAGCTCCGCCCCGAGGGCGCCCCGCCGCCTCCCCGTGAAGACCGGCCGCCGACCGGACGCGAAGACGACGCGCCTCCGCTCTGATCAACCCCCGCCCTGCGTTCTCCGCTTTCACCGCCCCCATGAAAACCCCGCTTTCACTGACCGCCCTGCTCGTCGCCACCGCCTGCACCGTGCTCGCGCAAACGCCCCCGCCCGGACCTCCGCCCCCGCCGCGCCCACCCGCCCCGGGGCAGACAGGCGGGCCGCTCGCCGGACTCACCTCCGCGGAACTCGCCGCCTTCCGCGCCGGTCTCGACACCTTCCGGCAGGCCGAGACGGTCGACAGTGGACTCGGGCCCATCTTCAACGACGTCTCCTGTATCGCCTGCCACCGCGCTCCCGTCATCGGCGGCATGAGTCTGCGGACCGTGACGCGCTTCGGGCTCACCACCGACGGCCATTTTGACCCGCTCACCGCGCGCGGCGGATCGCTCCTCCAACAGCGGGCCATCGATCCCGCCTTCCGCGAAGTCGTGCCACGCGAGGCCAACACCGTCGCTCGCCGACTCACCACGCCCGTCTTCGGCGCGGGCCTGATCGAGGCGATTCCCGACGCCACCCTCCTCGCCGCCGCGGCCGCCCCGAAACCCGACGGCGTGGGCGGACGCGTTTCGCTCGTCAATGACGTGACGACCGGGGTGCAACGCGTCGGCCGCTTCGGCTGGAAGGCGCAGGTCGCCACGCTCCTCGCCTTCACCGCCGACGCCTACGTGAACGAGATGGGCATCACCAACCGCTTCTTCCCCGAGGAAAACGCGCCCAACGGCAACACCGCGCTCCTCGAACGCGCCGACCAGATCCAGGATCCCGAGGACACGCCCGACGCCTCCGGCAAATCCGACGTCGATCGCGCCGCCGCCTTCATGCGCCTGCTCGCCGCACCGACCCGCGGCCCGGTCACCGCCGACGCGAACGCCGGCGAACGCGTGTTCACCGCCCTCAACTGCACCACCTGCCACACGCCCGCGCTCACCACCGGGCCGAGCACCATAGCCGCGCTCTCGCGCAAAACCGTGCCGCTCTACTCCGACCTGCTCCTCCACGACATGGGCGCACTCGGCGACGGCATCGCCCAGGGCACCGCGGGGCCGCGCGACCTGCGCACCGCGCCGCTGTGGGGCCTCGGCGCCCGCCCCGCCTACCTGCACGACGGCCGCACCGACTCGCTCGACGCCGCCATCACGGCCCACGACGGCGAAGCCGCCGCCGCCCGCGCTCGCTACACCCAGCTCGACGCCACCCGCCGGCGTCAACTGCTCGCCTTCCTGCGCTCGCTGTAGGCGCGAGACCGCCGGTTTCCTTTTTTGACACACCGGACGCCACCGCGTGTCATCACCGGCGGTGAAACTCCTCAAGCGCATCCTGCTCGGCCTGGCCCTGGTGTTTGTCGCGATCCAATTCGTGCGGCCCGCCCGCAACGTCGCCACCGCTCCCTCGACCAACGACATCACGGCCCGTTATCCGACTCCGCCCGCGGTGAAGCAGCTCCTCGCCATCGCCTGCTACGACTGCCACTCCAACACCACGCGTTACCCTTGGTATGCCAACGTGCAGCCCATGGCTTGGTGGCTCGCCACGCACGTGGACGACGGCAAACGCCACCTGAATTTTTCCGAGTTCGCCGCTTATGCGCCCAAGAAGGCCGTGGTGAAACTTGAGGACCTCGCCGACGAGGTGAACGAAGGCGAAATGCCCCTCGCCTCCTACCGGATCGCCCACGCCGACGCACGCCTCACGCCCGAGCAGCGCAAGCTGCTCGCCGACTGGGCCGACGCCGTGCGCGAGCGCATCCTTGCCGAGAACGGCCTCACCGAGTGAAGCTCGCCCCATGACCGCCTACGACCGCGCCCGCCAGCTCATCGATTCCGCCCACGCCGCCGATCCCGCGCGCGCCCCCGACGGCCGCGCCGCCGAACTGGTCTACGCCGAACGCGTCGAGGCCTGGGTCGTAAAACTCACGCCCCCCGCCGCACCCATCCTGCGCCTCGCCGCCCGCTGCCAGCACCTCGAACGCTGGCTCACCCCGCGCGCCACGTTTCCCGAAGGCAAGGTCGGCTACCTGAACTGGCGCCGCTCGCTCTACGTGAAACAGGCCGAACGCGCCCGCGAACTCCTCCTCTCCGCCGGCGTCTCCGCCGACGAAGCTGACGAGGCCGCCGTGTGGATTTCGAAGTCCGGCCTGAAAACCAACCCCGGCACGCAGGTCCTCGAAGACGCCGCCGTGCTCGTGTTTTTGGAAAACGAGATCGGTGCCTTCGCCGCCCAGCACGCCGAATATCCGCGCGAGAAGTTCGTCGATATTTTGAAAAAAACCTGGCGCAAACTCAGCCCCGCCGCCCAACAGGCCGCGCTCGGCCTGGACCTGCCGCCCGCCATCGCCGCCCTCGTGCGCGAGGCGCTTTCGGGCTGAGCGGCGCGCTTACGGGCGGGACCTCATCCACAACTCCGGCAGGACGATGCGGCCCGGCTTCAGCGGATCAAACAGTCCGAAGATCGCCTGCCCGTTTTCTTTCCGGCGATTCACCAACTCCAGCCGGTTCGGCTGATGCCAGCGCACCGTGTGCTCGGATGGCACATCGCCATCGATCCGTCGCAGCGTGATTTTGAACTGCCTCTGCTTGTTGATCTGCACGCTGGTGGACTCCACCGAAACCACGGTGAAGTCACCGAGCTGCCCGCGGGTCAGGAGATGCACCGTCCGATGGCGCGCCCGCACCCACCAGGCCACGATCCCCGCGCCGATCAGCGGAAACAACAGGACGAACCCGTCCGCCAGCCCCGTCTTTCCCAGCCGCGCGCCTTTCACGCACGCGAGCACCGGCTCATTCACCGCATACACCACCGTCACTCCCGAGGGCGCATGCCAGTAACGGCCCGTGGTGAAACACTCGCCGGTGACTTTTCGTCCGTCCGGGCCGGTAAACTCGAACGCATACGCCCTCACCTTCCTTTTGTTGATGCTCAGATTGGTGTCCTCCGACGACACGATGAGCCCAGGGACTTCGCGAACCTCCCCGTGATCCAACCGCCACTGGTCGAGCTGGCGGCGCGGAAAAAACACGCTGGTGAACACCAGCCCCATCACGAGAAACACCAGGCCGAAAAGCAGCATGGACACAGCCGCTGCATCACGCAGCGCGGCCTTGCGCAGCCACGGCGGGATTTCCCGCGGCACCGGCGCCGCCAGAAACTTCACCATGTCTTCGTCGGCAAACGCGGAGGGGTCGTCCATGCGCCCAGCGTGCGAAACCCGTCCGCGCCAACAAGCGCAATTCAGCCCCCCGTTCAGCCAGCGGCCGCCGCTCCGTCCGCGTCGACCCGCGCGCCCTTCGCCAGGCGCTCGCCCTCGCACTCGGGCGAACCGCGCCGGAGATCGCGGCACACCTGCGGACGCCGTTCATAGATGGTGCAGAAGAACTCCCGCGCCCCGTCCGCCGTCGCTCGCACGTCGAGCGCGGCGCAGCGGCCAGCCGGGGTCATGCGCATATAGGCGCGGTTTCCGATGAAGTGCGCCACGCGTTCCGCACCGGCGCCGAGCCGCTCCCAATCGGCGCCGGTCACGCGCACGTAGGTATCCAGCTTGGAATGACAGCAGACGCCGCAGCGAAGACAGTCGGAAGAGGAGGTGCTCACGTCGCGCCCGACGGACCACCGGCGCCGCCGGGCACGAACCGCAGCCTGCCGGGCGCGCCGCGTCCGCGCCAGCCCGCAAAACGCCCAAGCCAAAGTGTAACCCATTAGGTTACACTTTGGCTTGGGTCATCTCCGGGTTACGCGGAAACGCGGCGCGGGTTCAGCGCGGCGGTTTCGGGCTTTTTCCGGCCGGGCCTTCGGTTTCGCGGGCGGCCAACCAGAGCAGCACCTGGAGCAGACGCTCGGCGTTGGGCATCTGCGTGCCCGACACGAAATAGTCATGCACGCGCTGGCTCGGCACTCCGAGCACGCGGGCCAGAATGGACTTGGCTCCGCGCACGCGCAGGTGCGGACGCGTTTTTTCGACCACGGCGTTCCAAAGCGGCGTATCCTCGCCGGGACGCAGCGTTGCGCCCTTGCGCGCACGCCGCGCATCCCCCCGGCGTTGGGCGCCATGCCGGGCGTGCTCCGCCGTCAGCGACTCGAGCTCGCCCAAAAAACCCGCCAGCACCTCCACCGACCGCGATTGCACCGGCGCTCCCGCCGCAGGTTCCAAAGTCATCATCTTCCCGTTATTCTCCCCGCCGCAGCACTTGTCACTTATTAAGTTAAAATAGATTTAAACCGGAGGGAGCGAGGCGGCGGGTAGGTCAACGAGAGCGATTTTTGCGTGGTTTTCCTCAAAGGATGCGCAGCACGTTTTCTCACTATGGCCTAAAATGCGGGCTTATGAACAATCCTCTGGATACGTTCCAAGCCTGGCTCGACGACGCCAAACGCCATGGCGTTCATGAACCCAACGCGATGGCCCTCGGGACCGTCGACGCCGAGGGACGGCCCTCCGTCCGCATGGTGCTGCTCAAGCACGCCGACGAAAACGGTTTCGTTTTCTACACCAACACCGAGAGCCCGAAGGCCGAGGATCTCCGCCATCTGCCCTACGCCTCGCTGTGCTTCTACTGGAATCCGCCCGGCCGCCAGGTGCGCGTGAACGGCAAGGTCGAGCCCGTCACCGACGCCGAGGCCGACGCCTACTTCAACTCCCGCCCCTACCTGAGCCGCATCGGCGCGTGGGCCTCCAAACAATCCCAGCCGCTCGACGGCTACGCCGAGCTCGAACGCGCGGTCGCCGCCACCATGGTGAGCCATCCGCGCGGCCGCATGCCGCGTCCTCCGCACTGGCACGGTTACCGCGTCGTGCCGGAAACGATCGAGCTGTGGCAGGAACGCCCCTTCCGCCTCCACGAGCGCCTCGCCTACAAAAAAGTCGGCAAGGGCTGGCGCGAACAGGCGTTGTTCCCGTAACGCACCCTCCCTTTCCCCTGACTCCTGTACCCACGAAAAAGCCCGCCTGAATTTCAGGCGGGCTTTTTTGCGCAACCCCAACCCCGCAGGTTACACCACCGCCGCGTCGTAGAGCAGGAAGACCACGAGCTGGCCGGTGAACACGCGCAGCAGCATCACCAGCGGATAAACCGTCGCGTAGGCCACTGCGGGCACGTCGCTCGCGGTCGACTGCTGCGCAAAGGCCAGCGCGGGCGGATCCGTCATCGAGCCGGCCAGCAGTCCGCACAGCTCGGCGTAGTTGAGCTTCTTCCAGGCACGGGCCGTGAAGCCGATGATGAGCAGCGGCACGATGGTGATGAGCGCGCCGTAAACGAGCCAGCGCACGCCCTCGGCGCCGAGCAGCACGGAGACGAACTTCTCGCCCGACTTGATGCCGACCGCGGCAAGGAACAGCGAGATACCGATCTCGCGGATCATGTGGTTGGCCGTGTGCGGCACGTGCCAGATCAGCGGGCCCGTGGTCGTGAGGCGCGACATCAGGATCGCCACGACCAGCGGACCGCCCGCCAGGCCGAGTTTCACCGCCGCGGGCAGGCCGGGCAGGACGAGCGGGATCGAGCCGACCAGCACGCCGAGCACGATGCCGAGGAAGAACGTGAGCGGCTGCGGCGTGTCGAGCGCCTTGGGCGAGTTGCCCACCACGACGGCGACCGCGTCGATCTGCGGCGCCTCGCCGACAATCATGAGCACGTCGCCGAACTGGAGCCGGAAGCCGGGCTTCGGCGTGAACTCGAGACCCTGGCGGGTGACGCGTGTCACCACGACATGGTGCTGCGCAAAAGTGCTGAGCTCGGCCAGCGGTTTGCCGAACATCGCGGGCTGGGTGACGATGAGCCGGCGGTTGGTGACGGAGCCGGGCAGTGTCTTCAAATCGACGCCCGCTTCCGAACCGATGACCACGCGCAGCGAATCGAGTCCCGCGGCCGGACCGACGGCATGCAGGATGTCGCCGAGCTGGAGCACGGTATCGGGATGAGCGACGGCGACCGCGCCGTCGCGCGAGAAACGCGAGATGACCACGCCGGAACCCTCGAGGCTGGGCACGGCGGCGAGGGTGCGTCCGATCAGGTTGGGATTGCGGACCTCAAAGTTTCGCGTGGTGGGCGGAGGCACCGAGGGGCGGTTGGCGGCCTCGGCGGCGGCGACCTCCTTCTGCACGTCGATGCGGAACACGGCGCGCACCGCAATCATCGTGATGATGATGCCGATGATACCGAACGGATAGGCGATCGCATAGCCGAGGCCCTGCACGACGGCGGCGTCATCGCCCGCGCCGAGCTGCTTGAGCGCCTGCGAAGCGGCGGCGAGGCTGGGCGTGTTGGTGGTCGCGCCCGAGAGCAGGCCCACGCCGGCCGGCACGCTGGCGTAACCAGCCATGATCCACACGGTGGCGACGCCGACGCCGAGGAACACGATGGTCGCGGCGAAGAGGTTGAGCACCAGCCCGCGCGACCGCAGCGACGAGAAAAAGCCCGGGCCGATCTGCAGGCCCAGCGTGTAGACGAAGAGGATCAGTCCGAACTCGCGCACGAACTCCAGCACATGGTGGTCGAAGGACAGTTTGAAATGTCCGAGGATCAGGCCCGCGAAGAGCACGCCGGCGACGCCGAGGCTGATGCCGCAGATTTTGATTTTGCCGATGGCGGCACCCAGGGCTCCGGCCACTCCGAGGAGTATGACGGTGCGGGCGACGGACTCGGCGGTGAACAGTTGGGGTATCCAGTCCATGGGCGAGAGTGTAGCCGCCGGCCCGCGGCAAAGCAGCGCAGATTTTGGCAACCTGCGCGCATTAACTTGCGTGCGCCCCGGTTCAGACGACCGGCTTGCGGCGGTAGAAGAGCAGGCCCGGCAGCGCGAGGCCGAAGGCGAGCGCGCCCACGATGAAGACCGCCTTTAGTCCGTTGTTGAGCGCGGTTTTCAGCAGTTCTTCGGTGAAGCCCTTCCGGTCGATCTCGATGACCGCGAGCAGCGCGGTGAACGCATACACGCCGGGGATCATCGGGATCATCGCCGCGACCGTGAAGACCTTGGGGTGGGCGCGCCAGTGCTTCGCCCAGTAGATGCCGAGCATGCTCACGACGGAGGCGGCGATGAGCGTCGCCCATTCGATCGGCAGCTCGCCGAACTTGTGCAGGGACAGGCGCAGGGCGTGGCCGAGCGCGCCGCCCACGGCGCAGTATTTGAGCGCTCCGCGCGGCACGTTGAAAATCATGGCGAAACCCACCGCCGGCACGGCGGCCAGGCCCATGTCCTGAAGCAGGATGAGGAGTGTGTTCATAGCCAGGTCCAGACGTTCCAGACAGTCATCGCCAGCAGGATGCCGCTGCAACTCGCCAGCAGCAGCAGCACGGCCATGACGCCGCGCGAGACGCCGGTGTTGATGTAGCCCTTCACCATGTCGGAGACGGAATTGATGAGGGGAAAGCCGGGCACGAAGAGCAGCACGCAGGCGGACATGGCGAACTTGGGGTTGTCCACCAAGCCGTAGATCATGCCCTGCGCGGCGATCGACGTGGCCACGAAGGCGGCGGCGGCGAAATTGACCAGCGGATTGAAATGGAAATGCGCCAGCCACTGCCGCACGTGCATGGCCACGGCGCTGGCGACAAACGTGAGGAGCGGGGTGGTGAGGTCGGCGTCGAAGCCCTTCGAAATCAGCGCCAGCCGCGCAAAACACGCGCAGGACAGACCGATCATCAGCGACACCAGCCAGCGGTTGTAGCGCAGCGGCTGGATCTCGTCGAGCCGCCGGGCGACGCCGGCCAAATCCAGCTGTCTCGCCTCGGCGAGCAGCATGGCGCGCTGCACCTCGGTGACCACGTGCATGTTGAGACCGCGGTCCTGGATGCGCTGCACGATCGTGTCGGCGCGCCCGCCGCAGCTCGTGGTGACGGTAATGCCGTTTGCCATGAGCGCGATCTCGGCGTCGGTCATGCCAAGGGCGACGCCCAGCCGGCGGCCGACCGATTCGGCAAGGGCGCTTTCCGCGCCGTGCTGCATGAGCATGCGGCACGTCTGCGCGCACACGCGGGTGATTTCCCGCTGTTCGCGCTCCGGCATCGACCGTGGTTCCGTTTCCATCATTGGAGATAAGTTATCAGGTCTTCGCGCGGGCTCCTGCGCACTTTTTGGTGAAGTCTGTGCAAAAACGCACCTGCGAAAACCCCAGCGCTCAACGGGCAGTGAGCCGCAGCTCCTTTTGCAACAACGCGAAGGCGCGTCCGCGCAGCACCACGATGTCGGCGCTCTCCGAGGCGAAGGCCCGCACGCGCCAGCATCCGCCGCCGTTGAGTTCAGCCTGGTCGATGACTGAACCGGGGCCGAGCTGGCGGTCCGGTTCGCCGTCGCAGTGCAAGGTCACGCCGCCGTGCCGCAGGTAGTAGAAGGCGCGGCAGGGATCACCCTGCGAGAAAAGCGCCTCGCCCTTTTCAAGGTGGATGGGCCGGATGATCTCGTCGGGCGGCGGCAGGAGCAGGCTGAGGTCGCGCGGAAACAGGAGGTCAAAGGTCCAGTCAATCATCACGCGCAGCTTGCGCAGCCCGCCGGGAAGCTTGGCCAGGTAGATGGTGCGCCACATCCACCAGGCGATGAAGCCGCTGAAATGGAAACCGAACACCTCGGCGACCGCCTCGCGTTCGCCGATGGTGGCGAGCTGGCCGAGGTAGCGGTAGGTGAAGGGGCGGAGTTCGCCGCCGGTGAGGGTGCGATGGAGGTTGCGGCCGAGCTGCATGCCCTGGCGCAGGGCGAGCTGCGCGGTGGGCGGGGCGATCTTGGCTTCGCCGCGGTCGTTCCACGGCACGGCGGCGCAGTCGCCCGCGGTCCACAGGTGCGTCTGGCCGCGCACGCGCATCATTTCATCGGTGGGCACGCGGCCCTTGTCGGTCTCGACGCCGAGCTGGCGGCACAGGTCGAGCACGACGGGATTGGGGGCGTTCCCGATGGTGGAGATGATCGTGTGCGCCTCCACAAACGTGCCGTCGGCAAAGATGACCTTGCGCGCGGTGGCCTCGGCGACGCGCGTGCTCAGCATCACCTCGATGCCGCGTTTTTTGAGCACGGCGAGCGCGTGTTCGCCAAGGGTTTTTCCAATCTCGATGAGCAGGCTCGGGTGTCCGTGCACAAGCACCACGCGGATGCGGGAGTCGCGGAGGTTGGCGTAGAATTTTTGCGCGCCGAGCAGGAAGTCCTGCACCTGGCCGGCGGTCTCCACGCCGGTGTAGCCGCCGCCGATCACGACGAAGGTGAGCAGGCGGGCGCGCACGTCGGCGTCCTCAACGAGGTTAGCCTCCTCCAGGCGGTTGATGAGGGTGGAGCGGAGCTGGAGGGCGTCGGCCACCGACTTCATCGGGCGGCCGTGGTCGGCCATGCCGGGCACACGCGAGAGGTCGGTGACGCTGCCGAGCGTGAGCACGAGGTGGTCGAAGGTGACCTCGTGGTTGCGCGTGAACCGGCCGCCGTCGACGGTCACGGTTTTCGCGGCCCAGTCGATGCGCTGGATGTTGCCCTGCAGCACGTCGACATGGCGGCAGAGCTGGCGGAGCGGGTTGACGACCGCGGTGGGGCTGAGCGAGGAGCCGGCGACCTCGGCCAGCATAGGTTGGAAGACGAGGACGTTGCGCTCGGCGATGAGGGCGACGCGTTTCTCGCCGGCCTTGCCGAGGAGCTTGCCGAGGGTTTTCGCGCAATAAGCTCCGGCGAAGCCTCCGCCGGCGATCACAACGTCGTAGTGCATGGCGGCACATGACACGCGTTTTCCGGCGGGGTGCGAAGGCATTTTCGCCTCCGCGGGGGAAAATCAGCGCGGACGGACGAGGAGGAGCGTGCGGTCGTCGTTGCGCGAGGCGAGGGCCGAGAACTGGCGGAGGTAGCGGTTGAGCTTCTCGACCACGCGGGGCAGCGGCGTGTGTTCCTGCCCGGCGAGCGTGGTCACGAGGCGGTCGCGACCGAACTCGTCGCCGGCGGCGTTGGCGGCCTCGGTGATGCCGTCGGTGTAAAGCGCAAGCAGATCGCCCGGCCCGAGGTCGATCGAGGCCTCCTCCAGCATGGTGTCGAACACCGGGCCTTCGTCGAAGCCGAGCGCCAGACCGCCGGCCGACAACAGCTCCAGCGGCGCTCCGCCCGCGCGCAACAGCAGCGCCGGTTCGTGGCCCGCGCGCACGTAGGTGAGGCGGTTGGTGTCGAGGTCGAGGATGCCGTAGAAAAGGGAGATGAACATGCCGCGCGGCATGTCGCCGTGCAGGGCGCGGTTGACGCGGCGGACGACCGACCCGGCGCTGGGTTCGCCAGCGGCGCACAGGCGCAGCGTGGCGCGGCAGGCGGCCATCATGAGGGCGGCGGCCGGGCCCTTGCCCGCCACGTCGGCGATCACGAAACCCCAGCGGCGGGCGTCCACGGGCAACACGTCATAGTAGTCGCCGCCGATATGGAGCGACGCCTGCGAAAGCGCCTCGATCTCGACCTCGCCGATGTCGGGGAACACGTGCGGACGCAGCTGGTGCTGCACCTCGCCGGCCAGGCGCAGGTCGCGTTCGCGCAGGGCGCGCTCGCGGTCCTCGGCGTCCTTGCGCGGAGTGATGTCGGTGATGAGCCCCTCGTGGTGGGTGACGCGGCCGGCGGCGTCGAAGCGGACGACGGTGTGGTCGTCCACCCAGCGGACGGAGCCGTCGGCGCACACGACGCGGTATTCCTGGCTGTATTCGGTGTGGCCGTTGACGGCGTGCGCATCGACCTCGGCGCCCACGCGCTCGCGGTCGTCGGGATGAGTGATGCCGCGGAAGCTCAGGCGGCGGCTGGTAAAATCCTCCGGCTGGTAGCCGAACTGGCGGATGCTCTGGGAGACATATTCGACCGGCCAGTTTTCCTCGGCGAGCCAGAGCACGACGACGGAGGGCGAACGGTTGACGATCTGCTCGAGTTCCTCGCGGCGGGCGAGCGCGAGCTTGAGCTCCTCCTGGGCCTTGCGGCGGATGCTGATGTCGCGGCCCACGCCGAAAAAAGCGCGGCGACCGTCGCGGTCGGTGTAGGCCGAGCCGGTCGTAGCATGCCAGACCCAGTGGCCGTCCTTTTGCCGCACGCGATATTCGATGCCGCGGGCGTTCACGCCGAGTTCGAGCGTCTCGGCGATATAGTCGCGAAACATCTGAAGGTCGTCGGGGTGGACGAAATCCGTGTAGGGCCGGCCGATGACGTCGGAGACTTCGTGGCCGAGCTTCGGGGTCCACGCGTCGGAGACGAATTTATACAGGCCCTCCGGCGTGATCGCGAAAAGGATCTCGCTGGCGATCTTCAGGTAGGTGCGCCAGCGGGATTCGCTGCGGCGCAACTCCTGCTCGGCCGCGTGCCGTGCGGAGACATCCTCCAGCATGGCGTAATGATGGGTGACCCGCCCCTCGGCGTTGCGCACCACCACCACGGTGAGTTCGCACATCACCTCCTGGCCGTCTCGCCGCAGGTAGCGTTTTTCGAGGGTAAAACCATTGCGCAACCCCGCGTAGATCTCGGCGGTGAGCTCCTGCTGGCGCACCCAGTCGTCGGGGTGGGTGATGCGGCGGACGTTGTCGATGTTGCTCGCCTCCTCCGGGTTCAGGCCGATGAGGTCGCAAAAGCGCTTGTTGACGATGTTTTTTCCCGGCCGGCCCTGCTCGTCCACCTCGCGCCAGCTCAGCCCGATGGGCGCGTGATCGAAGAACAGCTGGAGCTGCTGCATCGCCTCGGGGCCGCGGCTCAGCCAATCGGTGAACGACGAATCCCCCGCGGAGGGCGGAACAACGGCTGGCGTGCGAGGCGTTTCGGGCGGAAACATGGGCTGGAGTTTATGTGCCTAACCTCGGGCTTGAGCGCAATCCAGCACGAACATGCCGTCTTGTCGGCGCTCGCCATGCGGACATCCGGCCGGCAGTCTGGCGGTCATGATCACCGTGGCGACCTGCAACCACCCTCTCCACGCCCAGTTGATCAAATCCGTGCTGGAGGACAGCGGCATCCCGACGCTCATCCCCAACGAGCTCAGCGCGCAAACCATGCCGCATCTGATTCTCGCGATGGGCGGCGTCCAGGTGCAGGTGCCGGAGGAGCATGAAACCGCAGCCCGCCAGATCATCGCCGAACTCGCCGCGACCTCCCCCGGAAGCGACCTGTTTCCGCCGGCGATCAGTTGATCCGACGCGGCTATCCCTTGATCGCGCCAGCGGTCACGCCCTTCACGAGCTGTTTTTGCAAGGCGACGAACACGATCAGGATCGGGATCGTCACGATGACCAGGCCGGCAAACAACATGCCCTGATCGCTGCGGTATTGGGACGTGATCGAGAGATTGGCCAGGCCGAGCGGCAGCGTGCGCACGCCTTCGCCGGCGTCGCCGCTCGTAAACATGAAGGCGAAAAAATACTCCTTCCACACGCCGATGAACTGGAAGATCGCCACCGTCACCAGGCCCGGCCGCGCCAGCGGCAGCATCACGCGCCAGAAGGCCGACGCCTCGGTGCAGCCGTCCACCACCGCCGCCTCGTAAAGCGAACGCGGGAGCGATTTGAAAAAACCCGCGAGGATGAAAATCGCGAAGGGCAGTCCGTTCGCCGTGTAAACAAGGATCAGCCCAAGCCGCGAGTTGAGCAGCCCGAGCGCGCGGAGCTCGAAAAACAGCGGCACGATCGAGAGCTGCACGGGAATCATCAGGCCCGCGAGAAACAGCCAGAACACGCCCTTGCCCAGCGGATGATAGAACCGCGCCAGCGCATACGCGGCCATCGCGCCGAGCAGCACGATCAGCGCGACCGATGTCGAGGTGACGACCACCGAGTTTAAAAAATAATCGCCGAACCGCGCCTCGCGCCAGGCCCGCGCGTAGTTGTCAGTCTCCAGCGCATCGAGCGACGGCGGCGTGAACGTGTCGCGGAAAATCGCCTCGTCGGTCTTGAGCGACGAATACGCCACCCACGCCATCGGATAGACCACCCACAGCAGGTAGCCGGCGAGCACCGCAAAGATGAGGATGCGAGAGAATCTCATCGGGTCACAGCTCCACCGTTTCACGTTTGAGTCCGCGCATCACCGCGGCGCTGCCGATCAGGACGAGGACGAACATCACCACGGCTATGGCGGTCGCGCGGCCGACTTGGAATTCCTGGAACATGGTCGAGACCATCAGCGTGCTCAGCGTGTGCGAGCCGCTCGCGGGATCCTGCGACGTGAGCAGCCAGATCATCTCGAAGGCGTTGAGTCCGCCGATCACCAAAAACACCGCCGACACCACCAGCACCTCCCAGATGAGCGGCAGCGTGATCGTGAAAAACTGGCGCGCCTGCGAAGCCCCTTCCAAATCGGCCGCTTCGTAGAGATCGGGCGAAATGCCTTCCATCGCCGCGAGGTAGAGCACGAGGTTGAACCCGCACGCCATCCACAGGTAGATCGGCAGCAGCGCGCCGTAGAGATGCGCCTGCGAGAGCCACGCGAAACCCTCGAAACCCGTGAAGCCCAGCTTCACCAGCGCGGTGTTCACCAAGCCGCCGTGCGGATCGTAGGCGTTCATCCAGAGCAGCGTGGCCGCGATGCCGCCGAGCATGTTGGGAAACAAGAACACCACGCGGAACACCGACGCGCCCCACACGCCGCGATGGATAAGCGTCGCGAACAGCAGCGCCGCCGGCACCACCACGCACGCCGGCGCCAGCATGAGAAACAAGTTGTTGCGCAGCGCGAACCAGAACACGTCGCTCTCCAGCATCAGCCATTTGAAGTTGAACAGCCCCGCCCACGTGCGCTCGCCCAAGCCGTCCCAGCGCGTGAACGCCCACGCAAACGAGGCGAGTCCCGGCAGCACCACAAGCGCACCGAAGAGCAGCAGCGCCGGCCCGACGAAACCGACGGCAAACCGCGGCCGCAAACGTCCGAGGTGTTCGGAGGACGCCGGCGTGTGGGTCGGCCCGCGACGACCGCGCCATTTCCACCCGAGCCACGCCACCACGGCGGCGAGCGCCAGCAACAGCGCGGCCGCGGCGAATCCGTGGCGGTTTTCCACGCGGCCGGGATCGGTCTCCCGCGTGCGCGCGGCAACCGCGGCGGCCTCGAGACGCGCGCCGAATTCCTCCGGCGTGATCCGTCCCGTCATCAGGCGGTAACGCGCGTCGGTGAGCGCTTGGTTGATGACCGCAAGATTCGTAGCCGAGGCGGGCGGCGCGGCGTCGAACGAGCCCGGCGCCTTCGCCACCAACTCGGCGGTGTCGCGCATGAGCGGCGAATAATCCGCGGGGCCGACCGCGCGCAGGGCCACCGGAGAATCGACGGTTTGCGCAAAGCGTCGCGCCCGTTCGCGCGAGGTGAGGAAGCGGAAAAAATCCACCGTGGCGCGTTCGCGCGCCGGATCGCTGCTCGTGAAAAGGAAGTAGTAGGCGCTCTGCGTCTGCAGCGTATCGGCCGGCGTGATACCGTCGGCGAAGACCGGCAGGTTCATCGCGCCCAGCTCGAAGCCGGCGGGCAGTTTTCCGCGCATCTCGCTGGCGAACCACGAGGCGGAGATGGTCATGGCGGCGCGTCCGTCGATGAAGGCGAGCTGCGCGGCGGTGTGGGTCATGCCCTCCCAGCCTTTGACGAGATACTGCGTGGAGATTTTCTGGAGCACGCCGGCGGCGCGGAGGAAACGCGGATCGGTGCGCGCGCCGGCTTCGAGGCGGTTGTAGGCGCGCCAGCCGTCGGGGCCGACGAGGTTGTAGTGGGCGGCGCGCAGAAACGCGTCGCCGTAGCGCATGAAGACGCCGGGCATCGACAGCGGGGCGACGCCGGCCTTTTCCATTTTTTCGCAGAGGGCGAAAAACTCGTCCCAAGTGCGCGGGGTTTCCCAGCCGTTTTCGCGGAAGCGTTTTTTGTCGTAGAAAACGGTCCAGACCGCGTGGGCAAAGGGCAGGCCGTGGACCTTGCCGCCGTCACCCCAGCGTTCGAGCACGCCGGGCAAAAACGTGTCGCGCCAGCGGGCGTTGCCCTCCCAGTTGGGTCCGTCGAGGTAGGGCGCGAGATCAAGGATGCGACCGGCCTTGATGAGGTTCGGGTAGAGCAGGACGGCATCGGTCGCGTCGGGATCGTCGCCCGCCATGACGCGGATGCGCACCTGATCGTTGATGCGCGGGTTGCCGCGGATGCGCACCTTTACGCCGGGGCGCAGGGCTTCGAACTCGCGGGCGGTTTCCTCGAAAAACGCGGCGCCGTAGCCGGCGACAAGCACCGGGATGTCCAGTTCGATGGGCGCGCCCGGCTGGGCGGGAGTGTCGGCGCGCACCGGTCCGAACGCCACGAGGCAGGCGAGGACGAAAACGGTGATCAGGGGAAACGCACTCCGACGCATCGCGACAGATGTGCGCGGCGGGCGGGCGAGGCGCCAACTATTTCTGGAGGCCGGTATTGGCCTCCTTGAGGCGTGCGAAGAGTTTTTCGCGCACGGCGGCCGCATCGGTTTCGGCGACAGGGATGGACGACAAAACAAATTGCGTTGCTGCAAGGAGGACGGGGAATAGAAACGGGGTTTTCATGGGACTGGCCGCAGTCGGTTGTGCGCGTGTCCGTTTCTGGCGCGACGCCGGAGCGGATACCCGGTTACAGCCCGCCGCCCCACCCCACCCCCCGCGACGTCCCGCCCATTCATTCATGTATCAGGTCACCTTTTCCGAGCAGAGCATGCTGGAGCTGAACAAGCTCGATAAACTGTCCCAGCTCGAAGCGATCGAGCCGATCAGCTCGTTGAAACCGTCCGATCTGGAGCATCCGCGCGAGCCCTTGGGCGTCTTCAAGCGCGCCGGGCACACCCTCTACCGCCTGCGCGCCGGGGACCATCGCTTCTATTTCGACATCAAACCGGGCGATAACCTCCATGTGCTCTATATATTGCACAAGAATTCGTTGGAAGATTTTCTCCTGCGCAACAAGCTCCCCGTCTCGGAGAGTCAGCTCGTCGAACAGGACTCCAAATTTTGGAAATACCTGGAATCGCTGACCAAAAAGTAAGCGTCCTCAACATGGCTGAAAAACCCCTTCCTCACGCGTCGGATCCCGACGCGGAAAATCCCTACACGATCGAACAGGCGAGCCGGATTTACTTCCTGCCGAACCTGATGACGGCCGGTAACCTCTTTTGTGGTTTTGCCGCCTGCATGCGCTGCATCGAGGCGAGTTTCATCGCCCGCGAGGCCCTCGACACCGCCGCCTCGATCCCCCCCGAGGCGATGGCCCACTACCGCGACGCCGTTTGGTATATTTTCGGCGCGATGGCTTTCGATGCCCTCGACGGACGGCTGGCCCGCATGGGCGGCAAGGAATCTCTTTTCGGAGCCGAATTCGATTCGCTGGCCGATGTGGTGTCGTTCGGCCTGGCACCGGCGCTCATGGTGTTTTTCCTGATCATCCGGCCGGCCGCCGGCGACCAGACCCTTCTGAGCGTGGGCGGACTCATCGGCTTCATCTATCTCCTGTGCGCCGCCATCCGCTTGGCCCGCTTTAATGTCATCACCCACCCCTTGCTCCAACGAGGCAGCAAACCATCCAACAAGGACTTCGTCGGCCTACCGGTGCCCGCCGCCGCCGGCACGGTGGCCGCTCTGGTGCTCTTTCTCTTAAACCTCCTTGAGCACGACAAGTCATTGCAATGGTTAACGTTAGGGCTTCCTCCACTGTTGCTTCTGATTGCGATGCTGATGGTGAGCATGGTGCGTTATCCGAGCGGCAAACAGATCGATCTGCGCACGAAAACGAAGCTTACGACCTTGGTCATCTACATCGCAGTCGCGGCGGCGGTCATCAAGTTCAAGGAATACGGCATGATCATCCTGTGCCTCGGCTACATTTTCTTCGGCCTGATCCGGCATTGGCGCCGGCACGGCCTGATCAAGCGCGCGCCGCTCGTGTGAACGGTTCTGCCATCAACCGACCAATAACCGGCCAATAACTTTACCCCTGTGCACAACCGCCCGCTTATTGGTTCTTCGAAAAAGGCTTTTTCACGGCGAAAAACGGGCGGTTTTGAGAGGGGAAAGCCGAGGTTATCACAGTTATCCGCAGCCCCTGATAAGAGGGATAACATATATCATTGAACTAGGTATCTTTTATCCTTTGTTAGCTTCCACGTTTCCGGCTCCTCGCCCTCCCCTCTTTCCATGAAATTCAAGATCAACCGCGATCACTTCAGCAACGGCCTTGCCCAGGTTCTCAACGTCGTCGGCTCCAAGGCCACGATGCCCATCCTGAGCAACGTGCTGATCGAGGCTGAGAAAGACTACATCTCTCTCACCACGACCAATCTCGATCTCGGCATCCGCTGCAAGATCAAGGCCGAGGTCAAAGAGGGCGGCTCCGTCACCCTTCCCGTGAAGCGCCTCGCCACCATCGTGCGTGAACTCCCCAACGTGGACGTCACTTTCGACTCCACGCCCAACCACCAGGTGAAACTCACCTCCGGCGGTTCCACTTTCCGCATCGTCGGCATCGGCAAGGAAGAGTTCCCTCCTCTTCCCGAGTTCGGCGACGACAAGAGCTTCACCCTCGAGCAAGCCGAGCTCACCTCAATGCTCAAGAGCGTCTCCTACGCCCAGTCCTCAGACGAGACCCGCTACATCCTCAACGGCGTCTATTTCAACTTCCGCGATGGCAAACTTTCCCTCGTCGCGACCGACGGCCGCCGCCTCGCTCTGATTTCCAAGGAGCTGGAGGTTCCGGCAGACAGCGCTGGAAGCATCATCCTGCCCGCCAAGACGGTTTCCGAGCTCACTCGCATGCTGGACAAGGGGGAGAAGCTTAAAATCGCGTTTAACGACCGTCGCGCGTCGTTCCAGATCAACACGGACAAGGACTCCAGCGGTCTGGTCGACTCGATCTACCTCTACTCGAAGGTCGTCGAGGGCAATTATCCGAATTATCAGCAAGTCATCCCCAAGGAAACCCATCAGCGCATCAAGCTGGAGCGCGAGCTGTTCCTCCAATGCGTGCATCGCGCCGCGTTGGTGACCTCCGAAAAATCCAACTCGGTGAAGATCAAACTCACCAGCAACCTCCTCGAAATCACCGCGCAAAGCCCCGACTTCGGCGAGGCCCACGAGTCGATGGCGATCGCCTACAGCGGTCCCGACCTCCAAGTCGCGTTCAACCCCGCGTTTGTGCTCGATCCGCTCAAGGCCCTCACGAAGGACGAGGTCTTTTTCGAGCTGAAGGACGAAGTGAGCCCCGGCGTGTTCAAGACGCTGGAAAGTTTCATCTGCGTCATCATGCCGGTGCGTCTGAGCTGATTTTCCTGCGACAGGCCCCCTCTAAAAGGCCGAGGTGTTACGACCTCGGCCTTTCGCATCCATGAACACCGACTATCCCTTGCTTGCCGCGATCATCCTTTCGTTGGTGCTGTTGCAGCTCAACCAGCGCCGGGGTTCGCCGGTGCTCGCGATTTTTAACCGCTGGTTGCGCTGGTTCATCTTTGCGTTCGGCGGCGCCGGCATCGCCTTGGACCTCGGTTGGACCGACCGCCCCTACTTCGTTCTCGTCGCCGCGTTTTTCCTCGTCTGGTTTTTGCTGGAGACCCTCTACAACTGGCTCGCGATCCACGCGCTCAGCGTGAGTCCGCTGCCGCTGTTCCCGCGTTTTTCGGCCAACCACTCCGGTGAAGAATGGCCGACCCAGCCGCGGTTTTTGAAAATCCGCGATTGGCTCCGGGCGAACGGTTTCAAACAAGTGCAGGCGCTGAAGGCCGAGGTGGGCCCGGGCATTTATCTGCGCGTGTCGGTGTATCAGGACGCCGAGGCCGGCGTCCGTTTGCAGATCACGTTCCTGCCGCAAAGCAACGGGGCGTTGTCGGTGTGCTACAATCTTTCGACCAACACGGTGAGCGGCTGCCGTTACGTGACGGACAATCTGCATCTGCCCTTCGGTGGTTTTTACCCTGAAAACTGGCTGGTGCAGCGCAATCCCTGGCGGCGTTCGCTGGCCGGACTGGTGAAATCGCACCGCAACCGCCTCGCGCGCGGCAACGAGTTGATCGCGCCATGGACAACCGATCCGCTCACCGATCTGAACACGCAGCAACGCGAGCTGGAGAAGATCAACACGGAGCTTGGGTTCCTGTTTCCGCACGCCGACCGCGAAGAGCACGGCAAGATCAGCCACGAAGGTCGTTACCGCGTGTGGAAGGAATACTGGTTGCTCAGCTATTTCGGCAAAAGCGTCCGGTATTAAGCGCGGTTTTTTTGGGCGCGACCGGCAAAAAAGTTCGCGCCAGGATCCAACGACAGGGAGCTGCTCTTGGCCGATCGTTTTTTTGCAGTCGCCCGCTACGACTATGGACAAACCTCTGCGATGACAGCAGTGTGTGGATGCAATTTTTAACCCCTCACCCACCATGAAACGTCTCTTTGCCCTGTTGCTTGTCTCGTTGTTTGCCGTCGGTTCGCTGTCTGCGGCCGAAGCCGTCTGGTTGACCAATTACGACCAGGCGTTGAAGCAGGCCGCCGCCGAAAAGAAACCCGTGCTGATCGATTTCACCGGTTCCGACTGGTGCGGTTGGTGCATCCGCCTCGATAAGGAGGTGTTTTCCCAACAGGAATTCGTGGACTATGCCGCCGCGAATCTGGTGCTGCTGAAACTGGATTTTCCGCAGAAGAAAGAGCAGTCCGCGGCCGAGAAGGCGCAGAACGAAAAGCTGGCCAAGAAATACCAAATCGAGGGATTCCCCACGATCGTCGTGTTGAATGCCGCCGGAAAACAGATCGGCGAGCTGGGCTACGAAAAAGGCGGCGCGACCAAGTGGATCGCCTCGCTGGAAAAGGTGACGAAGAAACCGTAACGGAATTTTCGTCCCTCATCGGCCCATGCTTGGCGCACGGGCACAAAAAAGCGCGGTCGTTGCGGACCGCGCTTTTTTAATGGCTGAAACCCCGGGGGGCTTAGCGCTGGCGACGCTTGACGGCGAGTTGGACGCCGGCGAAGCGGATGAGCTCGTAGAGGTGTTCCTGCTCGGCCGGATCGAGGTGGGCGGCTTCCTTGAGCTGGGTTTCGGCGCGTTTGAGAGCCTCTTCCACGGCCTTCTCGTCGATCTTCTCCTCGGTGATGGCGCGCTCGGCCAGGACCGAGATCTTGTCGCCTTCGACCTGGGCGAAACCGCCGCCCACGGCGAGGAGGTGCTCCTTGCCGTCCTTGGTCACGCGCAGTTCGCCGTCGGCGACCTGGGTGATCAGCGGAATGTGGCCGGGGAGGATGCCGATCTCGCCGTTCACGGTCGGGATGACGACCGTGTCGATGGTGTCGGAGTAAACCCGGGCTTCGGGGGTGACGATTTCGAGAGTGAGGGACATGGTGCGAAGGAAGTAGCGAGTAGCGGGTAGTGAGTAGCGGGTAGTGGAAGCGGCGGTGGAGGTTGGGATGCTCGCTAGTCGCTACTTACTACCCGCTACTTCGACATTACTTCTTGGAGCCGGCGGCGGCGATGACTTCGTCGATGCCACCCTTCATGTAGAAGTCGCCTTCGGCAACGTGGTCGAGCTCGCCATCAAGGATCATCTTGAAGCCGCGCACGGTGTCCTTGACCGGGACGTATTTGCCGGGAGCGCCGGTGAACACCTCGGCGACCGCGAAGGGCTGCGAGAGGAAACGCTGGATCTTGCGGGCGCGGTAAACGGTGAGCTTGTCCTCGGGGGAGAGCTCGTCGAGACCGAGAATCGCGATGATGTCCTGAAGGTCCTTGTAGCGCTGGAGGACGCGCTGGAGCTCGCGGGCGACCTTGTAGTGCTCTTCGCCGACGATCGAGGGCTCGAGGGCCTTCGACACGGAGGCGAGCGGATCGACGGCCGGGTAAATGCCGAGCTCGGCGATGGAGCGCTCCAACACGATGGTGGAGTCAAGGTGGGCGAAGGTGTTGGCCGGCGCGGGGTCGGTCAAGTCGTCGGCGGGCACGTAAACGGCCTGCACGGAGGTGATGGAACCCTTCTTCGTCGAGGTGATGCGCTCTTGGAGGAGACCCATCTCGGAGGCCAGCGTGGGCTGGTAACCCACCGCGGAGGGCGAGCGACCGAGCAGCGCGGACACTTCGGAACCGGCCTGGGAGAAGCGGAAGATGTTGTCGATGAAGAGGAGCACGTCCTGGTTCTTCTCGTCGCGGAAGTATTCGGTCATCGCGAGCGCGGAGAGGGCGACGCGCATACGGGCGCCCGGGGGCTCGTTCATCTGGCCGTAAACGAGGGCGACCTTCGACTCGGCGAGGTTGTCCTGCTTGATGACGCCGGCCTCGGACATTTCGTGGTAAAGGTCGTTGCCTTCGCGGGAGCGCTCGCCGACGCCGGCGAACACCGAGTAGCCGCCGTGGGCCTTGGCGATGTTGTTGATGAGCTCGAGAATGACGACGGTCTTGCCGACGCCGGCGCCGCCGAACGCACCGGCCTTGCCGCCCTTGATGAAGGGGCAGATCAAATCGATGACCTTGATGCCGGTCTCGAGGATGGTGGCCTTGGTGTCCTGGTCGGCCAGCGCGGGAGCGGCGCGGTGGATCGGGTAGCGCTTGGTGTGGGGGACCGGGCCCTTGCCGTCCACGGGCGAGCCGGTGACGTCGAAGATGCGGCCGAGGATGCCGTCGCCGACGGGGACGGTAATCGGGGCGCCGGTATCCACCACGGACATACCGCGGACGAGACCTTCGGAGGAGCTCATCGCGATGGCGCGGGCGACGCCTTCGCCGAGGTGCTGCTGGATCTCGAGGGTGAGGGTCTCTTTCTTGCCGGAGACGGTGAAGTCAACGGTGAGCGCCTGGTAGATGGGCGGGATGGAGTTTTCCGCGAACTGGACGTCAACGACGGGGCCGATGACTTGGACGATTTTGCCGGTGTTGCTCATGGACGAAGGGGGGACGGTTTTAGGTAAAGTTTTGCTTACGCGGAGAAGGCCGCGGCGGAGATTTCAAGGATCTCCTGGGTGATGGCGGCCTGGCGGGCCTTGTTGTATTCGAGGCTGAGTTCGCCGACCAGCTTGGTGGCGTTGTCCTTGGCGGTCTTCATGGCGACCATGCGGGCGCTGTGTTCGGAGGCCTTGGACGAGAGGACGAGCTGGTAGATCTGGCGGTTGACGTAGAACGGCAGCACGGCGTCGAGGACGGCGACCGGGCTGGGTTCGAAGAGCATGTCGCGGGTGTCGGAGAACTGCGCGGAGGTCTCGCCGTGGTGGCTCTCGACGAACGCGCGGAGGTCGTTGAGCGGGAGCACGGGGCGGAGGACGGGCTCCTGGACGAGCGTGTTGCGGAAACGCGGATACACGACCTCGATGGTGTCGATGACGCCCTCGAGGTATTGTTTCATCATGAACTCGACGGCGACCTTGACCTCGGAGAACGCGACGCGGTCGGTGACCGGGAAGTCGGCGACGAGGTCGCGCTTGCTGCGGGCGAGGAACTGGGCGCCCTTGCGGCCGATGGCGTAGAACTTGGCGGGCGTCTTGATGTCGGTGACGACCTTGAAGAGGTTCGCGTTGAGCGGACCGCAGAGGCCCTTGTCAGTCGTGATGAGGAGGACGCCGCGGGTCTTGACCTCGCGGGTGGCGATGAACGGATGAACGGTCTCCGCGAGATGGGGCGCGAGGGCGGCCAGCATGTTGGCCAGAAGCTGGGCGTAGGGGCGCCCGGCGAGGGCGGCCTGCTGCGCCTTCTTCATCTTCGACGCAGCCACCAACTCCATCGCCTTGGTGATCTGGCGGGTGTTTTTGACCGACTTGATGCGGCGGCGGATATCGCGTGTGGAAGCCATTTTTTGAAGTAGCGAGTAGCGGGTAGTGAGTAGCGAGTAGGTTGCTTAGGTGAGTTTGCGGGGATCGAGATGCTCGCTACCCGCTGCTCACTACTCGCTACTTTTTCAGCCAGCGTAGGTGCCCTTCCACTCGTCGAGAGCGGCGACGATCTTGGCCTCGAGGTCCTTGTCGAGGGCCGCCTTGGTGCGGATCTCGGTGAGGAGCGCGTCCTTGCGGGTGGCGAAGAATTCGCGGATGGCGACGGAGGCGGCGGTGACCTTCTTGATGTCGAAGGCGTCGTAGTAGCCCTTCTGGAGCGCGAAGATGGTGACGGCCTGGAGCTCGATGGAGATCGGGCTGAAGGCGGGCTGCTTGAAGAGTTCGACGATGCGGCCGCCGCGGTCGAGCTGGGCCTTGGTCTTGGCGTCGAGGTCGGAGCCGAACTGCGCGAAGGCGGCGAGTTCGCGGAACTGGGCGAGCTCGCCCTTGAGTTTGCCGCCGACCTGCTTGGTGGCCTTGATCTGCGCGGAGGAACCGACGCGGGACACGGAGAGACCGACCGACACGGCGGGACGGATGCCTTGGTTGAAGAGGTCCGTCTCGAGGAAGATCTGACCGTCGGTGATGGAGATCACGTTGGTCGGGATGTAGGCGGACACGTCGCCGGCCTGGGTCTCGATGATGGGGAGCGCGGTGAGCGAGCCCTTGCCGTCGAGGCGGGCGGCGCGCTCGAGGAGGCGGGAGTGCAGGTAGAACACGTCGCCGGGATACGCCTCGCGGCCGGAGGGGCGCTTCAGGATGAGCGAGATCTGGCGGTAGGCGACGGCGTGCTTGGAGAGATCGTCATAGACGATCAGGGCGTCCATGCCGTTTTCCATGAACCATTCGCCGACGGCGGCGCCGGAGAAGGGGGCGATGTATTGGTTGGCGGCGTTGTCGGCGGCGGGGGCGGCGACGATGACGGTGAACTCAAGCGCGCCGGCGGCCTCGAGGGCGCCGATGGTGCGGACGATGTTGGAGTTCTTCTGGCCGACCGCGACGTAGATGGAGTAAACCGGGCGGAACTTGGGGTCGCCGGAGGCGATGCCGACCTTGTTGATCTTCGCCTGGTTGATGATCGTGTCGATCGCGATGGTGGTCTTGCCGGTGCCGCGGTCGCCGATGATCAGCTCGCGTTGGCCGCGGCCGATCGGGATCATGGAGTCGATGGCCTGGATGCCGGTGAAGAGCGGCTGGTTGACCGATTTGCGGGCCATGATGCCGGGGGCGATCTTCTCGACGGGGAACGACTCGGTGGCGCCGAGCGGGCCCTTGCCGTCCACGGGATTGCCGAGGGCATCGACGACGCGGCCGAGGAGGGACTTGCCGACGGGGATGGAGAGGAGCTTGCCGGTGGTCTGGCACTCGTCGCCTTCCTTGAGGTTGGAGATGTCGCCGAGAACGACGCAGCCGACTTCGTCGGCCTCGAGGTTGAGGGCGATGCCGATGACGCCGCCGGGGAACGCGACCATCTCGTTATACATCACGTCGGAGAGGCCGTCGATCTTGGCGACGCCGTCGGCGACGGTGCGGATGATACCGGTGTTCTTGCGAACAGCCTTGGTGGAGAGCTTGGCGATCTGCTGCTCGATTTGTTCGATGACCGTGGACATGCGGCGGGAGGGTTTGGTTTTAAAAAAGTGAGGGGAAAATCAGACGGAGGCGGAAAGGGCGGCGAGCTGGCCGGAGACGGACGACTCGTAAACGTCGTCGCCGACGCGCACGCGGAGACCGGCGATGAGACCGGTGGCGGGTTTGGCGGCGGCGGCAACGGGGCGGGCGTAACGGGCGCTCATCGCGGAGGCGATGGCGGCGAGCGCGGCCGGGCTGACCGGACCGGCGTGCTCGACGACGGCGAGGCCCTTGGCGACTTCGCCGGCGATGAGCCGGCGATAGGCGAGGAGAACGGCCAGCGGTTTCGCGGGCGGGTGTTTCTCCAAATAGCCCAGCACGCCGGCGACGCGCTCTTCGGAGAGACGGCCGTCAACGATGCTCAGTTTGAAAAACTGGCGGGCGAGCTGGGAGATCTGCTTTTTGCCGGACGCCATGGGGAATGATTAGACGGAGGTGAGCTCGCGGGCGGCGGCTTCGTTGTAGGAAGCGCGGTCGGCGTCGGTGAGTTTCTTGGCGAGCACGCGCTCGGTGGTGGCGATGACGAGGCGGGCGATTTCGCCGCGGGCCTCTTCGAGCATCTTCTTGTGCTCGAGCTCGTTCGACTGGTGGGCTTTGGCGATGATGGCGGCGGCCTGGGCGATCGCGGTGGCGGCTTCGCGCTCGGAGAGCTCCTTGGAGGTCTTGCGGGCCTCGTCGATGATCTTGTTGGCGGCGAGCTGGGCCTCCTTGAGCTGGACGGCGGCGGCGGCTTGCGTCTCGGCGAGCTTGGCGGCGGTGGCCTCGGCGTTCTTCAGGCCGTCTTCGATCTTGCGGTTGCGCGCGTCCATGGTGGCGAGCACGGGCTTGATCGCGAAAATGTAGAGCACCACCGCGAGGATGGCGAAGCTCAGCATCTGCATGCCGACGTTGACGCCGTCGATGCCGAACTTGGTCACGAGCTCGTGGACAAGGCCGTCGCCCTGCGCGCCGGCCTCATGGGCGGCGGCGGTGTGTTCAGCGGCGGGCGTGATTTCAGCCAGAAGAAGGGAGAGCATGGCGGGAAGCGGAGCGGACTGGAAAAAGGGATGGCTCCGGGGCGGTGTGCCGCCGGAGCCGGGAGGGAACTAAGCCTTAGCGAGCAAGGAACAGCGCGAGGAGGCCGAGACCTTCGGCGAGCGCCATACCGAGAATGGACTGAACGAGGATCTTGCCGGACGCGCCGGGGTTGCGACCGACGGCCTCGGCGGCCTTGGTGCCGATCAGACCGACGGCGGTGGCGGCGGCGATAAGGCCGGCGGCGGAAGCGATGTTACCAGTGATTTCAGCGATGAACATTGTAGTGTGTGTGGATGGTTTGGATTGCGTCCGCTCGTGCCCGTTTGGTGTGGCGCGTGGGCCCGGGATCGCGGGCGGACAAAGTGGGGAAAATCTTAGTGGGCGTCCTTGGCGTGGTCGTCGCCATGATCGTGATCATGGTCGTCGCCGTGGTTGCAGATGAGGCCGATGTAAACCGAGGTCAGCAGGGTGAACACGAGGGCCTGGACGAAGCCCACCAGCAGCTCGAGGAAGTAGAAGGGCGGCAGGAAGTGCATCGCATGGAGCAGGCTTTCGCCGCCGAATACGTTGCCGAAAAGACGGATGGAGAGCGTCACCGGACGGATGAAGATCGAGACGACCTCGATCACGCCGACGATGATGAAGACGAGCGACAGACCCCAATACATGACGGGGGCGAGTTCCTTCTTGTCGGATTTGTTTCCGAAGAGATCTTTGATGAGCAGGCCCGGACCGGCGTAGCGCATCACGATGATGATCCAGGCACCGAACGAGATCAGGGCGAGGGCGATGGTGCCGTTGAGCTCGGAGGTGTGCGGGCGGATCAGCGGGGTGAGGACGTGGAAATGACCGTCCACCTCGTGGCCCCAGCCCATGGTGCCGACGAAGGGCAGGAGGCCGGACCAGTTGTGCAGCACGATAAAGATGAAGAGGGTGACGAGCACCGGGAACGCCATCGGCATGGCTTTCTTGCCGACGATGGGTTCGTAGAGATCGCGGAGGGCGGAGACGGCGTCCTCGACGATGGCCTGGCCGCGGGACGGGATGATCTTCGGGGTGCCGACGAGCAGGCGCACGCCGATGATGATGGCGATAGTGATCACCCAGCTCGTGAGAATGCTGTTGGTGACCGGCACGCCGATGAAGTCCTTCAAGGACGCGGCTGCCTCGTGACCGCCGCCTTCGGAGGCAAACGCGGTCGCGCCGGTGGCGAGCAACATCGTCGAAAGGGCGAGGGTTTTGACTGCGGACATGGGTGCGCGGAAGGGCAAGGCGTGAGTGGAAAAAGACAAGACGTAGGCGGACGCCTTTGCCGCCGTCAACCCCTGAAATTACGCAGGCTTATGGTTCCGTGCGTAATTAGTTCTGCCAATCGCCGACGTGGTGGCGCTAATTCTGGAGACGGGGCGTTTCAGGCGTGTCCATGCGCCGACCGGCGGCGGGCGATGAACGATTGATGTCCGGCGGCGCGCTGCTGAAACACCGTGGCTTGCTCGAAGGGCCAAGGCTCCTCGGGCGTCAGGTTCCAGTCGGGATGTTCGCCGGCAAATGCTTGGGCTTGGGTGAAATACGGCGCGTGGTCGGTGCGGAAGCAGAGGCGGGCACCCTCCCCTGCCTTCGCGGCCAGTTGGGTGAGAAACTCGGGCTGGAGGACGCGGTTTTTCCAATGACGGCGCTTGGGCCAGGGGTCGGAAAACAGGATGAAAATCTCCGCGAGGCGGGTGTCGGCCGGCAGCGCTTCGATGAAAAGATTCACGTCGGCGCGGATCCAGGCGATGTTGGCCAGGCCGGCGCGGGTGGACTTGCGTTCGCAGCGGGCGAGGCGGTCGGGCAGCAGGTCGATGCCGATGCAAAATTTTTCGGGGTGCGCCTGGGCGTAGGCCGTCAGGAAATGTCCGTGGCCACTGCCCACCTCCAGCGTGACCGGCAGCGGAGTCTTTAAGAGCGGGGCGAGTCGTTCGCGGAGCTCGGCGAGACGGCTTTCGGTGATGGCTTGGGCGATTTCCAGCGGCATGAGAGACGCTGGGAATTACGCGCGAGGCGTGTCGCGCTCAACCACGAAGATGCACCTGTCGCGCGACGCCGGCGCTCAGGCCTGGCTGTTGGCGCGCAGGGGAAGGCTGAAGGAGAACGTGGTCCCCTGCCCTTGCCGGCTCTCCACCCACACGCGGCCGCCGTGGAGCTGCACGATGTGTTTCACGATGGAAAGTCCCAGGCCGGTGCCGCCTTTTTCGCGGGAACGGCCTTTGTCCACGCGGTAAAACCGTTCGAAGAGATGCGGAAGGTCGTCCGCGGGGATCCCGGGGCCATTGTCGCGCAGCGAAATGATGACCTCGCCGAGTCCTTGCAGGCGCGCCGAGAGCTGGATGCCCGAGCCCTTCGGCGTGTATTTGAGGGCGTTATCGAGAAGGTTTTCGACGACTTGGGTGATCTTAAGCGGATCGATGAAGAGCGTGCCGAGCGCGGGATCGACCGTCAGCTCAAGGTGGTGCCCCCCGGCGGCGGGACGGCCGTGGTAATCGTCGATGATGTCCGCGAGCAGTTTGGGCAGATGGATCGATTCGCGATGCAGGCCGGGGTTGATCGACTCGAGGCGCGACAGCACGAGCAAATCCTCCAGCAGGGAGTTCAGGCGCTCGGTGTGGCGCTGGATGGTTTTCAGGAAACGCTCCCGGTCTTCGGTTGGAATGTCGGCGCCGCCGTCCACGAGGGTTTCGACGTAGCCTTTGATCACGTCGGCGTCGACTGCCGTCAGCGCCACGTTCGGCTTGAGGCCTTTCGCGTCGAATGCCTTGCCGATCGGTGAGCCGGGGTTGAACGCGAAATCGTAGGTCACGATCGGATAGCGCGCGATCGCCTCGAGGGTGAGGCT
>Ga0207689_10000692_pt1 | contig 32300 bp, 24 predicted proteins | sample KBSMisM52_FD_184312 | JGI IMG/M metagenome (GOLD analysis project Ga0207689, IMG submission 184312) | Miscanthus rhizosphere microbial communities from Kellogg Biological Station, Michigan, USA - KBS Miscanthus M5-2 (SPAdes) (version 2) | ecosystem: Host-associated > Plants > Roots >...
TCGAACGTGTTGAACGCCTTCAGGTCGGTCCCGGTCAGCGTCTCGCAGGCCAGGACGCGCGTCGGCGTGATGTCGCGCCAGTCGAGCGCGATCTCGCGCTCGCCCTGGAGGTCGCGGTTGAGCATCAGCACGCAGGCCTGCCCGTTCTGGGCGTCGAACGTGGCGACCACGTCCACGAACGGCACCTGGTCGTTGCGTGCGAAGTCGGCCTGCAGCCCCGCGGCCCGGATCGGGTAGGTCTCGGAGTCCACGCGCAGGTCGAGCACCCGGCCGCGCGCGTAGCGCAGCGCCCAGGCATACGGGTAGTAGGTGCTCTGCCGCAGCACGCCGGTGTCGTTGGTCACGAGCGGTGCAATGACGTTCACCAGCTGCGCCAGACAGGCCACCCGGACACGGTCGGCGTTGCGGAGGAGCGTGTTGACGAAGCCGCCGACGAGCAGCGCGTCCTCGAGGTTGTAGACCTCTTCGAGCAGCTTCGGCGCGAACTGCCGGCGCCCGTTCGTGGCGTCGCCGCTGCGCGCCCGGTACCACACGTTCCATTCGTCGAACGAGAGCCACAGGCGCTTGCTCGATCGGCGCAGCCCCTGCACGTAGTCGCAGACGGCGGCTACTTCGCGAATCTGGCGGTCCATGTCGAGGTTCATGGCCAGGAACCGCTCGGTGCTGTTGCCAGTCAGCGCCGTGGTGTTGCCGTAGTAGGCGTGCAGCGAGATGCCGTCCACCTGGTCGAAGCACTCCTCGAGCACTTCGCGGTCCCAGATCAGGTACTGCGGCATGCCGGTGCCGCTCGAGCCGCAGGCGATGAGCTGCAGCCCGCGATCGACGACGCGCATCTGCTGCGCGGCGTCGCGCGCCTTGCGCCCGTACTCCCGCGACTGCATCACGCCGATCTGCCACGGCCCGTCCATCTCGTTGCCCAGGCACCAGTAGCGCACGTTGTGCGGCTTCTCGTAGCCGTGCGCCCGCCGCAGGTCGCTCCACTTCGTGCCGCGCTCGAGGTTGCAGTACTCGGTGTAGGCCACCGCCATCTCGGCGCTGCCGGTCCCGAAGTTCATGCCGAGGAGCGGCTCGGCCCCGACGAGGCGGCACCAGTCGACGAAATCGTTGGTGCCGAACTGGTTCGTCTCCATCGAGTTCCACGCGCGCTCGAGCACCGTCGGCCGCTGCGCCTTGGGCCCCACGCCGTCCAGCCAGTTGTAGCCGGAGACGAAGTTCCCGCCGGGATAGCGGACGATCGGGACGCCCATCTCCTTGATCTCGCGGACGACGTCGCTGCGGAACCCTTTGGCGTCGGCGAGGGGGGAGCCGGGCTGATACACGCCGGTGTACACGGCGCGGCCGAGGTGCTCGAGGAAGGACCCGAGGACCGTGCGCTCGAAGTCCATGCGGACGCGCGGCTGCTGGATGAGCGCGCGCGCCGCTCCGCGGGCGCCCTGCGCGTAGCCGATGGCGTCGAGCCACGACGCGCCGGCCAGCGCGGCGCCGGCCTTGCCGAGGCCCGCGAGGAAACGGCGGCGGCTTTCGAGAAGCGCGGTGTCCATTTATCGCCCCCTCAATGTGTTGATGCGCTGCGTGAACTCGTCCACGTTGGCCCGGTTGACGATGAGTGTTGGCACGATGATCTGTTTGGTGTCGGGGATGAACGATCGGTCGCCGCGTACGGCCTGTGCCATCCGCTTGATCGCCTGATAACCGAACTCGTACGGCTGCTGCACCACCGTGCCGTGAATGTCGCCCGCCTTGATGCCGGCCAGCGTCTCGTCGGCCTCGTCGAAGGCGACGATCCGCACGCGGCCGGTCTTGCCGGCCTCGCGCACCGCGTTCAGGATGGCCGGGCCGTTGTAGCTCCAGAGCCCCACCATCGCGCTGATGTCGGGGTAGCGCACCAGCGTGTCGGCGGCGTTCGCCTTGGCGCGCACGTCGTCGGCGTCGTCGGTGCGCGTATCGAGGATGCGGATGTTCGTGCCGGTGAGCGCCTCCTTGATGCCCTGCACGCGCTCCTGCGCGTTGCGCGCGTCGAGCCGCCCCACGAACAGCATGATCGAGCCGCCCCCGGGGAGCGCCTCTCGTATCAGCTGGCCAGCCTGACGCCCGGCGGCCAGGTTGTCGGTGCCGATGTAGCAGGCGCGCGCCGACTGCGGTGCGTCGCTGTCCTGCGTGAACACCAGGGCGCGCTTGGCGGCGGCGTCGATCATCGCGGTCTGGTTCTGCGGATCGACGGGAGAAATGGCAATCGCGTCCACCCCCTTGGTGAGCAGGTCGTCCACCACCCGCTGCTGCTCGGCGGCCGTGCCGTCAGCCGTGAGTCTGAACTCCGCCTCGACATCCGGGAGCTCCTGGTCCGCCTTTTCCACCCCGCGGCGCGCGATCGTCCAGAAGTCGGCGGAGTTGTTGGTCACGAACGCCACTTTCAGCGTCTTTCCTCCGCCCGGTGTTCCGCTGTCCCGTTGACAGCCCGCCACAACGGCGGCCGCACACACGAGCGTCGCAATCAGCTTTCGGATGTGTCCCTGCATCGACTTCTCCTCATCACACGACGATCGACTGGCTGCCGAGCGCCGCCACTCCAGGCGACGATCCGGCAAAGATGTGCGGACGGTAACCGGTCTGCTGCTCGTAGGCGTCGGCCACTCGCGCGATCGCCGGCCCGGCGTCGCGCCGGCCCAGTACCGCCACCGTGCCGCCGCTGCCGCCGCCGGTGATTCTGGCCCCATACAGACCGGCGGCCGTCCCTTCGGCGCGCACGAGCGCCACGAGACCGTCCGTCCCCTCGGATCCGAGCCCGCAGCGGCCATAGCTCGCGTGCGATTCGTACATCAACTCGCCGAGGCGCCGGCGGTCGGTCTCGCCGGACCGTGTCAGCAGGAGATCGCGAAACGACTCCACGCGCCAGCGCTCATACACAGGATGCGCGGCCGGCGCACGCACGCGGTACCGGCGCCCGGGCGCCACGGACGTCACCGGGTCGATAGTGCCCCCGTAGCGCGCCAGGAAGTCAGCGCCCGCCATCTCCTCTGGGAGATGCTGCGCCAGCTCCCGCTCGAACTGCTCGGGAGCGATGTTGGCGAGGTAATTTCCCGGCACCGCGAGGTGGTCGGCGAGGATCCGCAGCCCCATGAACGCCCCGGTGCGAACGGCGCCGTAGTCGGATCCGCCCACGGCGTGGCGCTCGCCCGAATCGAGGCCCCAGACAGCGACGTCGTCGGGGAGCGGCACCGGCGCCTGCAGTTCCGCGGGTTGACAGAGGAGCGCCAGCAGCGCCCCCGGCTCGCCGAACACGCACGTCATCTGGTCCATCACCCCGCACGGCGCGCCGGCCACGAGGTTCTCGGCCCTCTGGCAGAGCATCGCCAGATCGCGCGGCTCGATCGGCAGCTCGCATGCGGCCGCCACGGCGGACATGCTGGCCGTCTCCACCGCGGCCGACGAGCTCACGCCTTTGCCCTCGGGCACCTCCGAGGCGACGGCGATCCGGATGCCCGACGTCAGCGGCAGGCCTCGCTCCCGCGCCAGGACGAGCACCACGCCCGCGATGTACGCCGCCCAGCGATACGCGCTCGTCTCGAACATGCGGCGCGTGTCGTCGTAGCTGGCGGGCACACCGCCGGGCGCCAGCACCTCGAGCGGGATCGTGCACGCCGGCCGGCCAAGGCTGACGATTTCCAGCAGCGGGCGATCGACTCGCCGTGCGGCAGCCCAGGCCGCTTCGGCGATCGGGCGTTCGAGGACGAGCGACCCCGAGTAGTCGGCGATGCCGCCCATCATGTCGAGCCGGCCCGGCGCACGGGAGATCGATACCCGCGCCCCCCGCTCGAACAGCGCCCGGGCGCGCAGCGTCTCGACGAACGCCGCCAGGCCGGCGGCTTCCATCACGGCCGGCCCCATCCCCGCTCCCGGAGCGCCGCCTGCAGCAGCGGCTCGATCTGTGCGCGGATCCGGCCGTTTGCGTAGCCCGCCCACGCCACCTCGGCCTCCACGTCGAGCGGCGCGTCGAGCGGCTGACCGCTGGCGTCGGTGACGATCACGCCGCTCTCCTCGGCGATGAGCGCGCAGCAGATGTCGTAGGGATGGCACGCCAGCGCCGGCGGCAGCCCGCGCCTGGACAGCAGGGGGCGGAGCAGCGGGCGCAGGTCCGCGATGAACCGATCGTGTCCGGCGATCAGCTCGTACAGCTGCCCGCCCGTTGACGCGTATTGGTCCTCGAAGCAGTGTGCCTTGCCGGCGGCATGCGGTCCGAGCGCGCCGCGGACGATGGCGTCGTCCACCGCCGCGAGCTCGTCGCGGGCGCCGGGAAAGAAGCGGGCGATCGTCGCGTAGCCGTGGGCGATGCTCGGGGCCGACGACGGCTGCAACGGCAGCGGAGAGCTCGTACCCGTGAGCCGGTTGTAGCGTTGCGCGTGCGCCCCGCCGCCACGCAGCGCCCACAGCTGGTCCGACAGGTGCTGCTTCACGAGCGGAATCTCGGTCTGCACCGCCAGCTCGACGTCGCGCAGCGACGTGCCGGCGCCGCGATTGGGGGCGACCGCCGTCAGGATCCAGGCGCTGCGCTTCTGATACATCAGGCCGCGGGTGCCGTCGATCGGATCGACCACGATCCAGCAGTCGGCCGCCGCTTCGTCCGCCCCCGCCGGGTACAGGCGGCGTCCGCCCGGCAGCCCTTCCGCCACCATGAGGAACGTCCGGTCGCGCGCGAGCGCCTCGGCGAAGCGTTCGACGATCGACTCGGCGATCGTGTCGATCGCGTAGATCGTGTCCCCGGCGCCGTCGCGGTCCACGGCCGCCATCGATTCGGCGCTGCGCCGCTCGGTCGCCGCCACGATGTCATCGCGCACCTCGGCGTGCAGCGCGAGGATCGTGTCGAGCAACGCCTGCGGGTCACGCATGACGGTAGTGGACGTCGGGCAGCGCGAGGAGCTCGGCCGCCTTCGCCTCGGGCCTGGTGTCGCTGAGGAAGTTGCCGCCGCCGACCTCCGGGCCCGCGAGGTACTTCAGCAGGTGCGGCTTGCGCAGCGGCGGATGACACTGGATGTGGAAGTGAAAGCTGCCGTAGTCGCCGCCGTCGGTGGGCGCCTGATGGAGCGTCAGCACGTACGGGAACGACATCTGCCACAGGTTGTCGTAGCGGACGAGGAGCGCCTTGAGCGCCGCCGCGAAGTCGTGGCGCTCGCCGGACGACATCGTCGCGAGGCTGGCGTGCGTGCCGCGCGGCGCCACGTAGCACTCGTAGGCGTAGCGGGCGAAGTAGGGGAGGAAGGCGACCGCCGACCCGTTTTCGAAGAGCACCCGGCGCCCGTCTTCGAGCTCGGTGCGGAGGATGTCCTGAAAGAGCACCCGCCGGTGCTCCTGGTAGTAGCGCCGGCAGGCCGCGGCCTCGGTTTCGATCGTCTTGAACACGAAATTGGTCGCGTAGATCTGCCCGTGCGCGTGCGGGTTCGACATCCCGACCACTTCGCCCTTGTTCTCGAAGGTGAGCACGTGGCGGATTTCGGGCCGGGCGCCGAGCTCGAGATACTGCTCGCACCACGTGTCGAGCAAAGTGGCGATATCATGCGCCGGCAGCTCCGCGAGCGTGACGTTGTGCTTCGGTGTGTAGCACACCACGCGCGCGATGCCGGTAGCCGGGGAGTTCCGATAGATGCCGGGCGGCGCCGCCAGCTCCCGGGGCGCATCGAGGCCGACACAAGGATGATCGTTGTCGAAGACGAACACCGAACGGTAGTCCGGGTTGCGCGCTCCGCTCACGCGCACGTTGCCCGGGCAGAAGTAGCAGTCCTCGACGTATGCGGGCGGCCGCGTTTCGGAGGTGACGGCCTGTTCCCCCTGCCACGGACGATTCTGGCGGTGCGCCGCCATGATCACCCACTCGTCGCGAAGCGGGTGCCATCGCTGTTCCCACGCACCATCGGAGCTCACCATTGACGACCAGTCCTCTGCTGAAGATGTCGGGAATCTCGAAGCGCTTTCCGGGCGTCGTGGCGCTCGATCGCGTGGATCTCGACGTGGCCGCCGGGGAGATCGTCGGGCTGGTCGGCGAGAACGGCGCCGGCAAGTCGACGCTGATGAAGGTGCTGAGCGGCGTTCATCGGGCGGACTCGGGTGTCATCGCGATCGACGGCGTGCCGGCCGTGCTGCACGGTCCCGCGGACGCCGCCCGGCTGGGCATCGCCATCATCCACCAGGAGCTCGAGCTCGTGGGCACGCTCGACGCGGCCGCCAACGTGTTTCTCGGGCGCGAGCCGCATCGCGGCGGGCCGCTGCGCCTGCTCGATCGAAAGCGCATGGAGGCGGACACCGAGCGGCAGCTTGCCAGGATTGGCGCGCCGATCCCGCCACGCACGATCGTCCGGCGGCTGTCCACCGCGCAGCAGCAGTTCGTCGCCATCGCGCGCGCGCTGTCGATGAACGCGCGCCTGCTGGTGCTCGACGAGCCGACCGCGAGCCTCGGCTCCGGAGAAGCCGAGCGGCTCCATGCGGTGCTGCGCGATCTGCGCGAGCACGGTACCGCCATCGTGTACATCTCGCATCGCTTGGGGGAGATCGAAGCGCTGGCCGACCGTGCGGCCGTGCTGCGCGACGGCCGCAACGCCGGTGTCCTGCCGCGCGGGGAGATCACGCGGGATCGCCTGGTGCAGCTCATGGTCGGGCGTGCCCTCGAGCAGGCGCCGCCACGTCAGGCCGCGCCCGCGTCCGCGCCCGGCGCGGCGGCCAGACTGCAACTCGACGGCGTTCGCACGGGGCGGTATCCGGCGGCCGAGGTGTCGTTGACCGTTCATGCCGGGGAGGTGCTCGGCGTGGCCGGTCTGATCGGCGCCGGCCGCTCCGAACTCGCGGAAGCGATCTGCGGTGTGGGACCGCGGCGCGCCGGACGGGTGCTGCTCGACGGCGAGCCGGTGGGGATTCAGTCCGCGCGCGATGCCATTCGCGCCGGCATCTGCCTGGTACCCGAGGACCGGCGACACCGCGGCGTCATCGGCGCCATGACCATCCGCGAGAACATCACCTTGCCGGCGCTCGGCGCATACAGCCGTCTGGGCATCGTGCGGCGCGCCGCCGAGGCGCGGGCCGCCGGCGAGATTGCCCGTATGCTGACGGTGCGATCGCCGTCGATCGAAGCCGCGGTGGCGACGCTCAGCGGCGGCAACCAGCAGAAGGTGGTGCTCGGCAAGTGGCTGGCACGCCGGCCGCGCGTCATCGTGTTCGACGAGCCCACGCAAGGCGTGGACGTGGGGGCCAAGGCGGAGATTCATCGGCTGGTGCGGCGCCTCGCCGACGAGGGCGCCGCGGTGGTCATGATCAGCAGCGACATGGACGAGATCGTGGCCGAGAGCGATCGCGTGGCGGTGATGCACGAGGGGCGCATCACTGGCATTCTCGACCGCGCGGCGTGTACGCCCGAATCGATCATGCAGCTGGCGGTGGCCTGACCGGCGGCGCGCCGCGAGTTCGACATGACCAGACAAGAGATCGCCATTCTCCTCCTGCTGCTGGTGCTGTGCACCATCGTGGCCGCCCTCAGTCCGCAGTTTCTGAGCGTCGTCAACCTGCAGAACGTCGCCCGTCTCGTGGGCACCTACGGCATCTTCAGCATCGGCGTCGGCGTCGTCATCATCACCGGCGGCATCGACCTCTCGGTGGGGTCGATCTGCGCGCTGCTCGGGGTGCTGCTCTCGATGATGCTGGTCGAATGGCATTGGGCCCCCGCCGTCGCGCTGGCGGCGGTGCTGCTGCTCGGCGGCGTCCTCGGCGGCGCGCACGGCCTGTTGATCACGCGTCTGGGGCTGCAGCCGTTCATCGTCACGTTGTGCGGCCTGTTGCTCTACCGCGGCGCGGCGCGCTACGTCGCCAACGACTCCACCAAGGGGTTCGGTGCCGGCCAGGGCTTCGAATGGGTGCGGGCGCTGGCGTCGGGCAGCGTCGGCGGCGTGCCGATGCCGTTCGTCGTGATGTGCGTCGTGGCGGCGATCGCGTGGGTGCTGCTCCATCGCTCGGTGTACGGGCGGCACCTCTTCGCGGTCGGCCACAACGCCGAGGCGGCGCGCTACTCCGGCGTGCGCACGGGTGCGGTCGTCGCCTGGGCGTACGCCCTGTCCGGCGTCCTTGCCGCGCTGTCCGCGGTGATCATCGCGTTCTATACCAACTCGATCTCGCCGGCGTCGCATGGCAACTTCTACGAGCTCTACGCCATTGCGGCCGCCGTCGTCGGCGGCTGCAGCCTGCGCGGCGGGGAAGGCACCGTGCTCGGCATCGTCATCGGCGCGGCGCTGCTGCAGGTGCTGCGCAACCTGGTGAACCTGCTCGACATTCCCGGTTCGCTCGACTTCGCCGTCATGGGCGCGGTGATTCTGTTCGGGGCGGTGGCCGATCAGCTGTTCGGCCGCCGCATGCGGCGCGGCGGCCCATAACTGGTCCTTGGTCCTTGGGCCCTGGTTCCTGGTCCGTCCGTTGTCCTTCGTCCTTGGTCCAAGGACCAGGGACCACGGACGGACCAAGAACCAAGAACCAGGTACCAAGGACTCGGCTCCAGAAAACGAAAGCCGCTTCAGGCCTCGTCGTAGAGGACCACCGGGTAGTCCTTCAGAGTCGTCATGCAGCGCTCGACCTGCGGCCACACGCGCTGGTGCCCGGCGGACGCAATCCACTGCTGGCGCAGCTCCTCGCTCTCGAACTCCAGCTCGAAGCGGTAGTTGTGCGGCGCGGGGGCCGTGCCCTGCAGGATCGTGCGGCGTTTGAGCATCTTCACGCGAACGTAGCCCGCGTGCTTCACCGCCTCCGGCACGAACACGTTATGGAACGTTTCCAGCATCTCGCGCTCCCGTGCCGGCGGCACGTCCATCTCGACATAGAGCCGGATGTGCTTCGTCTGGGCGCTTGCCGGCCTTGCGAAACGGCTGGCGGCGAAGGCGGCCGCGGCCGTCATCAACGCGGACTTCATGATTCCTCGTCTGTGCACGCGCGCACCCTCCGGTGAACTAGTTGCCCGACAGCAGTCGGGTCTTCGCCGCCATGTCGCGGGCCACGCCCATCACGAACAGCTCGAGCGGCTCGGAACCCGTGTTGGTAAACCGGCTGGCTTCGCCGATCCGGATCGGGATGGCGTCGCCCGCACGAACCGCCGCGGTCTCCGGCGCCGTGCCCTTGATCGTGACGGTGCCGGAACCGCCCAGCACGTAGTACGCCTCGCCCACGGCGTCGTGGGCCTGCTCCGGCGCCGACGCGCCCGGCGGCACGACCACGTGGTCGATGTAGGCCCATGTGGTCGAGAAGACCGAGGGCCCAAGTGCGCGGCGTGAGACCACCGCCGTCGGGGACGCGGGCGCCGGGGCGCCGCGCCCGCGCGCGCCCGCCGGCCTGAGCAGGGCCCGATCGAGCCGCATCGTCATGAATGTCGGGATGGCATCGAGGGCCGCGGCCGCCCGCGTATCGTTGAGATCGAACGCGTCGTAGACGCCGGCGGTCACAGAGACGTTGAGGTTCATCCACTGCACCGGCGTCGAGCCGGCGTTGTAGATGGCGTGCGAATGGCCGGTGCGGCAGACGACGCCGGCAGGGCCCTTCACGGTGGCCGTCCGCCCGTCGATGGTGAACTGCGCTTCGCCGTCGAGGATGACGAACATCTCCTCGACCACGTTGTGGAAGTGGTGACCGATGCCCGCGCCGGGCGGGATCACGCCACGATGCAGGAAGTTGAACTCCGGTGTCACGGCGCCGCGGTTCAACAGCGCCGCAAACGCCATGCTGCCGGCGCCGGCATGAACCGCGCTCGACTGGCGGAACGCGGCGGGGTCGGTATGGACGATGCGGGGCGCCTCGCCCTGCGCGGCCGGCGATGCGGGCCACAGAAACACTGCCGCCGCGGCAGCAGCCGTGGCCAGCGAGAGAGCGCGAGTGCGGTTGGTCATGGCGTGCCTCCAGGTGCCCAACATCCGCGAGAGTGCGACATCATACTGGCCCGCACGCATGCGCGTGAACAGTACGAGACTCATGGCCTGCGCGCCCCATCCTTTGTCGGTTTTTTGATTGCTTTGGAATGTTCTTTGCGGGCGCTTCGGGGGAGCATCAGCGGGCATGTTCGAGAGCAGACGAGGGTCGTGGCGGCACGCCGCCGTGGCAGTGGCGCTGGCCGCGGGCGCGGCTGGAGGCGCCCCGGGCCTGGCGCAGTCGTCCGGCGACAAGTGGTGGACAGGGTACGGCAACGGCGCCGACAACAGCCGTTACTTCGCGTCGCGCCAGATCGACAAATCCAACGTCGCCCGGCTCGAGGCCGCCTGGACGTATCCCTTCGGCGAGACGGGCAGCAGCCCCATTGTCGTGCGCGGGGTGATCTACGGCCGCGGGCGCAACGGGTCGCTCGTCGCGGTGGACGCCAAAACGGGGAAGGAGCTGTGGGTCCGCGAGCGGATGAACGGGATGACCAGCCGCGGCATGAACTACTGGGAGACCGCCGGCGGCCGCGACCAGCGTTTGATCTTCGCGATGGACAGCCTGCTGCAGGAGCTGGATGCGAAGACCGGCAAGCCGATCCTGTCGTTCGGCACCAACGGCGTGGTGGACCTGCGCGCCGGCATCGACGGGCGCGATCCCGCCACGATTGGCGCCATTCAGTCGACGATTCCCGGTGAGGTCTTCGAGAATCTCGTCATCCTGGGCAGCGCCACCGGCGAGGGCTACATGTCGCCGCCCGGCGACATTCGCGCCTACGACGTCCTGACCGGCCGGCTGGTCTGGACGTTCCACACCGTGCCGCACCCGGGGGAGTTCGGCTACGACACCTGGCCGAAAGACGCGTGGAAGTACGTCGGCGGCACGAACAACTGGGGGGAGATGACGGTCGACGTGCGGCGCGGCATCGCCTACGTTCCGCTCGGATCCCCAACCTACGACTTCTACGGCGCCGACCGGATCGGCGCCAATCTCTTCGGCGCCTCGATCGTCGCGCTCGATGCACGCACCGGCCGCCGCCTGTGGCACTTCCAGCTCGTGCACCACGACCTGTGGGATCTGGATCCGAGCGCGGCGCCGCAGCTGACGACGATCCGTCACAACGGGCGCACCCGCGACGTCGTGGTGGTGGCGAACAAAGCGACGTGGCTCTACGTGTTCGACCGCGTGACCGGCGAGCCGATCTGGCCGATCGAAGAACGACCGGTGCCGAAGTCCGACATGCCGGGCGAGCAGAGCTGGCCCACGCAGCCCTATCCAACGAACCCGCCGCCGTTCGCGCGGCAGTCGTTCGGCGTGGACGACGTGAGCCCGTATCTACCGCCAGACGAAGCCGAGGCGCTCAAGGCGCGGCTGCGCGCGGCCACCAACCTGGGACTCTTCACGCCGATCAGCTACCGCGACACGGTGCACGTTCCGACGAGCAACGGAGGCGTGCTCTTCGGCGGCCTCGCGTCGGAGCCGGGCACGGGCGCGGTCTACGTGGTGACGCACGACAACCCGGGCATCCTGCGCCTGCTGCGTCCTGGCGAGACCGCCGGCCGCGGCGGCGCGCCGGCCGTCCCGCCCGGTCAGGCGATCTACCAGCAGAACTGTCAGTCGTGCCATGGCCCCGATCGCCTGGGAACCGTCACCGGGGTCGCGCTCGTGTACGCCGACGCGGATCCGGCCAACGCTGTCGCCGCCGGAGCGCCGCGATTCGATGCCGCGTCCATTCGCGCGGTGCTCGGTGCGGGGAAGGGGAGGATGCCGTCGTTTGTGCACCTGGCCGCCGCCGACGTCGATGCGGTGGTGGCGTTTCTGACGAGCGCACCTGCCGGCCGCGGCCGCGGCGCGGGTCCGCTCGGCTCCGGGGCGCCGCCGGAACTGATCGCCGGCGCCGGTTCCGTGGCGACGCGATCCGCCGCTGCCGCCGGTCGTGGACGGGGCGGGCTGCCGCCATATCCCGAGGGCGTCCCGGCGTTCGAGCGCCCGGTGATCAACGAATACAACACGGTGGCGCACCGCATCGCGCCGCCCTATACCTCGATCGTGAAGTTCGACCTGAACCAGCCGGCCATCAAATGGCGCGTCGGGTTCGGCGACGATCCCGCGCTGGCCGCGCGCGGGATCACCGGCACCGGGATGCCGGCGTTGAACCATGGGCTGGTAGTGACCGAAGCGGGCCTCGTCTTTGGCGCCGGCGGCGACAACTACATCCGCGCGTGGGACGGTGATTCGGGCCGTCAGCTCTGGGCGTCGCGTTTCGCGGGCAACTTCGTGGGGTCGCCGGTGATGTACGAAACCGGCGGCCGGCAGTATCTGCTGGTGCCGGCCGCGAACACGGCCGGTGGCCGCGGTGCGCCACCGCCTCCTCCGAATCCAGGACCGCTCGGCTGGGTGGCGTACGCGCTTCCCCGGAAGTAGGCCGCGATGATCACCGGGAAGAATCTGATCGCCGGCGAACCGGTCGATTCGCCTGACGGGCGCTTCACCGCCTTCGGCACCGCGGCCGCCTTTGAGGAAGCCTCCGGCGTGCACGTCGATCGGGCGCTCGACGCGGCCGAGCGCGCGTCGCGCGACTACCGGCAGCTCTCGCCCGAACGGCGGGCGGAATTCCTGGATCGCATCGCCGACGCGATCGAGCGCGCCGGCGAGCTGCTCGAGGTCGCCAACCTCGAGACGGCGCTGCCCCTCGAGCGGCTGGCTGGCGAGAGAGCACGCACCGCCGGACAGCTCCGGCTGTTTGCGAACCTGGTTCGCGAGGGCTCCTGGGTGGACGCCCGCATCGATCGCGCGGTGCCCGATCGCAAGCCGCTGCCCAAGCCGGACATCCGCCGCATGCTGATTCCGATCGGACCGGTCGCCGTCTTCGGGGCGAGCAACTTTCCGCTGGCGTTCTCCGTGGCCGGCGGCGACACCGCGTCGGCGCTCGCCGCCGGTTGTCCGGTCGTGGTGAAAGCCCACCCGGCGCACCCGGCCACGTCCGAAATCGCCGCCCGCGCCGTGATCGACGCCGCCGCGGCCGCCGGCATGCCGCCGGGCGTCTTCTCGCTCATCCAGAGCACGCGGAACGACGTGGCGATCGCGCTCGTCCAGCATCCGCGCACGCGAGCGGTGGGTTTCACCGGCAGCCTGCGCGCCGGGCGCGCGCTGTTCGACGCCGCGGCCCGCCGTCCCAGTCCGATTCCCGTGTACGCGGAAATGGGCAGCGTGAACCCGGTCTTCCTGCTCCCCGGCGCGCTGGCCGAACGGGCCGAGGCGATCGCGGAGGGGCTCGCGGCGTCGGTCACGCTGGGCGTCGGGCAGTTCTGTACGAACCCCGGGATGGTGGTCGGCGTCGCCAGCGAGTCGTTCGATCGCTTCGTGCGGCGCCTCGAGTCACTCATACGCGACGCGCGGCCCGGCACGATGCTCTATCCGGCGCTGCTCCAGTCCTACGAGGCCGGCGTGCTCCGGCTCAGTGCCGTCGACGGCACGACAACGGTTCGCGCCTCGGCCGGCGGCCAAGGGCAGGAGTCGTGCGCGCTGCCGTCCCTCTTCGATACGACGGCGCAGACGTTCCTGCGGCATCCGGAGCTGTCCGAAGAGGTGTTCGGCCCCTCGACCGTCGTCGTCCGGTGCGGCTCGCGCGAGGAGATGGACGCCGTCGCGCGCCGCCTCGACGGACAGCTGACGGCGACGATTCACGGCACGCCCGCGGACCTGACCGGGCATGCCTGGCTGGTGTCGATTCTCGAAGACAAGGCCGGGCGGTTGGTCGTGAACGGCTTTCCGACCGGCGTCGAAGTGTGCGCGGCGATGCAGCACGGCGGCCCGTATCCCGCGACGACCGATTCGCGAACCACGTCGGTGGGAACGGCGGCCATTCATCGCTTCGCCAGGCCGGTGGCGTATCAGAACTTTCCGCCGTCGTCGCTGCCGGCGGAGCTGCAGGACGCCAACCCGCGCGGCATCTGGCGCCTGGTAGACGGCGCGATGACGAAGGAGTGAAAAACGATATGCGCGCAGTCCTCGTCACCTGCCTCTGCCTGGCCGCCGGGCTCGCCGGCCTGATGGCGCAGGCCCGTCCGGGCACCCTGAGCATCTACTACATCGACACCGAGGGCGGGCAGTCGACGCTCTTCGTCGGCCCCACTGGCGAGTCGCTGCTCGTGGACACAGGCAACGCCGGCGACCGCGATTTCGGCCGTATCGTCGAGACGCTCACGGCGGCCGGCGTGACGCGGATCGATCACCTGTGGACGACGCACTATCACGGCGACCACGTCGGCGCGCTGCTCGCGCTGGCCAAGCAGGTTCCCGTGATGCGCTTCTACGACCACGGCACGCCGCACGCGGGCGACCGCATCGTCTCCGCCGCGTTCCTGTCCTCGTACGACGAGTTGAGCCGCGGCAAGCGCACCATCGTCAAACCGGGCGACACGCTGCGCATGACGGGTCTCGACATCACGGCGGTCGCGTCCGCGAACCGGTTCCTGCGATCGAACCTGCCCGGCGGCGGCCAGAACGCGTTCTGCGCCGGCGTGAAACCCAAGGACGAGAGCGCCTATTTCGATCCCGACAACGGCGAATCGGCCGGCTTCGTCCTGGCCTACGGCCGCTTCCGCACGATCGATCTCGGCGACCTCACCTGGAACGGCGAGCTCGATCTGATGTGCCCGGCGAATCGCATCGGCACGGTGGACCTGTATCTCACCTCGCACCACGGGCTGGAGAAGTCGGGGTCGCCGGCGCTGGTGCACGCGCTGCGTCCGCGCGTGGCGGTGATGAACAACGGCACGCGCAAGGGCGGGGCGCCGGACGTCTTCCGCGTGCTGCACGAGGCCCCCGGACTCGAGGACCTGTGGCAGCTGCACTGGTCCTACAACGCCGGGCTCGACAACGCTCCGGCGTCCTTCATCGCGAACGTGGACGACGCCGCCACGGTCGCGAACGTCCTGACCGCGCCACCGCCGTCCGGCCGCGGCGGCGCACCTCCGGCCGCCCACACGCCCGCGTATCTCATCAAAGTCGCCGCGCAGCAGGACGGCACGTTCACGGTGACCAACACACGCAACGGGTTCAGTAAAACCTACCGGCCGCGATGACGTGGCCGCAGATTTACGACCCGCTGGGCAACCCCGTGCTGTCGACGGCGGTTGCCGCGCTGCCCGTCCTCACGCTGTTCTTCGTGCTGGTCGGGCTGAAGAAGCGCGTGTGGGTAGCGGCGCTGTCCGGGCTGCTGGTGGCCGTGGTGATCGCCCTCGTCGTGTTCCGGATGCCGGCCGTGCTCGTGGCCACGGCGGCGGCGCACGGCGTCATCTTCGGCGTCATGCGGATCGCGTGGATCGTCGTGGGGTCGATCTTTCTCTACAACGTCGCGTCCACCACCGGCCAGTTTCAGGTGATGAAGGACTCGATCGCCGGGCTGTCGTCGGACAAGCGGCTGCAGCTCGTGCTCATCGCGTTCTGCTTCGGCGCATTCCTCGAAGGCACGGGCGGCGGCGGCGCCCCGGTGGCGATTGCCGGATCCTTTCTGATCGGGCTCGGGTTCGACCCCTTCGTGGCCGCCACGCTGTGCCTCGTCGCCAACACCGCGCCGGTCGCGTGGGGCGGCGTTGGCAATCCGATCCGTACGCTCGCCGGCGTCACGGGGCTGCCCGAGGCCGAATTCAGCGCGATGGCGGGTCGTATCCTGCCGCCGCTCTCGTTGATCCTGCCGTTCTGGCTCGTGCGGAGCATGGTGGGGTGGCGCGAGACGTTCCAGGTGTGGCCCGCGCTGCTCGTCAGCGGGCTGTCGTTTGCCGCCATGCAGTTCTACTGGTCGAACTATCAGGACGTCGGGCTGGTGGACATCGTGGCCGCCATCTTCTCGCTGCTGGTGACGGTGGCGCTTCTCAAAGTGTGGCAGCCCGCGACGGTGATTCCGGTGAGCGGCGCGCTGGCCGCCGCCACCAGGCGCCATTCCACGGCAGACGTCCTGAAAGGGTGGTCGCCCTTCATCGTCGCGTCCGTGCTGATCTTCGTCACCGGGCTGCCGGCAGCCGCCCGGTATCTGAACTTCGACGCGCTGCGCATGCCGATGCCGTTCCTGCACAACGCCGTGCTGAAGATGCCGCCGGTGGCGCCGCAGCCGACGCCCGAGGATGCCACGGTGAACGTGAACTTCATCGCGCTTCCCGGCTCGGTCGTCTTCGTGGCCGGCGTGATCGCGGCGCTGCTTGCCCGGCTGCCGCTGGCGACGACGGTACGGCTGTTCAAGGACACGGTCGTGCAGATGACGCCGTCGCTCCTGGCGATCAGCTTCATGGTCGGCCTGGCGTACGTGACGCGCTACTCCGGTATGGATACCATCCTGGGGCTGAGCCTGACGGGCACCGGCTGGCTGTTTCCGTTCTTCGGCACGCTGCTCGGGTGGCTGGGCGTGGCCTTGACGGGGACCGATGCCGGTTCGAACGCGCTCTTCGGCAACCTGCAGAAGGTGACCGCGGAGCAGCTCGGCCTGAGTCCGATCCTGATGGGCGCGGCCAACACCACCGGCGGCGTGATGGGCAAGATGATCGACGCGCAATCGATCGTCGTGGCGAGCTCCGCCACCCATCAGCAGGGACGCGAGGCGGCGATCTTCAAGGCCGTCTTCTGGCACAGCATCGTGCTGGCCTCGCTCGTCGGTTTGATCGTGATGGTGTACGCCTACATCACACCGTGGGCGCTTCCGTAGGTAGCCTTTTTTCGCGAGGAACAACCATGCATCGGACACCGACGTTGATTGGCACGCTCGGCGCGCTGCTTCTGGCCGCGGCGCCGCACGCGCAGGCTCCCGCCAGCGAGGTGGAGGCCCACGTCGCGGCCGCGCGGGCGGCGGCGGGACAGGAATACCGCGCCACGTTCGTGAACCTCTGCATGCCGGCGGCGCCTCGGGGTGCCGGCCCGGGACCCGGAGCCGGACCGCGCGCGGGCGGCCCGCCCGCCACGCCCGATCGATCGAACTGGTATGCCTCGCCCTACAAAGTGTTCGACAACCTGTATTGGCTCGGCACCCGCCAGCACTCCTCGTGGGCGCTGCGCACGAGTGCCGGCCTCATCCTCATCGACACCAACTTCGCCTGGGCGACGCAGCCCGAGATCATCGACGGGATGACGGCGCTGAAACTCGATCCCCGCGACATCAAGTACGTGATCATCAGTCACGCCCACGGCGATCACGACCAGGGCGCCGCGGAGCTGCAGCGCCGCTACGGGGCGAAAATCGTCATGGGCGCGCCCGACTGGCAGTCCACCCTGCAGCGTCCCGCCACCGCGGCCGGCGGCGTGCCGGCGCGCGGCGCCGGCGACGTGACCGTGGGACCCGAGGGCACGAAGATCACGCTGGGCGACACCACCATCACGATCGTCTCGACCCCGGGGCACACGCCGGGCACGCTGTCGTACGTCTTCCCGGTGAAGGATCAAGGCAAGACGGTGATGGTGGCGTATTCGGGCGGGACGCTCACCGGCGGCTTCGGCACCGACGGTGCGCGCTGGGACGAGTACATCGCCTCGCAGAAGAAGATCGCCGGCGTGGCCGCCGAAGTAGGTGCCGCCGTGATCCTGTCCAATCACAGCGAATACGACGGCGCCTACACGAAAGCGCGCCTGGTGGCGCTCAAGCGCGAGCCGGGTGAGGAGAATCCGTTCCTCATCGGCACCGACGGCGTGCAGCGCTACTTCACGGTGATGGCAGAGTGCGCGACGGCGTCAAAGCTGCGCCTGGGCGCGAAGTGAGGCGGTCCAGGCGTCCATGACGCGCAGGTTCCCGAGCGTGTCGGACCAGCTCATGGCCGGCCACTCGGGTTCGATTGCGGGGAGCGCGTGCGCGACGTATTCCGCTTCGATGGCATACGTCGGCTTGTCGGTGCGGATCGTGACCGCCTCCGGCTCGCAGCCTTCCCGATAGATCGTGAACCCGGTCTCGAGCGCCTGGCGCTGGCCGCCCGGGATCCACGGATTGGGCAGCACGATCCTGCCGTGCTCGCCGAACACGACGGCCGATGTGCCGATCTCGTACGAGACCGCGCAGCTGACGCTGGCGGTGAACCCTGACGCGAACGTGAGATGCGCGCTCGCCAGCTCGTCGACGCCCGTCGATCCGATTAAGCCGTTTCCGGTGAGAGCCACCGGCTCCGCGAACGGCGCGGCCTCCACCACACCCGCGATCAGGCGCGCAAACGAGACCGGGTAGCCGCCGACGTCGAGGATGCCGCCGCCGCCGAGCGCCGGACTGAACAGCCGGTGCCGCGCAAGCCGGGGCGCGCGAAACCCGAAGTCCGCCCGTACGTGGCGAATCGGTCCGATCGCCCCATCACGCAGCCGCGCCAGCAGTTCGCGGAGCAGCGGGTGGCAGCGATACATGAACGCCTCCATCAGGAAGACACCCTGCCGCCTCGCTGCGGCGACGACTCGCACGGCGCTGCGTTCGTCGAGCGCGAGCGGCTTTTCGCACAGCACGTGGCGGCCGGCGGCGATGGCGGCCAGCGCCTGCTCCTCGTGCAACGGATGCGGTGTGGCGATGTAAATCGCGTCGACCCCGCGGGCCGCCAGCAACGACGTCAGCCCGTCCGACCACGCGGCGATGCCGAACCGCGCGGCGAACGCGCGCGCCTTGTCGGGGGACGAGCCGGCGACGTTGACGACCTGGCAGCACGCGGAGTGCGTGAGCGCTTCGCAGAAATCGGCCGCGATGCCGCCGGTACCGACGACACCCCAGCGCAGCGGGGCCATCACGGCTCGACGGTGAAGCTGTGAATCATCCGGTGGCGATACGTCTGGCCGGGCCGCAGAATCACCTGATCCCGCCAGGCCGGCACGTTGATCGCGTTGGGGAATTTCTGCGTCTCGAGGCAGAGTGCCGCGTGCTGCACGTAGGTGGCGCCCTTGCCGCTCAGCGAGCCATCGAGGAAGTTGCCCGTATAGAACTGGACGCCCGGTTGATCGGCCGTGAGGGTCATGACCCGGCCTGATTTCGGCTCCTTCAGCCGCGCCACCGGCCGCAACTGCCCGGGGTCGCCGTTGACCACGAAGTTGTGGTCGTAGCCGACCGGCGTGAGCCCGGTCTGTTTCAGATCGCGTCCGACCGGCTTGCCACTGGTGAAATCGAATGGAGTGCCTGTGACCGGTCTCGTCTCTCCGGTCGGGACCATCGGGGCGCCGGGCGTGTAGCGGTCCGCGTGCAGCGTCAGCTCGTGATCGAGAATCGTGCCCGACCCGACGCCCCCGAGGTTCCAGTAGCTGTGGTGTGCCATGTTGACGAGCGTGGGCTTGTCGGTCGTGGCTTCCATGTCCACTCGCAGCTCGTTCGCCTGCGTGAGGGTGTAGACCGTCTTCGCCGTCACCATGCCCGGATAGCCTTCCTCGCCGTCCTTCGAGACGTAGGTCAGCTCGAGCGCCGGACCATCCGCGGTGTCGAATGGCCGGGCGCTCCACACCACCTTGTCCCAGCCTCTCGTGCCGCCGTGCAGGTGGTGCGGCTTGTCGTTGGCGGCCACGCTGTAGCGCGTGCCCTCCAGCGTGAACGCCGCGTTGCCGATGCGATTGGCGACGCGCCCGACGATCGCGCCGAAGTACGGCGCGTTCTTCAGATACCCGTCGAAGGTGTCGAAACCGGCCACGACGTCGGCGAGCCGCCCGCTCCGGTCGGGCACGTGCATCTCGGTCAGGATGGCGCCGTAGTTCGTGATCTTCGCGACGAGCCCGTTCCGGTTGGTGAGGGTATAGAGCTGCACTGGCGTGTCGCCCACTCTACCGAAAGGCGCCGCTGTCGGGGTTGCCGGGGGGGCGGCTGCCGGCTGTGGCGGACGCTGGACCTCGTCGCGCGGCGGCGAGGAGCAACCCGCCACCCCGATCGACGCGACGAGCCCCGACAGGACTGCGGCCAGACATGCGGTGCGATGGATAGTCATTCGGTAACAGACCGCCGGACATGGTAGCCGGGCGCGCATCGTCGCCGGCCCAAATTTGCGGCAAGGGGGCGGCGCCGCGGAGCGGGCGATCGGGGCGGTGGTAACGTAGGCCGCCCATGGCGAGCAGGACTCCACCGCCGCTCGAGCAGGTGCTCGGGTCGGCGGGCCCGATCGACGGTTCCCGGCTCGAAGGAGAGGGTCCCGCCGGCAGCCTGCCCCTCACCGCGGAGATGCTCCGCAACGAACCGAGCGGGAACATCTTCGGCCTCACCCAGAACGCCGGCATGGGGTGGCGCCCCGATGCCCTGAGCGGCCCGCAATACGTGATCGTGAGCACGATGGGGGGTGTGCGCTCGGAGGCAGGCGAGGCAATCGCCCTCGGCTATCACACCGGTCACTGGGAGATCGGGCTGCTGGTTCGCGCCGCCGCCGAGGCGCTGCGCGCGGCGGGCGCCATCCCGTTCGCGGTCTACTGCAGCGACCCGTGCGACGGCCGTACCCAGGGCACGACCGGCATGTTCGACAGCCTGGCGTACCGGAACGACGCGGCCACGGTGATGCGGCGCCTGATCCGCTCGCTTCCGACCGCGTCTGGCGTCCTCGGCATCGCCACGTGCGACAAGGGGCTCCCCGCCACGATGCTGGCGCTCGCCGGTACGAAGCAGCTGCCAGGCGTGATCGTGCCGGGCGGCGTGACCCTCCCGGCTCACGGCGCGGAAGACGCGGGGCAGGTGCAGAGCCTTGGGGCGCGGTTCTCCCACGATCTGATCAGCCTGGATTACGCGGCGTCGATGGGCTGCCGCGCGTGCGGATCGCAGGGCGGAGGCTGCCAGTTCCTCGGCACCGCCGCCACGTCGCAGGTGATCGCGGAAGCGCTGGGGCTCGCCGTGCCGCACAGCGCCCTGGCGCCGTCGGGCGAACCCGTATGGCTGGAGCTCGCGAGCCGATCCGCCGCCGCCTTGCAGCGTCTCGACGCACTCGGGCTGACCGTCGGGCACATCCTGACCGACGCCGCCGTCGAGAACGCCATGCTCGTGCACGCGGCCTTCGGGGGCTCGACGAACCTGCTGCTGCACATTCCGGCGATTGCGTCGGCGGCCGGATTGAAACTGCCCTCCGTCGACGACTGGAACCGGATCAACCGCGCGACGCCGCGCCTGGTGGACGCGCTGCCGAACGGTCCGCGCGGCTTCGCCACGGCGCAGGTCTTCATGGCCGGCGGCGTGCCCGAAGTGATGCTGCACCTGCGCCGCATGGGGCTGCTCAACGGTCGGGTGGTCACCGCCACCGGCACCACGCTCGACGCGACGCTCGACTGGTGGGAGTCGAGCGAGCGGCGGCAGGCGGCGCGGGCACGGCTCGCGTCGGCGGCCGCCATCGATCCGGATCACGTCGTGATGGCGCCCGACGCGGCGCGGCGCGCCGGGCTCGCCAGCACGGTCGTGTTCGCGCTGGGCAACCTGGCGCCGGAAGGGGCGGTCGTCAAAGCGACGGCAATCGATTCGTCGGTGATCGACGGGGACGGCGTCTACCGCCACCGCGGACCAGCCCGTGTGTTCGTCGACGAACACGACGCGATCCAGGCCGTCAAAGGCGTCTCGTCGCCGCCCGTGCGTGCGGGCGACGTGATCGTGCTCATCGGCATGGGGCCGTCGGGCACGGGCATGCAGGAGACGGCGCAGATCACCACCGCGCTGCGCTACCTGCCGTGGGGCAAGCACGTGGCGCTCGTCACCGACGGACGGTTCTCGGGCTTCTCGAGCGGCGCGTGCATCGGTCACGTCGGCCCTGAGGCGCTCGATGACGGGCCGGTCGGGCGGGTGCGCGATGGAGATCTCGTCGAGATCGAGATCGATCGGAACACGCTGAGCGGCCGTGTCAACCTGGTGGGCGCCGAGGGTGTGCCGCTGGACGCCGACGCGTGTCAGGCGCTGCTGCGCAGCCGGCCGCGACACCCGGGGCTTGCCCCCCACGAGCGGCTGCCGGACGACACCCGTCTGTGGGCCGCGCTTCAGCGCGCGAGCGGCGGCACCTGGGCCGGATGCGTCTACGACGTCGATCGCATCATCGACGCGCTCGACGCGGCAGCGGCCTCTCGGCGGGCGCGCGAACAGTCGAGGACGTCATGAAGGATGGTGCCGTTCTGGACTCCAACGTAGGAGCCCCGCTGCGCGAGGTCCGCGAACTGCCGGCGCCGCCGCGCAACTACTGGCGGCTGGTGGGTCCGGGCATCGTGGCGGGCGGGGTGGGGCTGTCGTCGGGCGAATTCGTGCTCTGGCCCTTCATCGCGTCGCAGGTCGGCCTGGTGCTCTTGTGGGGCGCGTTCGTCGGCGTCGTCACGCAGTTCTTCCTGAACATGGAGGTGGAGCGCTACACGCTGGCGACCGGCGAGACCGCCGTCGCCGGGTTCACGCGCTTCTGGCGCCACTGGGGCCTCGTCTTCGCCGTGCTCGGCTACTTCGCCAATCTCTGGCCTGGATGGGCGATCAGTTCGGCGACGCTCGCCACTTATCTGTTCGGAGGCAATGCCACCATCATCGCGGTCGTTACGCTGCTCGTAATCGGCGTCGCGCTGACATTTGCTCCCGTGGTCTACGTGGCGCTCGAGCGGCTGATCTTCGTGAAGGTGGCCGCGGTGCTCGTCCTCGTCGTGCTCGGCGTCGTCTTTGCCATCTCGCCCGAGTCGTGGCGGGCGCTGCCGGCCGGCTTCAGCCACGCCGCCGTGCTGCCCGGCGGCTTGAGCGTGGCACTGGTCTTCGGCGCCGTCGCGTTTGCCGGCTCGGGCGGCGCGCAGAACCTCATTCAGAGCAACTGGATCCGCGACAAAGGGTTCGGCATGGGGCAGTACGTGCCTCGGCTCGTCAGCCCGATCACCGGGACGCCCGAGGCGGACCACGTCACGGCGGCGAGCTACGCGTTCGAGACCACGCCGACGAACATGGCGCGCTGGCAGCAGTGGTGGCGGTTTGCCAACGTGGAGCAGCTGTGCAGCTTCGTGCTCGTCACCGTGATCACGATCGGGTTGACGTCGCTGCTCGCGCATTCGACGCTCTTCGGCCAGCCGGATCTGCCGAACAACGTCTCGTTCCTCCGCATCGAGGCGCAGCGGCTGGAACGATCCGTCGGCGGGTGGTTCGGCGTGCTGTTCCTGGCCGTCGGCGCGTTCTCGCTCTTCGGATCGGCCATGGGCATCATCGACTACACCAGCCGCCTCGCGGCGGACGTCCTGAAGACGACCTACGCGCGCGGCGCGTCGGAGCACCGCATGTACTTCTGGCTGGTGTGGGGCATGGTGGGGCTGGGGTGCGTGATTCTGCTGGCGGGCGTGTCGCAGCCGCTGACGCTGTTGGTGATTTCCGCGTCGACCGGCGGCACGATCATGTTCCTCTATTCGTTCATGCTCATCGCGCTCAACCGGCGGATGCTGCCGCCGGCGCTCCGCATCGGTCCGTTCCGGACCGCCGCGCTCGTGTGGTCCACGGTGCTCTTCGGATCGCTCGCCGCGCTGACGATCTACACCCAGGTGCAAACCCTGCTTCGCTGACCGCGTGACGATGAAAGCGCTGCTCCTCTCGGAATACAAGAAGCTGTCAATCGTCGAGATGCCCGTGCCGGACATCGGCGCCGGCGACGTGCTGGTGCGGGTGCGGGCCTGCGGTATCTGCGGCAGCGACATCCACGGCTACGACGGCTCGACCGGACGACGCATCCCGCCGCTGGTGATGGGGCACGAGGCCGCCGGCGTGATCGAGCGCGTCGGCGGCGCCGTCGGTGGCTTCGAGGCCGGCGACCGCGTAGCCTTCGACTCGACTGTGTCGTGCGGCGCGTGCCCGTTCTGCCGCCGCGGGCAGATCAACCTGTGCGACAACCGCACCGTGCTCGGCGTGTCGACGGGGGAATACCGCCGTCACGGCGCGTTCGCCGAATACGTCGCGGTGCCGGCGCGCATCCTCTACAAGCTGCCCGACGCGCTGCCGTTCGAGCGCGCGGCGCTCCTCGAAGCGGTGTCCGTAGCGGTGCACGCGGTGAGCCGGCGCGTGCCGGCGCCCGGCGACACGGCCGTCGTGGTCGGCTCGGGGATGATCGGCGTGCTGATTCTGCAGGTGCTCCGCGCGAAAGGGGGCGCGAGGGTCATTGCCGTGGATCTCGATCCGAGAAAGCGCGCGCTCGCAATTCGGATGGGCGCCGCGCACGCGATCGATCCGGCGGAGCGCGACGTCGCCGCCACCGTGCGCGAGCTCACCGGTGGCCGCGGTGCGGACGTGTCGTTCGAGGTGGTGGGGCACCGCGACACGCTCTCGACCGCGATCCGCTGCCTGCGCAAGGGCGGCACCACGGTGCTGGTCGGCAACCTGTCGCCGCACGTCGAGCTGCCGCTGCAGGAGGTCGTCAGCCGTGAGATCGACGTGCTCGGGTCGTGCGCGTCGAACGGGGAGTTCCCGGAGAGCATCGAGCTGCTCGCGCGCGGCGCCGTGAGCGTCGATCCGATCATCAGCCTGACGGCGCCGCTCGACGAGGGGCCGGCGCTCTTTCAGCGCTTGTATGGCGGCGACCCGGCCTTGATGAAAGTGATCATCCAGCCGTGAGTGCCTTCGATCTCACCGGAAAAGTGGCCGTCATCACCGGCGCGAGCCGCGGGCTGGGGCAGACGTTCGCGCGGGCGCTGGCGCGCGCCGGCGCCGATCTCGTGATCACCAGCCGGAGGCTCGACTCGCTGGCGCCATTCCAGGCGGAGGTCGAGTCGCTGGGGCGCCGGGCCGTGGCGCTCGAGCTGGACGTCCGCAGCGAGGAGAGCATCCGCGCCATGGCCGTCGCCGCGGCCGCCGCCTACCCGCGTCTCGACATCCTGGTGAACAACGCCGGCTGCAACGTGCGCAAGCCGGCGATGGCCGTCACCTGGGACGACTGGAACCTGATCCTCGACACCAACCTCCGCGGCGCGTTCTTCGTCGCGCAGTCGATCGCGGCCTTGATGATGCCGCACGGCCGCGGCCGCATCATCAACATCGGGTCGCTCACGTCGGTGATGGGATCGGCCGGCCTGGGACCGTACGGCGCGAGCCGCGGCGGCATCCGTCAGCTGACCATGAGCCTGGCCGACGACTGGGGGCCGCACGGCATCACCGTGAACTGCCTGGCGCCGGGCTGGTTCAAGACCGATCAGAACAAGGTGATGTACGACGACCCTGAATGGGTCGCGTATCTGGTGGACCGTATTCCCGTACGCCGGCCCGGACGGCCGGCCGATCTCGAAGGGCCGGTCGTCTTTCTCGCGTCCAACGCCAGCGAGTACATCACCGGGCAGACGCTGCTGGTGGACGGCGGGATGTCTATCGGCGCCGTGCGAGCGTTGCCTCGAACCTGACGCCTGTCGCCGCCTTGGACGGATCGCCCGTCGGCGGCGGCGCGCGATCCACGGCCGCCCGCGGCCCGAGCAGCTCCAGCAGGATCGGCTCCAGCCCGTCGGCCCACACCCGGTAGCCCGCGAGCGTCGGGTGCAGCCCGTCGCCCATCATGCCGTCGTGGAGCGTTCCGCCCGGGTCGGCGAGCGTGTCGTTGACGTTGAGCCAACGAATCGAGCGCCCGTCGGCAAAGCGGGCAATCCGGCGGTTCACCTCGTCGATGACCGGCATCGCCGCCCGGTTGTCGTTGCGGGGGAAGATCGCGGTGAGGACGATCGTCGCCTCGGGCGCCTTGCTCCGCATCACGTCGAGGATCGCCTTGATCCCGCGGCTCACATCCTCGGCCCGATCTTCAACCGGCACCGCGCTCGGTGCGCTGCCGACATTGTTCGTGCCGGCGAGCAGCACGATCACCTTCGGGTGCACGCCGTCCAGCTCGCCGTTCTGAAGCCGCCACAGGATGTTCTGCGTGGTGTCGGCGCCCCAGCCGAAGTTGGCGGCGTTCCAGCCGAAGAAGCGCCGCGTCCAGTCCGCCAGGAACTCCGGGTAGTCGGTGGCGCCCCAGCGCCGCGTGATCGAGTCGCCGGCGAAGTACAGGTCGATGCGGCCGCGCCGCGCCTTCTCGAGCAGCTGCGCGTGCGCGGTGGCGGAGTTCGCGTCGGTGCGCGGAAGGGGACGATCGGCAGGCGTGGGGGCCTGGCCGGCTTGCACGGCCGTCGTGGCGGCGAGGAGGGCAATCGCAATGGCGCGCATCCAGTTCCTGCCAGTCTCTACCAGTCGTGCATCGTGCCGTCGGCGAGCCGCGCGATCGGCAGGTACGCGGGTTGATAGGGGAACGTCGCGGCCAGCCCTTCGTCGACATCGACGCCGAGTCCGGGCGCGTCGCCCGGGTGCATCACGCCGTTGCCGAACGTGTACGCGTGCGGGAACACCCGATCGGTCTCGGCCGTGTGCGGCATGTACTCCTGGATGCCGAAGTTGTGGACGCTCAGATCGAAGTGGAGCGCCGCGGCCATGCACACCGGGCTCAGGTCGGTGGCGCCGTGCGACCCGGTGCGGACCTGATAGAGCTCGGCGAGGCTGGCGATCCGCCGCAGATGGCTGATGCCGCCGGCGTGGACGACGGTGGTCCGGATGTAGTCGATCAGCTGCTCCTGAATCAGCTGCCGGCAGTCGTGAATCGTGTTGAACACTTCGCCCACGGCGAGCGGCGTGGTCGTGTGCTGGCGAATGAGCCGGAAGCTCTCCTGGTTCTCCGCCGGGGTGGGATCCTCCATCCAGAACAGCCGGTACGGCTCGAGCGCGCGTCCCAGGTGTGCGGCTTCGATCGGCCGCAGCCGATGATGGACGTCGTGCAGCAGATGCGGTTGCGAGCCGAACTCACGCCGGAGGCGCTCGAAGAGCGGCGCCACCGTCTCCAGATAGCGCTCGCTGCTCCAGACCGTCTCCGGCAGCGGGCCGCGCTCGGCCGGTTCGTAGGCGCGGCCGGCCGCCACGCCGTACACGCGTTCGAGCCCCGGCACGGCACACTGGGCGCGCACCGCTTTGTATCCCTGCGCGATGAAACCGCCCGCCGCGGCGACCGTGGCCTCGATAGTGGCGCCGCTCGCGTGTCCGTAGACCATCACCGCGTCGCGCGAGGCGCCGCCGAGCAGTTGATACACGGGCGACCCGAGCATCTTCCCCTTGATGTCCCAGAGCGCGGTGTCGACGGCGGCGATGGCCGACATGGTCACCGGCCCGCGGCGCCAGTAGGCGCCCTTGTAGAGAAACTGCCAGATGTCTTCGATGCGCCGCGCGTCGCGCCCCTCGAGGAGCGGCAGCACGTGGTCGCGCAGGTACGACGCGACGGCGAGCTCGCGTCCGTTGAGCGTCGCGTCGCCCAGCCCGTAGACGCCGTCTTCGGTCTCGAGCTTGAGCGTCACGAAGTTGCGCCCCGGGCTGCAGACGATGACCTTGCCGCCGGTGATCTTCACTCGATTCCTTTCGCAGGCGGACCTCTTCGAGGTCCGCCTCGACGTACCCTAGCGTTGCACGCGGCCCGAGGCGTCCCCGGCCGCGAGGCGCTCGACTTCGGCGACGCTCACGCGGTTGAAGTCGCCGGGGATGGTCTGTTTCAACGCGCTCGCGGCCACGGCAAATCGCAGCGCCGCGTCCGGGCTCTTCCCGCCGAGCATTCCATAGATGATGCCGGCGGCGAAGCTGTCGCCGGCGCCGATCCGATCGACCACCCGCACCTGGTAGTGCTGACTCTCGTGAAAACGCGAGGTCTGCGCGTCCCACAGCACGGCGCTCCAGCCGTTGTCGCTTGCCGACGCGCTCTCGCGCAGCGTGACCGCCACGAGCCGCGGGCCGAACTCCGTGGAGACGCGGCGGCACACGGCCTGATAGGCGCCGGCGGCCACGCGACCCGCGTGCACGTCGACGCCGGACACGGCGAGGCCGAGCACGCATTGCAGATCCTCCTCGTTCCCGATCAGGAGATCCACGTGCGCGAGCAGCGGGCGGACCGTCGCCTGCGCCTCCGCCTCGGTCCACAGCGTGCGCCGGTAGTTGAGATCGAAGCTGACGGTGGCGCCCGCGTGCTTCGCGGCCGCCAGCGCGGCGGCGGTCGCGCGCGCGGCGCCCGGACCGAGTGCCGGCGTCACGCCGCTCACGTGCAACCACTGTGACCCGGCCAGCACGTCGGGCCAGCTGAACGCGTCGGCGGCGTGCTCGCTGAACGCCGAGCGGGCGCGGTCGTAGACGACGGTCGACGCCCGCTGGCTGGCGCCCGCTTCGGCGAAGTAGATGCCGAGACGCTCGCCTCGCCTGACGATCCTGTCGGTGCGAACCCCTTCGCGGGCCAGCGCGGCGATCGCCGCCGAGCCGATCGCGTGCGGTGGGACGCACGTGAGGTACACGCTTTCGAGCCCGAAGTGCGCCAGGCTGACGGCGACGTTCGCTTCGGCGCCGCCGAACGTGGCCGAGAGCGCCGGCGACTGCAGCAGCCGCTCGAACCCCGGCGGGCTGAGGCGCAGCATGATTTCGCCGAGCGTGACGACACGCATCATGCGCCTGGCCGCGCGGCGCGCACGTTGGCCACGATCCGTGCGGCGCGTTCGGTGATGGCGGCAAAGTCGCCGGCAGCCACGACGCGTGCGTCCACGAGGGCGCTGCCGACGCCCACCGCCACGGCGCCGGCGCGAATCCACTCGCCCGCGTTGTCGATCGACACGCCGCCGGTCGGCATCAGCTTCACCTGCGGCAGCGGCGCGCGCACGTCTTTGAAGTAGGCCGGCGCGAGCCCGCCGGCCGGAAACACTTTCACGATGTCCGCGCCCGCGTCCCAGGCGTTCAGGATTTCGGTGGGCGTGTAGCAGCCGGGAAGGGCCGGCACGCCGGCGGCATGGCACGCCTCGATGAGCGGCGGGCGGAACACCGGCGAGACGACGAAGCGCGCGCCCGCCTCGATTGTGCGCCGCGCGGTCTCGGGGTCGAGAACCGTGCCGGCGCCGAGCAGCACGTCGTCCGATGCCGACGCCGCCAGCTGACGAATGGACTCGATTGCCCCCGGAACCGTCATCGTCACCTCGATCGCATGCACCCCGCCGGCCACCAGCGCCTCGACCACCCGCGAAAGGACTGCGGCCTGCTCGAGGCGAATCACCGCGACGATCCCTTCGCGCTCGATGCGCGCTGTCGTCTCAGCCCGCGACATGCTATTTGGCAACGACATCCAGCGTGGCCGTGAGCTGTGTCGCGCTGCTCGTGCCGATCATCACGTCGAAGCGGCCCGGCTCCACGACCCGCTGCATGCGCCGGTCGATCAGCGAGAGCTCGTCGGGGCCGAGCCTGAACGTGACGGTCCTCGCGTCCCCCGGCTGCAGCGTGACGCGCGCGAAGCCGCGCAGTTCCTTGACCGGGCGGGTCACCGAGCTCACTTGATCGCGGATGTACAGCTGCACGACCTCGTCGCCGGCGCGGGCGCCGCTGTTGCGGACGCGCACGCTCACCTCGGTCGTGCCGCCGGGGCCGATCGCCGGCGAGGCGACGCGAAGGTCGTCGAGCTGGAACGTCGTATAGCTCAGGCCGTAGCCGAACGCCCACAACGGCTCGCGCGTGAGATCGAGATGGTTGCGGAAGGACGTCGGCCGCCGGTTGTAGTAGACCGGCAGCTGGCCCGAGTGCCGCGGGAAGGTCACCGGCAGCTTGCCGCCGGGATTCACGTCGCCGAACAGCACCTCGCCGATTGCGGTGCCCCCTTCCTGGCCGGCGTACCACGCCTCGACGATGGCCGGCACGCGCTCGGCAAGGAGCGGCACGGCCAGCGGACGTCCGTTGATGAGGAGCGCGATGACTGGCTTGCCGGTCTGGAGCATGGCCTGCACCAGCTCTTCCTGGTTGCTCATCAGGGTGAGATCGGCCACGTCGCCCAGGTGATTGTCCGCCCACGCTTCTCGCGACACCGACTCGTTGGTGCCGAGCGCGAGGACGATCGCATCGGCCTCTTTCGCGACCTTGACGGCGTCCTGAATGCGCGTGCGGTTCTGTGCCGGATTGCCGAGCACCACCGTATCGCCGCCCCAGTCGGCCTCGTGCTCGGTGATGCGCACGCCCTCGGCATAGACGACCTTGATGCCGGCGCCGGCGCGGGCCGTGATTCCCGACAGCACGTCGACGCCGCGCCCCGGATCGCGCGAGTAGCCGCCGAGATGCACGCCTTTCGCGTTCGGCCCGATCACCGCCAGCGTCTTCACCCTGGAGCGATCCAGCGGCAGCACCGCCCCCTGGTTCTTGAGGAGGACGATCGACTTGCGCGCGGCCTCGAGCGCCAGCGCCTGATGCTCGGGCGTGTTCGTCACGCGTTCGGCTCGATCGGGATCGACGTAGGGGGTCTCGAACAGTCCGGCCAGGAACTTCGCGCGGAGCATGCGAGCGACCGAACGATCGATCATCGACTCCGCCATGCGGCCGCTCTTCACCAGGCCCACGAGCTCGGAGAACCCGTAGGGGTCGGGCAGCTCGAGGTCCACGCCGGCGTCGAGCGCCTGCGCGGCGGCGTCAGCCTTGTCCGCCGCGACATGGTGCCGCGTCTGCATCTGCTCCACGCCGAAGTAGTCGGAGACCACGAGGCCGCTGAAGCCCCACTCGCGCCGCAGCACGTCGGTCAGCAGCCAGCTGTTGGCGTGCGCGGGAATGCCGTCCACTTCGTTGTAGCTCGGCATCACGGTGTAGGCACCGGCCTTCACCGCCGCCTGAAACGGCACGAGCAGCTCGGCGCGGAGAAGACGCTCGGGGACGAGCGCGGGCGCCGTGTTGACGCCGCCTTCGTGCGACCCGTGCCCCGCGAAGTGTTTCAGCGTGGCGAACACTTTGTCGGCGGCGAGCGGCAGCGACGTGCCCTGATAGCCGCGGACGGCCGCCACGCCCATCTGCGTGACGAGATACGGATCCTCGCCGTAGGTTTCCTCGATCCGACCCCAGCGCGGATCGCGCCCGAGATCGACGACCGGGGAGAGCACGTGCTGCGTGCCGCGCGCGCGCCCTTCGAGCGCCGCCACGCCCATGAGGCGTTCGACAAGTGCCGGGTCCCACGCACTGGCCAGTCCAATCGGCACCGGGAAATGGGTGCCGCCGGGCGCCACCAGGCCGTGCAACGCCTCTTCGTGGAACATGGCCGGAATGCCGAGGCGCGTGTTCTCGACCAGCCACTTCTGCACCGCGTTGACGAACAGCGCCTGCTCGCGGGCCGTGCGGTAGGGAGCACCGCTGGTCGGCCGGGCCACTTCGCTCGGGCGCGACACCTCGCCAATCCCGTTCCCGAGCAGCGCTTTCGCGTTGGCCGGATCGAAGCGGCCCTGGGCGTCCTGTATCTCGCGCTTCCGGTTCCAGACGCCGAGGAGTTGCGCCACTTTCTCCTCGATCGTCATGCGGCCCAGCAGGTCCGCCACGCGTGCATCGACGGGCGCGGCCGCCTGTCGATATAACGGCGGGCCCTGCGCCTCGATCAGCGCGGCGGCGGCCAGCATCCCGGACAACACTCCCAGCGGCAGCGCGCGACGTCTCATGCAACGGCTCCTATGTCCCCGAATCCCGGGTGGCGTAGGATAACGCCGCTGAGCCACATGAGCAGAACGCCGCTCGACATCGCGCAGAACCCGGTCGCGAACCTGCTGGGGCAGGGAGTGGTCGCGGCGACCCGCATCGGCCGGTATCGGTGGTGGATCTGCGGCCTGCTGTTCCTCGCCTCGTCGATCAACTACGTCGATCGGCAGGTGATCGGCATCCTGAAGCCCACGCTGCAGCAGCAGTTCGGCTGGAGCGAGGTGGACTACGGCAACATCGTGATGGCCTTCCAGGCGGCCTATGCGCTGGGGCTGGCCGTCGTCGGACGGTGGATCGATCGGATCGGCACGCGCGCCGGGTTCGGTCTCGCCGTGACCATCTGGAGCGTGGCCGCGATGGCGCACGCCGGCGCCGTCTGGTACGGTGCCGGCCTCGCGTCGCTGCTGGGCGCGGCCGGCGTCACGGTCAGTGCGTCGGTGGCCGGCTTCATGGCCGCCCGGTTCGCGCTCGGTCTCGGCGAAGCGGCGAACTTTCCGGCCGGGATCAAGGCGATCGCCGAATGGTTCCCGCGGCGCGAGCGGGCGCTGGCGGCGGGCCTGTTCAACGCGGGCACCAACATCGGCGCGTTGACGGCGCCGCTCCTGGTCCCGTGGCTCACGCTCTCGTTCGGCTGGCAATGGGCGTTCGTCGCCACCGGCGCGCTCGGGTTCGCGTGGCTGCTGCTGTGGCTGGGGGCCTATCGGCCGCCGGCCGAGCACCCGCGCGTGGGGGCGTCCGAGCTCGCACACATCCGCAGCGATCCGGCGGAAACGCCGGTACGGATTCCGTGGCTCGCGCTGCTGCGCCATCGGCAGACGTGGGTGTTCGCCGTCGGCAAGTTCATCACCGATCCCGTCTGGTGGCTGTACATCTTCTGGATCCCGGATTTCCTCCACCGCAACTACGGGCTGGATCTCTCCACGATCGGTCCGCCGCTCGTGGTCATCTTCCTGGCGGCCGATGCCGGCAGCGT
>Ga0207689_10000695_pt1 | contig 32215 bp, 28 predicted proteins | sample KBSMisM52_FD_184312 | JGI IMG/M metagenome (GOLD analysis project Ga0207689, IMG submission 184312) | Miscanthus rhizosphere microbial communities from Kellogg Biological Station, Michigan, USA - KBS Miscanthus M5-2 (SPAdes) (version 2) | ecosystem: Host-associated > Plants > Roots >...
GGACAGTTTTGGTGATCGGGCGGAGACGTTGAAGGAGCTGGCGCGATTCTTGGTCGAGAGAAAGAAGTAGCTGTTTTGGGTTTGTGCTTGTGGGGAAGCGGGGCATGCCCCGCGTGTGGCGGGTTTGTTTCACAAGTAAGATCACGACAGCCGGGCAAGCCCCGATTCCACATGGCCGGTTAGACGCCACCGTTAGTCCGGTTGTGAATCAGCGACAAAAACTCCGTACGCGTTTCCTGCTCATTACGGAAGCTTCCCAACATCGACGACGTCACTGCTGCGGAATGCTGCTTCTCCACTCCGCGCATCATCATGCAGAGATGGCGCGCTTCAACGACTACACCCACACCTTGAGGATGAATCGCGTTCTGAATGGTCTCGGCAATCTGCGTGGTCAGCCGCTCCTGAATCTGCAATCGACGCGAGAAGATTTCCACCAGGCGCGGAATTTTGCTTAGCCCAATCACCTTGCCGTTCGGAATATAGGCCACATGGACTTTGCCAAAGAACGGCAGCATGTGGTGTTCGCAGAGGCTGAACATCTCGATATCTTTCACGATCACCATTTCGTCGTAGGTCACCGTGAACAAGGCTTTCTGCAACATCTTTTCCGGATCTTCCTTGTAGCCCTTCAAGAGGAACTCGTAGGCCCGATGCACACGACCGGGAGTCTCGGCGAGACCTTCGCGAGTGGGATCTTCTCCGAGGCGGACGATCATCTCGCGGACTAAATCTTCGAAGTTCGCGCTGGTTATGGTCGGGGTTTCGACGGCTGGTGTCATTGGATAGTTCCCTTCAACTTAATTTCTTCCTCTGACTACTTGATTGCCAAAAGCTGGTTCGGTTACAGCTCCACAGAAAGACCCAATTCGGCTCGCTTCGCTCGCGGGCGGGGCAAGCCCCCGCCGCCACCTGTTATATGGCTAACCCGGCTTCTCCGGCGTATTCGAACGAATTCATCATGGTTTCTTCTATGCGCACCCTTTCTAGATGAGCAAAACGGAAGCTGCGCTGCATTATTTCGTAGATCACGATGCTCAGGCTTTCCGTGGTGGGGACCAAATCTTTGAATTCTGGCAGTGTGTTCAAGTTCTGCAAATCAAAGCGGTCGAGAATTTCCTTTTCAACAAAGCCGTCTAAATCCACCAGATTGCACACCATGCCGGTCGCTTGATCGACCGTGCCGCTCACGGTTACTTCGAGCATGTAGTTATGGCCATGGCCATGCGGGTTGTTGCATTTGCCATACGTCGCGCGGTTTTCATCGTCAGACAGCTGCGGGCTGTGCAAGCGGTGCGAAGCGGAGAACATGTAGCGGCGGGTCAGGTGGGCTTTCATGCTTCTCCGTAGAAATCGACAAAGAGATTGGGGCTCTCGTAAACGCGCACACGGTGCAGTTTGGCTGCTTGCAGTTTCGTAGCTAGACGCTGCCAGATGGCGATAGCTAAATTTTCCGTTGTCGGGATTTTGGTTACGAATTCGGGGACTTCTTTGTTCAGAAAACGATGATCGAGCGCGTCCATGACCTCGCGGTTCATGGTGTCTTTGAGTTGCTTCAGGTCTACGACAAAGCCGGTTTTCGGATCGACATTTCCCTTCACTGTGACTTCCAGCGTGTAGTTGTGGCCGTGTCCGTTGGGGTTATTGCATTTGCCAAAGATGCGCTGGTTTTCTTCCGGGGTGAAGGCCGGGTTGTGATAGTAGTGCGACGCGGCGAATTCGGCTTTGCGGGTTAGGTAGACCATTCTTTCCTCGGATTCAGATGTGGTGCGGGGGCGCCTCGTTGCACTCGGCTCGGACGGCCGAGGCGGCCGTCCCTACCTGGGCCCTGGCACTGCCGGCGTAACTTCTTCCCTTCCACCGTACTTTGCCCTGCTTATGAAAGAGTTGTGAGCGCCATAAAAGATACGCAAAAATTGGCAGGCCGAAGATGCTGAGGGCATTGGCACTGGCTGGGAAATGCGCTTTGCGGATTCGAGAAATTAAAAGTGTGACTATCGACAGGCAAACTATGCCGCACACCATTGCTGCCTGCCGCTTCCCTTCTGCCATTTCAAAGATTGCTACGGCGGCTGTCGCTGTAATAAGAAAGAACTCGAGAAAGCGCAACACAGCTAGCTGCAATGGGGCACGGAATAGCAGCGCCAGGTTTTTCGTCCAGCCTTCACGCATTTGAGCGAAACTGCGATACATACGCGTGCGCACGGCATCGCCCCCGAAGCGAAAGAAGATTTTTCGGCCTGAGGATTTTACGGCTTTTGCCAAGTCCACATCTTCGAGTAAGCTTTTAGCAATTGCGGCGTGTCCGCCGACCGCTTCGTAGGCCGATCGTTGAATCAAAATGTATTGGCCGTTGGCTGCCGCTGCGGCGGATTTCGGATCGCTTACTTCAGCTGGCCTGAAGCTCGCAGCCAGTTCTGCAAAGATCACCGGCATAACTGCTTTCTCCCAGAAGTCGTGGACTTCCTGCTCGGGAGAATAGGAGAGCATGGCTACTTTTTTGGTCCGCGTTTCTTCTAAACTGCGGGCCAGCGAACCGGGCTTGTGGACGGTGTCGGCATCGGTGAAAAGCAGCCATTCGCCGCGGACCAGTTTTGCTCCGGCTGAGACAGCGTTATTTTTTCCTGTCCAACCTTCTGGTAATGGGCCGGGTTGAATTACTTTCACTCCGGCGAATGATTGGGCGATTTCGCGGGTACGGTCGGTGGACCCGTCATCGACCACAATAATTTCCATTTTTACGCCGGTTTGCTCGACCAGTGACTGCAAACACGAGCCAAGCGAGGCTTCTTCATTGCGCGCGGGGACAATGACTGAGACCAAAAGCCTGTCCGGGGCTGGATTCGCGACTTGCATGACTCCAATTAGTTATTATAGCTGTGTGCGACGCGCATCTTTACTGCTGCTTTGCCTGATGCTGGCCGGTTGTTATGGCGGGTCGAAGCCTCCTCGGATTGGCTCCCCGGCGCCGGACTTCACGGTGCAGGATTCAGAACGCAAGGTCACGCTCAGCGAATTGCGCGGAAAAGTTGTAGTGCTGAATTTCTGGGCCAGCTGGTGCCAGCCTTGTATCGAGGAGACGCCGTCCCTGGTTGATATGCAGCACAAGATGCGCGACAAGGGCGTGACAGTGCTGGCAGTCAGCATCGATGATGACGACGATTCGTATCATAAGTTTCTGGCAAACTACCGGGTGGATTTGCTGACGGTGCGCGATCGCCGCAAGGCCAGCAATGCGATGTATGGGACCTTCAAGTTTCCTGAAAGTTACGTGATTGACCGCAACGGTGTAATGCGGCGCAAGTTTATTGGGGCAGTAGATTGGAGTGCGCCCGAGGTGGTGGAGTTTCTTACCAAGCTCAGCAATGACGTCTCATAATTACTTCTTGGCGGTGAGTTCCAGGGCTTCATCCAGAAACTTCTGTAGATTTTCCGGCGTGACTTGGCGTCCGGCATTATTCAGCCCATCTCTGGCATCAGAAACCGGTTTTAAAGCAGCGCTGGGATTCACGGCCTTCATCAACATCTCTGACTTCATCAAGCAGGCGTAGGACAGGCGTGTGGACAGGCGCGAGTCGCGCAAGAAGATCCCGTAGGTGTACCAGTCTTGCGCTACAACGCGCGGATCGCCCAGGAACTGATCCAGTCTGATGGCGCGCTGATAGAGCGGCAGCGCTTCTGCGAATTCATGTTGGGAGAATTTCAGTTGGGCCTCGTACATATTTGCAAGGCTCTCAGCATTCTTGTCGTCAACTTGAACGGCCATTTGCCGGGCGGCTTCGTAGGACTTCTCCGCCTCGGCGGTTTGCTGCATTTTTTCTTGGCAGGTGCCGAGGCCGAGAATGCCTTCCAAAACAATCGCTGGAGATGGGCGGCGCGATGCGTTTACACGCGAAACCTCTCCCAGCATATTTAGATATTGGGGAATCGCTTCATCGCATTTGCCGTCTTGCTGTAATTCGCCTGCGTAATAAAGACGCGCGACGATTTGCGACGGATCAATGGCCATGGCGCGCTTCCAACTGGTGATGGCGTCAACGCGATTGCCAATTTGGTTGGCTAGCATGCCGTTGTTGACCAACAGATTGGTATCTTCTGGAGCGTAGCGCAGGGATTGTTGCGTGATCTTATAGGCCTCGTCGTACTTCTTTTGCTTGATCAGATATTGCAGCAGGCCGTCGCGGGCAGCAGAATCGGAGGGATTCAAGCGCAGGGCGGTGCGCCAGGCTTGGGCCGCAGCCTCGGGGTGTCCGGATTCCAGTATCTTTCGTCCCAGCCAGGTTTGCAGGCCGCTGTCGAAAGCGTTTAGCGATGCTGCGAATTGCAGATTGCTAATGTTTTCCGAGTGGACCCGAAGGTAGTAGCGCACCTGATCGATTCCTGCCCACGCGACTAATGCGATGGCAGCGGTGACACGAAGAAGGTGTGCGCGCCGGGAGTCTCCGATCAACCAACGCAGTCCTGCGATCGCGTGGTCGGATGCTTTTGCCGGTTCACTCGAGATGCGCTCTTGAGAGTTCAGCAACAGCTGGGCAATGCGGCCGTCGCGCAGCTTCCAGATGGCCCCGTCGAGGATGAAGTGATGGATGTTTACCAGGGCAGTGAAGATTAAGAAACTGGCTGCAAAATCAAAATGGAAAATCTTACTGGCCAGCCAAGGGCCGGGGATGAAAAGCGCGATGCCTCCGGCGATCAGTATGCTGAAGTAGGCGAAGGGCCGCCAACGAGATTGCCGTTCACCGTTCGCTTCCCGTCGCGCATAGTAGCTGGTGACCCAGATGTATTGCGCGGAGTGCATTACGGCCATCACGCCGGTGCTGTAGCGGCTTTGGGGAATTTGAAGACCTCTTAGTAACGACAGCGTGGTCGGTAACAGGAACCAGAGGAACTGCGTTGAGAATAGCGTCAGCGAGGGCAACAGCGCTTTAACTCCCGATTCCTTTACTAATGCCTTCAGGGCGTATGCGGAAAATCCGAGAAATCCAATTCCCAATATCAATACGGCGGCATTGCTTGCCCGGGTCGGAATTCCCAACGACAAGAACAAGGCATCACTGGACGGTCCGGTATGGAAGTTGACCATCAGAATTAAATACGAAAGTAAAAATGCTGCGTATAGCGCCTGGCGAACATTGTTGGACGGCTTCGCTCCCGCGCGGCGGGAGAACATCATGAACAGTCCGTAGTTCTGTCCGCTGTAGTGCCAAGGACTCCAGCAGAGGTAGAGAGTAAAAATCCACGGCAGTGCCTGGCGGAAGAAATGAGAAAGCAGAAGCGTTAGAATAACCAGCCCGGTGATGTGGACCGTGAAGACCCGGTATTTATTGAAATCTTCCTGCCTGTGATAGGCGCGGTAGATCGTCGCCATGTAGTGCGGATAGTTGAAAATCAGCGCCAGCGCATAGAAGGCCACCGACCAGATGGCAACATTGGCATTTCCCGCAAAGTATCCGAGCAGTAGTAACGGAGCGGACCAGGCGCCGCAACCCACGATCAGATCGAGGGTTGGGTTGTAAATCCACAATGAATCGGTTGATTTCTCCATCCAGACAAAGGGCCCCTGCGCGGATTATAGGAGCGGGAAGCGTGTGTATTTTGATCAGATTTCGTTGTGGGATAACAGAAGTAACCTGTGGCAATCGGTGCGTTTTCGACCCCGGAGTTTCATGATCCATTTGGGGTGATGTCCGGTATAGACATTTGAAGCGTTTCAGGTGTGCCAACGGCATGCCTCATCGATCCCGACGCACGTCCTCGCCAGTGAAACCGGCGGGCTATTTTCGGGAATCCCTCCCGGATTCTGCATGGCTGCGCATTTTTAAATCCGACTGACATGACGATCTGCTCTCACCGCCGTTCTACAATGAATCTGTGCAGACCTGGGACATTATCGTTGTTGGCGGCGGCATTATCGGGCTCTCGCTGGCCATTTCCCTGCGCAAGCGCGGTGCCAGCGTGTTGGTTCTCGAACGTGGAGAGCCGGGACGCGAGGCTTCTCATGCTGCCGCAGGCATGCTGGCCGACCATGGCGATGAATTTCCTGCTGCACTCGCTCCTCTGGCCCGAGCGAGTGCGCGGTTGTATCCCGAGTTTGCGCATGAGTTGCAGGATGAATCCGGTATCAAGGTGGATTTGCGGGATGCTGGAACCATCCTGCTGCATGAAGGCACAGCTGAATCGCATGGTGCATTGCCAGCTCCCCTTTCTGAGTTGGAACCTGTTCTTGATCCTTCCCGTCCTGCTTCTTATTTGAAGGAACGCAGCGTAAATCCGCGGTTTCTTTTTGCAGCGGCGTTGAAGGTTGCCAAGCGTCGTGAGGTGGATGTATCTTCCGGCGCTGAGGTCATCGAAATTCTGGTTGATAACGGCAGAACGCACGGTGTGAAGACCACTAAGACCACATATCGCGCAGAGATGGTTGTGAACTGCGCCGGTGCCTGGGCTGGGCAGTTCCCTCCTGTGGCCGTGCCGACACGTCCGGTGAAAGGGCAAATTTTGTCTGTGGTCGGCGGGCCGGCTTTGCGTCATGTTGTGCGGGCACCAGAGATTTATCTGGTACCTCGATCCGACGGGCCGATTGTGATCGGAGCTACTTTGGAGGATGTGGGATACGACAAGCGAGTGCTTCCAGAGGCGATTCAGCGGCTGCTACATTTGGCGACGAAACTGGTTCCATCACTTGCCAAAGCACAGATCCATGAGGCGTGGGCGGGGCTGCGCCCGGCGACTCCGGACCGATTGCCGGTCCTTGGCGAGACCGCGATTGGCGGCTACTTCGCTGCCGTGGGTCATTTTCGCGACGGAATTTTACTGGCGCCGATCACCGCGCAGGTCATGACCGAACTGATAGTGGATCAAAAGTGTTCACGGGATTTGTCTCCGTTTTCTCTCAATCGATTTTCTACGACCGAAGCCCAGAATTTTCTGCAAGCGGTATAGTCTCCGGCTAGAATTCGACCTACACTGTGCTGGTTGCACGGAAATAAACGCCAAGACCTTTACCACAGAGAACACTGGGAAAATCTCACAGAGTTTCACAGAGGACACACCAAAGGTGGTGGGTTCCGCCTTCGTTGTTCATCAGCGATATATACTGACCTGTTTTGGAAAGGAACTTTTGTGATGGCCTCTCCGGCAGTCAGCTATGCTCGCAGCAATCAGGCACGATTTCTTAACGAACTCAAAGACCTTCTTCGCATTCCCAGCGTTAGTACTCTCAACGAACACAAATCCGATGTGCAGAAGGCTGCAGAGTTTGTGGCGACTGATCTGCGGCACATAGGCATGGAGAACGTTCAAGTTATTCCTACCAAGGGCCATCCGCTGGTTTACGCAGACTGGTTGCACGCTACCGGCAAGCCGACCGTGCTGATGTACGCGCACTATGATGTACAGCCGCCTGATCCTCTCAATGAATGGATTACTCCGCCGTTTGAACCGACCGAGCGCAACAACAATCTCTATGCGCGCGGGGCTGTGGATGACAAGGGCCAGTTGTGGATGGAAGTAAAGGCGCTGGAATCGTTGATGCAGTCAGGCGGCGGGAAACTTCCGATCAATGTAAAGGTATTGATTGAGGGTGAAGAGGAAGTCGGCGGCGAGGCCATCGCGGAGTACGTGCGCAAAGAAAAAGCCAAGCTGAAAGCTGACTTTGCGCTGGTCTGCGACACGGAACTATTTGCACCTGACCTTCCGACTTTGTGTGTGGGACTGCGCGGGTTGGTTTATACCGAGATTGAAGCGATTGGAGCCAAGGTTGATTTGCACTCCGGCATGTACGGAGGGGCCGCTCCTAATCCTTTCTTTGCGCTGATTGAGATCATCAGCAAGCTGAAAGATGCCAAGGGAAAAGTTCTAATCCCTGGCTTCTATGGCAAGGTGAAAGCTCCTACAAAAGACGAGTTGAAAGCCTGGAAGCGACTTCCCTTCAACGAAGAGCGCTATCGCAAGACTGAGGTCGGTTCTACGGTGCTGACCGGTGAGCCGGGGTATTCGGTCCTCTACCGCACCTGGGCCCGTCCTACTTTGGAAGTCCATGGCATGCCGGGCGGATTCGTCGCACCCGGCGCCAAGACCGTGATCCCTGCTAAAGCCGCGGCCAAGGTTTCCATGCGGTTGGTGCCGAACCAGGATCCGGATGACATCTTAAAACGCTATAAAGACTACATCAAGAAATTGACCCCCAAGGGAATTCAGACTTCAGTCAAGGTGTGGAGCAAGGGGCCTGCCTGCGTCATCGGCACTGACAACAAGTACATCAAAGCGGCCACCGAAGCTCTGCATGACGTGTTTAAGAAGCAGACTGTTTTTATCCGCTCCGGCGGGTCGATTCCTGTCGTCACAGATTTTCAGGATGTGCTGAAAACTCCCAGTGTCATGATGGGCTTTGGGCTTCCCGACGACAACCTGCACGCTCCCAACGAGAAGTTTCATATTCCTAACTTCTATCGCGGCATTGAATCCATCTGCGTGTTCATGGAGAAACTGGGCGGGAAATAGCTCTCGCCCAGCTTGTACGAATCACTGATTGCGCCGCAGCCCGCCTTGGACTACCATGATTTCGCTCTCGCGGTTCTTCCCTCCTCACTCATTCCTACCTCTCCGAATACGCAATTGCTGCATGGTGTGTGCAAGTTAAAGCGGTTATGCTTAGGGCCATACCAGATATGGTGTTTTCTTCCTTGACCCCGGCATAATTTCGCCGTTAAAGTAGCTCTGGTCTGTGCCTTACCCCACCCAGCCCGGGGGCGGCGTAGTCGGAGCAAAATGCCGAGGAATCTAATAAGTTAATAGTCCTCGCGCGCTGCCTAAGGAGTATGTGTTGCTCAAACTGAAGAAGCTTCAGATTCTCGGGTTCAAGTCTTTTTGCGACCGCACCGAACTTAAGTTCCATGGAGACGGTGTGGCCGCCATCATTGGTCCCAATGGTTGCGGAAAGTCGAATATTGCAGATGCCATCTCCTGGGTATTGGGCGAGCAGTCGGCCAAAACTCTGCGCGGATCGCGCATGGAGGATGTGATTTTCGCCGGAACGCGAGATCGCAAACCGACCGGTATGGCGGAAGTGTCTCTGACGCTGATTGATCCGGAAGTGTATGACGGCGGCGATGCCAGTGAGCCGACACAGATTGAAATCAAAGATGACATGCCTAGCGATGACTGGGATGAGGCGGCGGTGCGGGCGAAGGCGGCGGAAGAAGTTGAACAAATGACCGAAGAGGCGCGGCCGGGCCGAACCGAAGATGCCGATCTGCCACAGAGTGACGGCAGCGTGCTGGCTGAAGTTTATCCGGACGATGAGCCGCGCTTTGCATCGAATGTGATTCCGATTGATTCGGCCGCGGTAAAGGTGGTTGATCCGAACCAAGTGGTGCTGAAGATTCGGCGGCGGAAGTTTAATAGCCAGAAGTTTCATGCCGGGGAGATTTCGGTCACGCGCCGGCTGTTCCGCTCGGGTGACAGTGAGTATTTATTGAATGGGAAGCTTTGCCGGCTGCGCGATATTCAAGAGTTGTTCATGGGGACTGGTCTTGGTCCTGAATCCTACGCATTGATCGAGCAGGGGCGCATTGGGCAGATTCTTAGTAGCCGTCCTACGGACCGCCGGGCGATTTTGGAAGAAGCGGCTGGGATCACCAAGTTTAAAACCAAGAAGCGGTTGGCAGAAGCGCGGTTGGAAGATGCCAAGCAGAATTTATCCCGCGTGAACGACATCTTTGAAGAAGTCACGCGGCAGATGAATTCATTGAAGCGGCAGGCTTCGAAGGCCGAGCGTTATGCCAAGCTACGCGATGAGATGAGGGCCCAGCTGCGTCTGGTGCTTGCCAGTAAGTTTAAGGCGATGGAGTTGGAGAACACTTCGCTTGAGGCTCAGATCAATACCGTCTCGGAAGAAATGCGCTTGCAGGCGGAGTCCGTTGCTGAGCTTGAGGCTGAAAGCAATGAACGCACTCAGCGCGGCTACACCATCGAAACCGAGATTCGCGAGAACCGTGACCGGCTGAACCAGATCAAAATGGATATGGATCGTGCCCAGGCGCGGCGCCGGCACAACGAAGAGCGTTGTAATGATCTGGTGGAGCGTTCTAGTGCCGCCGGAGTTCAGCTGGCGCAGGCTCGTGAGCGGTTAGAGGCCTTGGAAGCTGAGCGGAATTTAAACCAGCTTGTGCTTGATTCGGCAGCAGATGAGTTGGCCACCGCGCAACGGCAGATGGAGCAGTATCGGCAGGAGGCTGCTGATGCTGTGAATGCGCTCGCTGGTCTGGAACACGAGCAGGAAGTGACACGCGCGGCGATTATGGAAACCGTGGCAGCGGCTTCGAACCTGCGCAATCAGTTGGCGCAGGCGGCTGAGCGGTTGGCTGCGTTGGATCGCGAGAGCCAGCGTTTACATGCGGAGATGGACACTGCCAACGCACAGTTTGAGACATTTGGCGGACAGCGCGGGCAACAGGTGCTGGAGTTTGAAACTGTTTCGCAGCGTGTAGTGGGACTGACGCAGGAGATTTCCGAAGAGCGGCTGCTGCTTGATTCTAAGCGGCACGCCGAGGCTGAAGGTAAAGCACGGCTTGATGGCTTGCGTGCCGAATACGCCACAGCGATCGGCAAAAAAGGATCGCTCGAAGCAGTGATAGCCGAGCATGGGTATTCCACCGAGTCGGTACGGCGGCTGTTTCAGTCTGGTGCGATGCAAGGCGGGTTGGCTCCGGCTGGAGTGCTGGCGGACTTTTTGGAAGTTGAGCCGCGCTATGAAGCCGTTGTTGAAGATTTCCTGCGCGATGAGCTGAACTACATCGTCGTGAAGTCTTGGGATGCGGCTGATGAAGGGCTGCGGTTGCTACGCTCTGACGTCGATGGGCGCGCAACGTTCTTGGTCCATCCTGAAGACTCGCAGGCCAAATTCTCATTCGTTGTCGACGACTCGGCGCGACAGAATCCTCCGGGGTCGATCGTTCCTTTGAAGAATGCTATTCGCGTGCTGGATGGGTTTGGACGGTCGCTGGAAGTCATTCTTCCTAAACTACGCGATGGGTATCTAGTACCTGATCCGGGCTTTGCCAAATCACTAGCTCTTGAAAACCCTGATGCATTTTTCCTCTCGCACTCAGGTGAGTGTTTCCATAACGTCACTGTGACCGGCGGCAAGCAGCGCAGTGAAGGCCCGCTTTCAATGAAGCGTGAGTTGCGCGATGTCTTGCGTGTGCTCGGAGAGTTGGAGCAGGCCCTGCGCAATGAAGAGATGAAGGTTCTCACCCTGGGCCGGGAGATTAAAAACCATGCTTCCCTGCTCGACCGTCTGGAGCATGAAAAGCGCGAGGCGGAAAATCAGGCGATGTCTTCGGGACATGTGCTGAAACAGCTGGATGCTGAACTGGCGCGGGTCAGCGAACGTGCTCAGACCTGTCGCATGGAAATTGCGCGGCTGGCTTCTGAGCGCACCGCGCAGGAAGAACTCATCGCCGGACGGCAGAGTGAGTTGGCTACTTTTTCGCAAAAGCAGTTTGAGCTGGAGCAATCGGTGGCAGCTGCTCAGCTCCATTTGGGCGAGTTGCGTACGCGGCGGGATGCAGCGACACAGAATGCTTCGCAGCACATGGCGCAGGTGGCAACCTTGGAAGAGCGGCATCGGGCCGCGGCGGCTGTGTTGCAGCGTTTTGAATCGCTGGTCAGCGAGATGCGTGAGCGTCTGGTTGTTCTCAGAACGCAACTTGAAACCGGATTTGCCGAGTTGCTGCAACGTGCACACGAAAACCAGATCCTGGCGCAGCAGTTGGTCGACTTCGAGGCCGATCGCAATGCCAGCGAAACACGAGATGGTTTGCTTCAGTCTGAGATGGAGCAAGTCCGCATGCGGGTAGCAGAGATCAATGACGCTTTGCATAGCGCCCGCGTGCTGCTTGATCAGGCGCGCGACCGCCGCGAAGAGTTCTCGGCTGCTCTCGCTAAGCTACAGTCCGATCTTCAGCACATGGCTGAGACCTGCCTGAACGATCTGGGCATTCCGCGGGAGGAACTGGTCGCCGATACCACCACCGAAATCGTTGGCGGTGAGCAGTTAACCTTGGAAGACCAGGCCTATCGCGATATGCGGGCGCGTCTTGATGCTATGGGACCGGTCAACATGATGGCTCTGGAAGAGTACAAAGAGACCGCCGAGCGGCATGGGTTCCTTGAGGCACAGCGGAAAGATCTGCTGGAGTCGATTGAGAATACCCAGGCTACGATCAAAGAGATTGACACTTTCTCGAGGCAGAAGTTTGAGGAGGCATTCCACAAGATCAATGAGAACTTCCAGACGACCTTCAAAAAACTCTTTGGCGGCGGCCATGCCTTCATGCGACTGACCGATGAGGAGAACAGCGCAGAGAGCGGCATCGATGTAGTGGCTTCGCCTCCGGGGAAAAAGCTACAAAATGTGTTGCTGCTTTCCGGCGGTGAGAAGGCTCTGACTGCTCTGGCTTTATTGGTCGGAATTTTCCAGTATCAACCGAGTCCATTCTGCATCCTGGACGAGGTCGATGCGCCGCTGGATGAAGCCAACGTTGGACGGTTCACCGAGCTGGTCAAAGAGATGAGCGTGCAGACTCAGTTTGTGCTCATTACCCACAGTAAGAAGACTATGGGGATTGCTCCAGTTCTCTATGGAGTCACCATGCAGGAGCCCGGCGTTTCGAAACTGGTTTCAGTGCGATTCGGCGGGACGGCCTAGCACCCTTCCTTTGTCATTGCGACAAGGAGAGCGGCGACAGGAAGGAATCTGCTTTCCCCTCCACCGTCGCCGGTGCTATCGGCAGGAAGCAGACTCCTCCTCTGCGCTTGCGGGCATTGTCGCAATGACAAACGAAAAATTTAGCTTTCTATAAAAAGTTTTGTTTTCCTCTTGCATCCTCAGTTTTTCCACATCACCTAGCTGCCGAATGACTTGCCCGGTGGGCGGTGAAGTCGTCCGCTTAAACCGTTAATACTTCGACAGTAGACAGCCGCAGTCTAAGCAAACACCCGGTTGACAAAAAATTCTGGCGGGATAGAATACGCGACGTTTTTTACATGTAAAATTTCTCTATGTCACCTCAAGTCCTCGACCCCGTCCTCCTACAAACTGATTTCCCCGACCTCTCGCTGCACGCCAGCGGCAAGGTACGGGACGTTTACACCCTTGCTAATGAGAGCCTGCTGTTTGTGGCCACCGACCGCATTTCGGCATTCGACTATGTGCTGGCCACCGGCATTCCCCACAAAGGCAGAGTGCTCACACAGATTTCTCTGTTCTGGTTTGAGTTTTTGAAAGACATTGTTCCCAACCACCTAATCACGGCTGACGTGAGCGCCTATCCGAAGCCAGTGCAAAATTATGCAGATCAGCTTCAGGGACGGTCCATGCAGGTGAAGCGGGCGGACATGTTCCCTGTGGAGTGCGTGGTCCGTGGATACATCTCCGGATCGGCCTGGAAAGAATACAAATCGACAGGTAAGGTCTGCGGAATTGATCTGCCGTCAGGATTGAAGGAATCCGATAAGCTGCCCGAGCCGATCTTCACTCCGGCTACCAAAGCAACTACCGGGCATGATGAAAATATTTCCTTCGCCACCATGTCATCTTTGGTGGGTTCGGAGCTGAGCAGGCAGCTGCGCGATATCAGTCTGAAGATTTATACCACCGCCGCAGACTACGCTCGCACTAAGGGAATAATCATCGCCGACACCAAGTTTGAGTTCGGCAAGACCGCGGCCGGCATCACTTTGGCCGACGAAGTGCTTACACCAGATTCCTCCCGCTTCTGGCCAGCGGACAAATACCAACCTGGACAGACGCAGGAATCGTTTGACAAGCAATACGTTCGGGATTACCTCGAGGAAATCCGCTGGAACAAGCAGCCACCGGCTCCGGCATTGCCTGCTGAAGTGGCACGCAAGACCAGCGAAAAGTATCTTGAGGCTTACACGCAGCTTACAGGTCGCGAACTGAGTGTGTAAAAGTCAGCCAGGAGACCAGCAATGACAAACATCGATTGGTTGATCCTGGGAATTGTTGCGCTGGCTATTCTTACAGCTTCGCGTCACGGTTTTTTTCGCGAAGCTTTTGGCATTGGCGGGCTGATCGTGGGATACTTGCTGGCCGCCTGGCAGTATGCGTACGTGGCAACTTGGTTTGCTCCGTATACAAAGTCTGAGTGGACAGCGGAAATCCTCGGTTACATTGTAATTTTTGTGGCAGTCCTGATTGTCGCCGGGCTCATTGGCAAACTGTGCCAGTGGTTGATGAAAGAAGTTGGGCTCAGCTGGTTTGATCGGGTGATGGGCGGGGCTTTGGGTTTATTGAAGGGCAGTTTAAGTGTGGCTGTGCTTCTGGTGGCCACCACGTCGTTTGCGCCCACCGCGAAGTGGGTATCAGATTCAGCTTTAGCGCCGTATTTCCTGGTGGTAGGCCGGGCCGCAATCTGGATTGCACCATCCGATCTGCGGGCTCGCTTCTATCAGGGGTTGGAAATGTTGCACCGTGGCCAGCAATCAGCCAACGTGTTGTCGGGCACGCAGTAGCCGAACAATCCAAAATATTTGGCAGCTAACGAAAGCGAGATATCGTGAAGGATCAGCTTGAAGCTCTCATCATGCAGATGTACAAGAGCAACATTTTGTACTCTGAGGCCGTGCGCGAATTCAAAAAGCGCTTCATTCTCACCGTGCTGCAAGAGAACAAGGGCAACCAGTGCCGGGCGGCGCGCCAGTTGGAGATGCACCGCAACACGCTCAGCCGTACCATTGCCGAGCTCAAGATTGACGTGCGCCAGTTGCGCGACGGCGTGAAGCGTCCGCCACGCAGCGCGCGTCCTATGGGCTACGAGAAGAAGGCTATGCGCTAGATCAGGGTTATTTTCAAGCAAAACAAAAGGCAGCCTGCCAAGGCTGCCTTAAATTTTTCCTGCAACTTCTTGTTTAGTGATGCGCTGCTGGACGCCGTGTGGTGGGTGCGGGCTTCTTCGGCGCCGGCGTTGGCGTAGCAGCCTTCAGCAATCCGCCATCTATCATAGTGATTACAAATGGGTCAGGCGTGTAGGAATCAGGAGTACCAGCGACCTGAATTTGCGTTCCCTCTTTCAAGCCGGCCAGCAGCTTCGCAGGGATGTCGGCGCGCATGGTAAGTTGGACGTCTTTCTTTTTGGCGTCGATGTCATCCAAGCTGGCCGCCAGGTCCAAACTCGTGGCGGAAGCCTTCAGCAGCAACGCCTGGAATTGCAGTGACTTCCCTTTGATTGCATTCCAGACAACGTTGGCATCTTCCTGGCTGCCTTTGGTCAGTACCAGCTGCCACTCGGCGAAGTCCATTTCTTCCGGCTTCTTGGTCGTGACCAGGTTGTGAGCTTGTTCTGCTGGCGTAGGAGCTGGCTTGATTTGGAGTCCACCAGCAGGCTGGGTCGGGCCGGCCTTGATCTGAGCAAGTGTCTCTGCCCATCCATCGTCGCCGCCGTGATATTTCACATATTGTGCCTTGGCATATTTTTCGATCTGAGCCTGATAAGCGGGCGGAGCTATAGAAGCGGCGCGTCCTGCGTACCATATACCGTTTAGCAAATCTGGCGGATTGCTCTGGGTGAAAGCGAGAGCGGTAGGATAGACCAAACTGAAATCAGTTGGGTTGGCATCAGCCGCGACTTTAAGCGATTTGGCGGCGTTGGCGTAATCCTTATCCTGCAGAGCTGCAAGACCTACCGCAGCGTTGAAAATCGAGGACATCTGGTCCCTCAACTTGGAAAAGTCCGCGTCTGATACGCCTTCCGGTTTAGTGTAGTTGGGAAGAGCAGTCAATCCTTTCTCGCCATACTGTTTCATCAGCGGAAGATTGCTTTGCACGTCCTGATTTGCCTGGACTTTCATTCTTGTGGTGTACGCCATCAGTGCCAAGGCGCGCATGTTGTTCGCGTCGACCTGAAGCAGGCGGTCGGCAGTTTCACCAGTCTTCGCCGCATTCCCGGTCTGCTGATAGGCACCCATCAAAACTTCCAGCGCGTCTTTCTTAACGATGCTGTTCGGGTACTGGGTGAGGAACGCTTCCAGTCCGCTGATCTTGGCGTTGGGGTCCTGCTGCTGCACTGCACCTACGTAAGCGTTGTATTCGGCAGGATCCTTGATCACTGGCCCTTGCGCACTCGATCCCTGAGCTGGCGCGCCAGATGGTGCCGGTTGTTGCGCAACGGCCACACATGCCAATGCCAGCACAACCGCGATCAGACTGGTTTTCATTCGTTCGGCTCCTTAAAACTTTTGGGAAATTGGCGGCCGGTTCTCAGACCAATGAGAGTTCCCCCGCTCATTCAGACGTCCTTCGGAAAAGCTTTACCCACTCTAAATCCTTGTGCGGCTTGAGCAAATCCGGTGAGCGATTATAAGGATGTGCTCCATCCAAACGCAAGGACTGCTTTTGTACATCTACTGCTTTGGTACCGAAGATATCATCCTCCGTCCATCCTGTAAGATGCGGGTCGTGAGTTTTTAGTACATTGCTGGCAGTCAGGGAGCGGTAAAGTGAAGAAGAATTTGGAGCAAAAAGTTGCGGTCGTAACTGGTGGCGGACGAGGCATAGGGGCCGCTATCGCCCGTAAACTCGCGGAGTTGGGGGCATCAGTGCTGGTATGCGGACGCACGCCCGAACCAATTCAAGACACTGCCGAATCGATTTCCCAAAGCGGCTTGAAAGCAGCCGCGGTCGCATGTGACGTCATGGATTTGCGATCGGTTGAGTCGCTCGCACAGCACGTTGAGAGCAACTTTGGGCGCGTGGACGTGTTAATAAACAATTCTGGAATTGGCAGCTTTAAGAATCCTCTTCACACTTTGCCGCCTGACGAGTGGGACAAGGTCCTCAATACCAATTTGCGCGGAGTATATTACTGCATACGAAGTTTCGCGCCGATGATGATTCGCAGCGGTGGCGGGCATATCGTGAACATTTCCTCGCTTGCTGGGAAAAATCCTTTGCCCAATGGCGCAGCTTATGCGGCTTCCAAGTGGGGATTAAACGGGTTGAGCTACTCCGTCGCGGAAGAATTGCGCGGACACAACATTCGAGTTGCCATTGTTTGTCCGGGTTCGACGAATACAGATTTGAGTCCGCATGAGGGTAAGGACACGGCGAAGATGTTGCAGCCAGATGATGTAGCACATGTCGTGGAGATGCTTGTAACCCAGGAACCGCGGAGTTTTGTCAGCGAAGTTCTATTGCGCCCGACAGCTAAGCCGTAGCGGACATGAACTGCAACCGCTTTAGCGGCGGAATGCCCTTCGGGCTGCTTCTCTAAAGCGACTGACAGTTATCAGAGTCCAAGACGTTACCTTTCCGCAACGCTTGGGCTACAATCTCTGCCCATGTATTTTCGTAAGTTCGTTTTTCTGTTTGTCGCTGCGTTGGTGTCCATCTCTGCCGCTGGACAGAAAAAACCTGTTTCCCACAAAACTCCCGCAGCTACTGCTGCTGACCGAATGTGGAAGCTGGTCTCGCTGAAAGTCACCGACAGCCAGCGCTATACCAACGAAGAAATTCTTGCTGGCAGCGGATTGCAGATCGACAAGCCGGTAAACGAAGACGATTTCAAAAAGGCTACCGAACGGCTGGGACAAACCGGGCTTTTCACTAGTACTGCGTATTCCTATACCTATTCCTCCGAAGGAGCGAAGCTTGAGTTGCAGTTGACCGACAACGACCAGCTGGTTCCAGCCCGGTTCGACAATTTTGTCTGGCTGTCCAATAAGGAATTGCTGGACAAACTGCACGAGCGCATTCCGCTTTTTAAAGGACTCCTTCCCTTAGACGGAGATATGGCGGACGAAGTCTCTGATGCACTTCAAGCACTGACGATTGAACAAAAAGTTCAGGGGAAGGCCGACTACATACGCTTCGGCAAAAACAATGGGCCGATTGAATCTTTTTTGTATACGATCAGCAACCACAACATTCGGGTGCGGAGTGTGACATTCACTGATGCGGGCGAGGAGTTACCTGCTCTTCAAGAGGTTGCGAAACGGCTAGTAAACAGCGATTACGCTCACACCGTCATCGAGAATGAAGAACGTCTTGGTTTTCGGCCTATCTACCTCCAGCATGGGCGTCTCAAGGCGAGTTTTGAAGAGACAAAGGTCAAAATTGCTCATGAGACAGAAGAACAAACTGACGTGGAAGTCACCATCGCGGTTACACCCGGACTTCAGTACAAGCTCACCGAGGTCAGTTGGGACGGCAACCATGCATTCCCCGCCTCTCAGCTACAGGACCTGATTCGACTGAAAACGGGCGAGCCTGCCAACGCGGTAGAACTGGAAAAGGATTTAAGTCTGGTGGCCAGACTCTACGGCACGAAAGGATATATGGCACCCATGATCACACCCTCCGCTGTGATGGATGACTCTGCATCCACCGTTCACTATGACATTCATGTTCACGAGGGGGATGTCTACAAGATGGGAGAGCTAGAAATCCGCGGCATAGACGAGAAGACGAAGAAAAGGTTGGTTTTTGACTGGAAGCTCGAAGAGGGACAGGTTTATGACTCGAGCTACGTCACAGGTTTCCTCTCGGAAAGCACCAAGGACCTCCCCACCGATACAAAATGGAGCACAACTGTGCACGAGGCCCTGAACGACGATAAAACCGTGGATGTAACCCTTACATATGAGGCCAAGACTCCGCAAGCCAATGGAAAGAGCTTGTAACGTCTGGCCTGCCAGATCATCTTGCATAATAGGACGGCCGGATTCCGGCATCCAAACAAGTATGGTAGGTTCTAAATCGGAGGAGAAAATCTGCATGCGATCTGGTCTTTTGAAATTTGGAGCGGTTGTGATCTTGGGAGCCGGGCTGGTGGTGTCTTCTTTTGCGGCCAAAGCGGAAACCTTTACCGGCGAAGTCAGCGATGCCATGTGCGGCGCTAAGCACGATATGGGCGGCAGCAAGGCTGACTGTACCCGCGATTGTGTCAAACAGGGGTCGAAGTACGCTTTGGTCGTCGGAGATAAGGTTTACACGCTCGAAACCAAGGACAAAGCCGCGTTGGACCAGTTGGACAAGCTGGCCGGCGTGCAGGCCAAGGTTACGGGCACTGCTGAAAAGGATGTGATTCAGGTTTCTTCGGTCGCTCCGGCGAACTGAGGCGGCTAAAAATCTCAGTTCGTGAGCGGAAGCCGTCCGGCTTCCGCTTTTTTCTTCCGGTAATCAACTTTTCATATTCCACAGGCTGTTGATTATGTTAGATTAACGCGTTCTACATCCATTTCCACAGCTAGCGGAGGAAACACGAATTGGGCAAAAACATGGTTCCCAAGCGGATCTTTTTTACGAAAGGGGTCGGCAAACACCGGGAACGCCTAACCTCCTTTGAATTGGCGCTGCGCGATGCGGGCATCGCGGCACAGAATCTGGTTCGCGTCTCGTCTATTTTTCCACCACAATGCAAATTGTTGTCGCGTGCCGAGGGCGTAAAGTATCTCAGCCCGGGTGAAGTTGTGTTCGCGGTGGTGGCTGAGAACTCCACCCGTGAGCCGCACCGGCTTCTGGCTTCGAGCATTGGCGTTGCCATTCCTGCGGACCGCAATACCTACGGATATCTGAGCGAGCACCACTCCTACGGTGAAACCGAAGACGCTGCAGGCGACTATGCAGAAGAGCTGGCGGCGGAGATGCTTGCCACTACGTTGAACGTCGAGTTTGATCCCGACCGTTCCTGGGACGAGAAGAAGGAGATTTATCGGATCTCCAACAAGATTGTTCGTACGGCGAACGTGACGCAGTCTGCGGTGGGTGACAAGCGGGGTCTGTGGACTACCGTTATCGCTTCCGCCGTGCTGATCTTCGACTAGTCTCCAACCTCACTTCCAACTGAGAACGGGAACTGACTGTGGGGAGCTGATATTTTCATCCACGCCAAGTCGGGTGGAATACCAGTTCCCGGTTCTCAGTTCTTCGTTCTCGGTTATTATCAGTCGGGGGTTTCTTAATCTTGCCAGCGGAAAAATTTAAGGTCGGACTGATTCAGATGTCGTGCACGCCCGAACCTGCGGAGAACTTGCAGCGTGCGATGGATCGTGTTCGCGAGGCGGCGTCGAAAGGAGCACAGGTCATTTGTCTGCCGGAGCTTTTTCAGACGCAGTATTTCTGTCAGCGCGAAGATGCGGCTTTGTTTGATCTGGCAGAGCCAATTCCTGGGCCGACTACGGAGAAACTTTCCGCACTAGCGAAACAGTTGCGTATCGTGCTGGTGGCTTCCCTTTTCGAGCGGCGGACGGCCGGCGTTTATCACAATACGGCGGTCATCTTTGATGCGGATGGAACACAGCGGGGAATGTACCGCAAAATGCATATCCCGGACGATCCGCTCTACTACGAAAAATATTACTTCACTCCGGGGGATCTGGGGTTCAAAGCCTTCGATACGAACGCGGGACGTGTGGGAACTTTAGTGTGCTGGGATCAGTGGTACCCCGAGGGTGCGCGGCTGACGGCGTTGCAGGGCGCGAGCATTTTGTTTTATCCCACAGCGATTGGGTGGCATCCGGCGGAGAAGGCTGAGTTTGGTGGGGCGCAGCATGATGCTTGGCGGACGATCCAGCGAGGGCACGCGATTGCCAATGGCGTGTATGTGGGAGTGGTCAACCGCGTGGGCTTTGAGACGGGAAATATCCGCGGCAATCAGGCTTCGGGGGATGGGTTGGAATTCTGGGGCGGCTCGTTCCTTTCTGATCCGTTTGGCCGAGTCATCGCAGAGGGGTCACACGATAAAGAGGAGATCTTGTTTGGGGAAGTAGATCTCAAAGCGATGGAAGACACTCGACGCAATTGGCCGTTCTTGCGTGATAGGCGCATCGACAGCTATGCCGCAATTACACAACGGTTTCTAGACTGAATCGGTATGAATGCTGGCCTCCACCAGGATCAATGACGAACCCAGGCGCTCGGAGGATTACCGTTGACCTATTTTCCTGACTTGAGCTCATACCGGTACCATACTTTTCAGCCTACACCTGATCCTAAGCTGCTCAATGTTGGTTGGCTTGATCCGCTGGTTCCCTTTCCAAAAGGGCCCGTCGATCAAAGCATCGTCACGAAACTATTGCGGCTCTGGCAAAAGCCCCTCAACTTGTGCCGGAGACTCCATCGATGTCCATTTGGAACCTTAGAACCGCCCGCATCTTCTTGCGCCTATCCGGTTCACATGTATTTGGAACACAAAGAAGTTAGAGTTGGTAATGGTGAGATCAGAGTCGCCGAAAAAGACAGGGTCGTTTATGCAGCTCCCACTTTGATCTGTCACTACATCGAAAACCATCACTATTGCCCCCCATTGGAATTTCTTGATGCAGTCTCAAAACTATGAATCAATCGGAAAAGACCACGCTAGCTCAAGGCGAGGCATCGCGTTATCGAATGCCAGCAGAGTGGGAACCTCACACTGCCACTTGGCTGGCATGGCCTCACTATCATGGCGATTGGCCGGGAAAGTTTGAGCCGATCCCGTGGGTGTATGCCGAGATCATCCGGCATTTGGCACGGCACGAGCAAGTTGAGGTCATCGTCAATGATGCGGCGTCGGAACGTCGCGCCCGCAAAGTTTTGCAACTGGCCAATGTTGCGGATAACAATATTCGCTTTCATCGGTGGCCCACCAACCGTGTGTGGACGCGTGATTCCGGCTGCACGTTTGTGGTTGGAGATTCCGAGGTTCACGCTATCAAGTGGCGCTTCAATGCCTGGGCCAAGTACTCCAACTGGCAGCATGACGAGAAGATCGGCAGCTTGATGGCGAAGGCCTCGGGGGTTGAGGAAGTTAGAGCCATGTTTCGGAACAACCGTGTCGTGCTTGAGGGTGGATCGATCGATGTAAATGGCAAAGGTACCCTGCTAACCACCGAAGAATGTCTGTTGAGCAAAGTGCAGCAGCGCAATTCAAAGATGAAGCGGAAGGACTACGAAAAAGTTTTCGCTGAGACTTTGGGAATCAAGAATGTGGTTTGGCTGGGGGCGGGTATCGCAGGCGACGATACACACGGGCACGTGGACGACATTACCCGCTTCGTCGCACCTGATACGGTGGTCACAGTCGTAGAGTCTGATCCTAAAGACTCCAACTATGAACCGTTGCGGGACAACATCCACCGCCTGCGCGAGGCCACTGACCAGGACGGCAACCAGTTGTCGATTATCGAGCTGCCGCTTCCCTCTCCGGTTCTGTTCAATGGAACACGGGTACCAGCCAGCTATGGGAATTTCTATATCGCGAATGGACTGGTTCTGGTGCCGGTATTTAATGATCCGAATGACCGGGTTGCGCTCGATATCTTGGCTGATCTTTTTCCGGATCGCGAGATTGTGGGTATTTATTCGGGGGATCTGATTTGGGGCTTTGGGGCCATCCATTGCCTGACCCAGCAACAGCCAGCCGGCTAATTTCTGGCTGCGTTTTTGCAGACGGGGACAGCCCCGTCTGCACACAGCCCTTATCTATTTAGGCATGGCGTGCCCACTTCATCGTTGACATTGCTCCATTCTCAGTGCAAACTTTGTGCACGCCTGACTTCGCCCGTCCAGTGCGGCATCTGCCGCGGGATGTAATCTCAGCTTTTGAGTGTAAAAGATGGCCTCCCCTTCGAATATGTCGCCATGGCCTGGCGTAAAGGAACCTCTGCCGTTTCCTACGCCGATGGTTGCAGTACCCGAACCTAAAAACATCACGGATTCAGAATTGATTCTCACTCGCTTACGGGAGCAGATTGCTGCCGGAACACAGGATCCCGACGTCCTGCTGGGGGCGATCGCCGTTTCTGCCCAGGCTATGACGGATGCCACCGGAGCGGCGTTGGGAATTCGGCGCAATGGCACTGTGGCTTGTGCGGGACGTAGCGGAGAAACTGCGCCTGCGCTCGGTGCCAAGCTTAGCGAAAGTTCAGGAATATCAGGAGAGTGCCTGCGCAGCGGCAGGAGTCAGCGTTGCCATGACACTGAAAACGATCCACGTGTCGACACTGAGGTTTGCCGCGATTTAGGCTTGCGGTCCATCGCGGCCGTGCCGATTCGTTCGAGGCTAGAGACGGTAGGCATTCTGGAGGTCTTCTCGACTTCGGCTCACGCCTTCACAGAGGAACATCTGAACCAATTGTCGAGTTTGGCAGAGTTGGCGGATGTCGTCAGCTCAGCGAAGACGACAAGCAGTGTCCCTCAGACCGAGGCCATTACCAGCCCGGCGTTCAAACCAATTTCCCGGCTTGATCTGCGCATTCTGAATTTTCCATGGGCGAGTTCGGAAAAATCGCGCAAACTGATTTGGCGGTATTTGGCGGGTTCTGGTGCGGTTCTGGTACTCGCGCTCCTCTTGTTTGCCAGTTGGAGGATGTGGAGCGATCTCAGGAGTCGCAACCGTACACAGTCGGTTGCGGTCCAACCTTCGGCAACGACACCGGCAAATAATGAAGCTTTGAGATTGCCCGTTTCTAGCCCGCCAGCCAAGCCCACTCCCGAACAGATCGCAACGACACGAACTGCCACCGAGAACTCGCAAAAGAGCCGGGGAGGAGTGGTTCCTGCGGCAAACATCGATTCCGAGCCGGATGACGGGTTGATCCGAAGTATTCCGGCCAACTCAGAAACACCGGTCAAGACCAATCGTCCAGCAAGCGCGAATAAACCAGCCGAAGCAGATCCATCCGTTGGTGCGCCACCGCAAGTCTCCATGGTGACCAGCAACGATGACTCGTTGCGCGGGATTCTGGCGCCGACAACGTCTCTGCCTCAACTTGAGGTTCGCCGTTCCGAAGGTGTCACTCCGTTGGCCATTGAGCGCAAGGTGATGCCGTCCTATCCCAAGCAAGCTATGGTCATACGGCGTGAAGGGGCGGTGGTGATACACGTAACGGTGACCGACAGGGGACGTATTGCTGACGTGAAATTACTGAGCGGAGACCCGATCCTGGGTCGCGCGGCGGTGGACGCGGTGCGGCAATGGCGTTATCGTCCGGCGCTGTTGAATGGAAAGCCTACCCAGTCGGAGACAGATATTACTCTCAACTTTAAGCTTCCATAGAAACCTGCGCTATTCAGGTCTCAGTCGAACCAGATTCCTCGTCATGCGCTGACACGCATCATCGGGATGAATCAAGGGGGTTCGTTAGCTGCGATACTGGGTCGGCTGCGGGCCTTTTTCCAGCATCTCGCGGTTCCAGATTGCACCTTCGCGCGTGTAATTAGCCAATTCGAAATCTTGTGTGAGTTCTAGGGCATCGGTCGGACAGGCGTCCTCACATAATCCGCAGAACATGCAGCGGCTGAGATCGTAGGTGAATGTGGTGAGTTCTTTGCGGCGAGTCTTTTCGTTGCGTTCGCTTGAAACCATGATCAGGTGCTCAGGACACGCCAACGCGCATAGGTCACAGGCGATGCACATGGTCTCGTTTGTATCTGGATTGACGTTCAGTCTTGGCGCTCCCCGATAACGCTCTGCCACCTGCGGCCGCTCCAGGGGATACTGCTCGGTGTAGATCTCCCGCGGGTCCTGATAGCGGAAGGTGACCTTCATGCCCTGGAGTAGGTCGATCAGCAGGATTTTGCGGAGCAGACTTGGGATTGTCATGACGCGGTAAGCATATCACCAAGTGAGGGATCGGTGAAGGTAGGCTCTGGGGGCAGAATTCAACAGTCCCGGACATAAGTTGGGGAACAAGTCCGGAAAACATGAACATTGTCCACCAGCTTTCCCCATGCCTAGGTCCGGGGCTATTGAATGTCACCCTTTCGGGTTTCTTTCCTTTTGGACCTCGAACGCTGTTGCTTGTCAGGCGGCTTTCGCGGGCATCATCTGGACAGTTGCGCTCGCCGGCTTGACGAATGCGGCGACTACCAATCCCACCACCATGAACCCGATCAACTTGTCTACGATGGCACCAATCGTGTACGAGGACGGGAATCCGTACCAGTTCCAGTACTCAATATTGGTAGCGATCGCACTCAAAATCCCCAACACAAACACGAAGCCCACACGCTGCGGATAGCGAGTCAACTTGGTGGCGGCAAGGGACAGAAGATAGGCCGCAAGCAAAGCCTGAACGATGTTCAGAATAGTTTCGTTCATCAATTGTCCGGTCATAGGGGCGCCGGCGCCGTTTGGCCTATAGATCAAAATGCCCGTGGGACCACCTTTGAATTCCTCTTTGATGTTTCCTTTTCCGTCGCTCTCCGGAAAGAAGTAGAAGCCTTGCCGCGAGACTGCGGTTTTCATGGAGTCATAGACAGGTCTTTGAATATTCTGGATGCCGACTTCACCCAGACCGATCACCATGTGCGACAGACCACCCCACACAAATAGCGCGAGCCCACCTAAAATGCCTCCCAATAGGATTCGTTTTGCCATGGAATCCTCCTTGGGCGGGATATTATGCACAAAATCGGGAAGAAAGCGAGATGATTCCGCTCACCAGACCTCGCAGCGCTTCCCTTCTGGCCGAACCATCGGAGCATCCGCCTTGCAGCTGAAGGCTTTGCGGAAGTCAGGTGAGTTAGATACGGGGCCGATCACGCGGAATTTGGAAACCGGGTGCGGATCGCTTTGCACCATCAAGCGCTGAAATTCTGGGCGCATGGCGTCTCCGCGGAACTGCCCCCAGGCGATGAAGAATTGCTGCTCGGGTGTGAAGCCGTCGATCACCGGGGCGGGTGGCTTCCCTTCCAAAGACTTCTTGAATGCCAGCAATGCGATCTTAGCTCCGGCCAGGTCGCCGATGGATTCTCCTAGCACCAGCTTCCCGTTGTGGTGAATTCCCGGCTCGATGAAATAATTTTCAAACTGATTGACCACACACTCGCCGCGTTCCTGAAAGCGCTTTAGGTCATCGTCGGTCCACCAATTTTGCAGGCGGCCTTGGGCGTCGTATTGTGCACCTTGATCGTCGAAGCCGTGGCTTACTTCGTGGCCGATGACCACGCCGATAGCGCCGTAATTAACCGCATCAACTACCTTCATGCTGAATGCCGGGGACTGGAGAATTCCGGCGGGAAAGACAATTTCATTCCACAGCGGGTTGTAGTAGGCGTCGGAAGTTGGAGGAGTCATGCCCCATCGCCCGCGATCAACCGGCTTGCCGATGGTGGCTAAGCTGTCGTCAACGTTGAATTTTTGGCCGGCCAGCGCATCCTGCCAGTACGAATCGCGGCTGATTTCTACTTTGCTGTAGTCCTTCCATTTGTCGGGGTAGCCGATTTTGGGATTGAAGGTGGAGAGCTTTTCCAAAGCCTTCTTCTTGGTTTCCGGACCCATCCAGTCGAGTTGCGTGATGGTGTCATGCATGGCCAGGAGGATGTTCTTGACCAGTTCCTGCATACGCGCTTTGGCTTCGGGTGGAAAATATTTTTCTACGTATTTTTGCCCTAGCGCTTCACCCAAGTCCCCGTCCGCAGCTTCTACGCAACGCTTCCAGCGTGGTTTGTTTTCTTTTTGGCCGTTCAGATAGGCGCCGTAGAAGTTGAAAGTTTCATCCACGAACGGTTGGGAAAGCGAATTCGCCGCACCATGAATCAGGTTCCATTTCAGATAAGTCTTCCATGTATCCAGTGGCGTCAACTGAATCTGCCGGTCTATTTCCCGCACGAACTTCGGCTCGGAGACGTTGACGTCATTGCGCGGAAGGCCTGCGCTATCGAAGTAGATGGCCCAATCAAAATGCGGGGTCATCTTTTGCAGATCGGCGAAGGGCGTCTTGTGGTCGGTATTTTGTGGATCTCTTAGGGCGACATTGTCGAGCGAGTTTTCCGCCAGCTTAGTCTCCATGGCCAACACCGTGTCAGATGCCTTCTTGGCGGCTGCCTCTTTGTATCCGGCCAGCTTGAACATACCCACGATGTGTGCGCGATACTTGTCACGCGCCTCTTGAAAACGCGCATCTGGTTTTAAGTAGTAGTCACGGTCGGGGAGATTGATTCCTGCAGCACCAATATCGGCCAGAGTCTGATTGGGATCATGATTGTCAGAAGCGGCGAGGACCACAAATGGAACCTGATACCCATATTTGTGGAAGCGGCCAATCATTGCCTGGAGGTCAGCGGAGTTTTGCATGGCGTCGATGTCGGCGAGCCAGGATTTAATCGGATCGATGCCAAGGCTGTTGATCTTCGACTCGTTCATGCAGGCGGCGTAGTAGTCGCCGATTTGCTGTTCGACGCTGAATTTTGGCCAGTCGGTCCTTTTGGAAACTTCTTCGAGAACATCGTGTAGCTGATCTTTGGCCAGTTCTCCCGCAGCCCAACGTCGGCTCCAACGCTGCATAGACGGAGGCATGGGATTCGCTTTGCGCCAAGTTCCGTTGGAGTATTCGTAAAAGTCGTTGCAGGGATCGACAGAGCGGTCCATGTCTCCGACTTCGATGCCTTTTAGTTCTGTCTGAGCGAGTGAGACGGTGGAAAGAACGACAACCAGCAGGAATGCGTGGAATAGGCGCATTGCTTTCGAATCCTCCGATCGGCACACGAGTAGCTCGAGTTTAGACGGTCTTCACGGCGAACTGTCAACGCTGCGAGTTAGAACTCGCTACAATGTCGCATGGTGTCCGGCCTTCAAGTAAACGATGAACTTTGGATGGAAGAGGCCCTCCGAGCAGCCCAACGCGCGCTTGAGATGGGCGAAGTGCCAGTAGGCGCGCTTGTGGTTTGCGATGGAAGCGTAATCGGACGCGGATGGAACCAGAACATCACTGATCACGACCCCAGCGGTCATGCAGAAATCATGGCTCTGCGCGAAGCTGGGAAAAACCTCGCTAACCATCGGCTGAGTGAGTGTGAGCTGTTTGTTACAATTGAGCCGTGCGCAATGTGTGCTGGAGCGCTCGTGCATGCGCGGATCAAGCGGCTGGTTTATGGCGCGGATGATCCCAAGGCAGGCGCCGTCCGGTCAGTGTTGCAGGTGTTGAATCATCCCCAGTTGAATCATCAGATGGATGTTCGCAGTGGGGTGCTGGCTGGGCGCTCGGCAGATTTGCTGCAATCGTTCTTTAGAAATCGTCGTTAATGGAGGCACAGGCGTCTCATCCTGTGCGGACGAAACGCCGGGCAAGGACGCCCGTCGCTCCATTTCATGGCGCGGAGAGGTGCGTGAGTGGTTGAAACGATCCGCCTCGAAAGCGGACATACCTGAAAGGGTATCGTGGGTTCAAATCCCACCCTCTCCGCCAGAATAAGCTGCAGGTCCGAACCAGAGGTCGTTTGGCTAGCAGCCATAATGGAAGAAACTCCAGCGGAGAGCTCGCGCATTAGAAACAACGCACCGACAGTTCTGTTAGTTGCCAATTGCGCTAAGCAGGAATTCGGTTCCGCGGCAACTCAATCGAACACCTGGCGTATTTTTTAGCTCAGCGGCGTTTGTCTCTGGAACGCCCAATAGCAGCTATGCCGATTTTGCTTCCCGACTGGGTTCTGCAACATTAGCAGGGTATTTCCGCAACGCAGTATACACAACATCTTCCAGTCTACCGATAGTGCCGTCCCTTGGGTGCTGACGTCGATCAATTGTGATTATCCGTGCCGCCATTTCAATTCCCTTCCTGGATACCCGTCACAACTGGCCTTGCAACCCTGATGCCAAGCCCTAACGCATCACACATCGCGCTGAGGACAGGGCCACAGCGGCACATCACAAGCCTTGCTCCAGGAGACAGGTGATCAGAATTTGACACCAAACGTCAACAAAGGTCGAAGGAATGACACTCGCGGTGCTTCTGACGGTCAAAGTTTTTGTGCTAATTTGTGCTAGGTATATGCCATTTGTCGCATTTCAGCACATCTTTTCAAGCAGGTACGTACCGTTTTCAATATGATTTCACACTCAAATCCCATCCTCCCCGCCAGATTTTCCACAGCGTGACCTTTCAACCACTTCTGCATCCAATCCCTTAGGAAATGTTTCCCTGAACCGAAAGGATTCTCGGGATGGCGTGCGCTTGTTCATTCTGGCTTAATGCGGGTTGTTCAAGGAGGAAGTGCTGATGAGAACGATTTCGATGCAGTTCAACATCACCTGCCACATCTGCAATCAGTATCTTGATCCCGGGACAGCGGTCCTCGACGAGTCCAGTCAGGCAGTACATGAGGACTGCTACATTCAACTGATCAATGAGCCGGAGACTTGCTCTCAGGAGTGGGCGACGGTAGCTTAGGCTGCTTACAGATCGATTTGGATTTCCTTGCCGCGCTCCGGCCAGCGCAGCCGGGGCGTCAGCTCGGCCGCAATAAATTCCCGCTCGATGTCTTTCTTGCCCTCGGAAAAGTGTGCCCAGTCTTCGAAGTGAATGGGGACGATTGTGGCTTGGGGGAAGACTTTCGCGGCTTCCACTCCTTCAGCTGATGTCATGGTCAGATGATAGGGGCCGACAGCCTCTACCCGAGCTGCACCCAAATGAAGTAAAGCCGCCCGCACTTTATATCGCTTGGCGATTTCGGGAATACCTTCATACCAAACTGTGTCGCCGGACATGTAGATCGCCTGGTCCGGGGCATCGACGAAAAATAAAAGAAACCCATTAACCGCACCACGATGAAGACCAGCCGGACCGTGCCTTGCTGGTGTAGCCACCAACCGCAAGGTGCGGCGATTGGGAGTGGGTAGATCAATTCCCTGCCAATCTTGTAAGCCTTGGCTGTTGGCACCGAGACGTGTTGCGCCTTCGGTGGTAGTGAAAACTTTTTTTGCTTTGCTTAAAACTTGTCGCCCGGAGTGATCCAGATTGTCGGAGTGATGGTCATGGCTCAGAAGAACGTAGTCGAAGATAACGGAATCGGCATTAAGCCCTGGGCCGACTAACTTGCGCAGCGTTACTGGGCCGGTTGTGTATTCTCCGCCTGCCGGGTCGAATGTTGGATCGGTGAGAAACCGTACACCTCCGAACTCCAACAGACAACACGGTCCGCCTATGTATGTAACTTTGATCTTCTTTGTATCCATAAACCTTGGATGCAAAGAGAAATCTTAGGATTCTGGTTCCGCTATGAAAGCGGTGAGCCACACTCGGAACAGAAATTCCCGGGCTCGGTGGTGGATCCGCACTTTGAGCAAACCGCCGATGTCGACTTTACGACAATCGGTTCGACTGGCTTAAGTTCGATAGGGACAGTAATCACTGGCGGGGGTGGCTCCATGCCCGAAAATTGCGGCGGGGTAGCGGCAATGGCTTGTTTGTTCATTTTCTCAGCAAGGTTCTTCGCCATGACTGCGGAACCTACCAGAATTCCAATTCCCACTGGAGATGAGGCATCGGGAAAAGTTAGTGCCACAGTAATTCCGATCGCCAGGGCTACGACAAAGTTCAGCACTGCCCATCCCCACTTTCCAAGATAGGCAAGCCCAGCTCCGGTCAAAAGAATACTCAACAGGAATGCAACCCATGGTTTTTTTGGTGTTGTTGCCACGATGATCCCCTTTTCACTCTCTAAAGCGAATTCCTCACGGCAAAATGCGCATACATTTTAGCCGAGCTTAATTTTTATGGGATAGCACTATCGTGTGGCGGCACGGGCTTCCAAAGCGCGGAAATTCCAGGTCATGCCCCAGGCGTAGAAAGCGATGATGATCAGCACATCCAGCGGCATGCCGAAGACTATGTAAAGCACAGGCATAAAGAGCACAGTTTTTTGCAGAATTAGGCCTTGAAGCAGAATCTGTAATGGGATGAACAGAACCAGATGGCCCATAGTCATTAACGTCAGCAGTACTTTCTGGGGCATGCTGAATTGGAAGATGAAAAACGTCAGGCCAAATAGCAGCGGCAAGATCGAAATCAATGCCAGTCCCGAGGACATAAGCCCCTCGAGGTAGCTATCCGGCGTATGCGGGAACTGGGCAGGAATCAATGCAAAGTAAAGTAATGCCGTGGCTTGAACAAATAGAATTCCGCGCAGCAGATACGTCACTGGAATCCATTGCGAAGGCAGGAAAAATGTTCCGATAAAAATACCCAGAGTCACCAGACCTGTGATCCGCCATACCTGCGCCTCCGGCAGAATGGGCTCGACGGATGGATATGGGACACGAAACTTCAGAAACGAGACGATGTGGTGCGTGGTGATGTGAAGCGGACCGTGAAACGGTAAATTATGGGTCCCGTAGTCCACCATGTATACCCACAATTCGCAGACGGCGGGGACAGCCAAGACCCAGATCAAAGTGATCAGGATGACCATCATCACGGCAGTGATCAGGTCGGCTGGACTCATGACATAACGCGCCAGCGCGCGATGCATGGCGATGACACCTCCGCGGTGGCCGCGGAAGCGGACTCTGTCCTGCCAGCTCAGTTGTTTTCTTGCTGACATTCTCTTTTAGAAATCTTTAAATACGCCGACCAAGCTGCCGCCCTTGGTGTAGAACGGGCTGTGATAAAAGTCCCCGATGATGTTCACGCCCCAACTTTTGTAGACCCACTTGCGCCAGGTCACAGTGAAAGTTTGGCTGGTGAAATCATTCAAGCTGGCCGTAGGGCCGACTAGCTGATATGCCTCTTCGCCGAAGCCGGTACGAATCGTCAGAAAGTAATGCTTGTCACGTCCATGCGTTACCGCCACAAAACCCGATGGTGAATAAACTTGTCCTGGATTGCTCAAGTTAAAGTGGACGCCTTGCTCGATGATCCACGGCTTGGAGAAATAGTAGGTGCTGCCTACATAGAAGCTGTGGTCGCGGTGGACGTCCTTTGATGCGTAATAGCCAAAGCCCGCTGTGGTGATGAACTGTCCACGCTCGAACCATTTTTTGTTGATGAATCCATCTGCGCGGAAGCGGGGCCAGAAAAATCCGCCGATGCTGCTGCCTAATGTCAGCGATCCGTACCAATCATGGTTGATGGTGTAGGTGTCCCCTGCGGCGATGTAGGTGCCGGCGTCAGCGAATTCGTGCTGTCCATTGATTTCGCCGAACCAGACATTTTTTCCCTGGGTTACGGAAGCGCGCGCGTAGCCTCCGCTCACGTGACCGAATTTATCGGTCATGGGCAGATAGCTGCCACCGACTTCGACGTAGTTGGTCAAGATTCGTGACGTCTGGGCTTCCGGCTGGTTGCTCAGAGTGATTTCTTGGGTTGAGGTTTGGTCGGCGTGAGCGGTGACAACATTCTCCTGTGCCCACGCGGCGGCGCTCAGAAGGAGTCCACAAACCAAGAGTCCGAGATGTTTGTGTTTCTTCATATCATTTACCTGTTGTTTGTGCTT